>Ga0335075_10001201_pt1 | contig 43156 bp, 34 predicted proteins | sample Lox_Sample_24_FD_206723 | JGI IMG/M metagenome (GOLD analysis project Ga0335075, IMG submission 206723) | Soil microbial communities from Loxahatchee National Wildlife Refuge, Florida, United States - Lox_Sample_2.4 | ecosystem: Environmental > Terrestrial > Soil > Wetlands | place: USA...
CAGTTGGTCAATGCGGGCATGAAGACTGTTCAGCTTGACCAGATCGTTCGCCAGAAGGAAGCCGAGTTACGGCGGGCGGTTGAGCATCTTTCACGCGGTGAAATCGCCGAGGGTGTTGCCCTGTTGGAACAACAAGGTAGGGTGACGGAGATTTCTGACCCCCAGGAGCGTATTGCGGCGATCGCCCGCAGCTATGCCGGGAGTCCGGACAACACACTTGTCGTCTCACCCGACAATGCTTCGCGCCGCGAAATTAATCAGGCCGTCCGTGCAGAGTTGCAGATGCACGGTATCGTGGATGGAGAAAACCACGCAGTGCGTGTGCTGGTTCCGCGCTCAGACATGACCGGAGCCGACCGCACCTGGGCTGCAAATTATGACGTGGGCGACGTTCTTCACTACCAGCGTGGCAGCAAGTCCATTGGCATCGAGAAACAGAGCTATGCGACGGTCGTAGCGACACAACCCAAAGAAAACATGCTCACTGTACAGACGGAGAGCGGCCAACATGTCACATACGATCCGGCCCGGCTGTTCGGCATCAGTGCCTACCAGGAGTTGGAACAGGAGTTTTCCGTAGGTGACAGGCTTTCGTTTACCGCACCCGATCGAAAGCTGGGCGTTGCCAACCGCGACCTCGGCACGGTCGAACGTATCGACCGCGACGGACATCTTTCTGTGCGGATGGACGGCGGCAAATCCGTATCCTTCAACGCAACCGAGATGCGACACTTCGATTACGGCTATGCCGTCACGTCGTACAGTTCGCAAGGCCTTACCTCGGAGCGCGTGTTGGTAAACATGGATACCAAGGTTCACCCGGAACTCATCAGCCAACGGTTCGCCTACGTGTCCGTCTCGCGCGCTTCACACGATGCTCAGATTTTCACCAACGATGCGGCCAATCTTGCGGAGAGTCTGAGCCGCGATGTATCTAAGGCGTCTGCGATTGACTTTGGCAAGATTCCGGTTGCGAGCGTGGGATTGGAGCAGTCCGCGGCAGTCAAACAACTATCTCACGCCACAGGGCTCGGATTGTCCCTCTAAAGACCCTCCTCACCCGTCGCTATCTTTGCCGAGGCTTCGAGGTAGCCTCCACTTCGGGGGAAAACCTGTGCCACTTTCCCCGCGTAGTTGATACCTGTTTTTCTATGGTGAACTGTCCCACTTCCTCAAGTGGGATGTATGTCTGAGGATGCAGTGGCGTCGATTCATTCTTGAAGCGGTTCACCAGCTCCAGTAGCGCGGCCTTCATATCGGCGTCGAGCTTCGGCGGATTCCGTTCCAGTTCCCGCCATTCAGGGTCAAAGCGGTCCCATAGCCTCGTAGTGAGAAAGTCGGTGTCCTGCGGCGGGAACTTGGCAAAGTTCATCATTCCGCCAGCCAGAATCTCCTGCGGTAGATTGGAATAATGCTCATTGAGCTTTTTCATCTCTGCCTTCAGTTCCTCGCCGGGAAGAAATGTCTGGTAGCTTCGGACGAATAAGGGAACGATGCTCTTATGGAGCTTGTCGGCGGATGTGAAGATGAAACAAAACGGAAGGTAGTAGAGATAGGCGATGTCGGCCCGGTGGCTGGCCCGCTCGCGGGAAATCAGGTCCGCCGCGATGCCGAGGTAGAAGAATAGGTCTACGGTGAGAACATGGACCGAATAGGGAAAGAAGTTGCGTATCGGTGGTTTCCCCTCCGCCTCCCAGCGGCTTCGGGCAGATACCTTTACTTCGTTTGACGCTCCGAACAATTCCAAAATAAAGCCGAGAAACATCTCCTGCGGTGCCCGCATCAACAACGAGTCCACAAACGATTTGAGCGAAGTCAAGTTCGTTGGCTTCGGGTTACGCTCGTAAATTCGTTTGAAGGATTCATACAGCGCGCCGTTGTCGGTTTCGGCGAGGGCTTCTCGCCACTGTTTAGCGATGTTGCGTTCGAGTTCAATGAACTTCCCCTCCTGCCATCTACGCAGAGCCTCGTCTTCGGGTGCATCTCGGTAGATGATTCCTTTGGAATCTCCCAGCATGACTGGCTGTGCCTGTGGAGGCACGACACGCTTTGCCCGGTCGTTATCCAGCTTGAAGAAACCCGCAAGTTCCGACGCAATAAGTGTGCCGTGATGAACAGCCGGAATCGCCTGATGTTCTGGCATCCTTGCTGCAATCAATTTGACCTCTTGCTCAGCCGTCCGGTCCTTACGCATCTTCTTTTCAAGGTCAGCAAGAGTCTCCACATAGAACAGCGGCGTGACCACACATTCAAAGAAATTGTCGAGCCATGCCGACTCATCCACACTGAGCATCTGCAACGCCGATTTGTCGAAGATAAGGAGTGGGCCGTTCATCTTTGCCTAGCTCAGTGACAGTGTAATCGGGAGACTTCCAACGCCAGAAGCATGTCACGCCATTAAAGCGGGCCGCTCGTCGGCCGCCAATGCTGTTCTCGCTCTAGCAGGAGTGCGTCGATTTCCTTGTCTTGGATTCCCAACGCTCGCAGCGAACGCTCTAAATCGTTTGTTAGACACCACTCCATGTATTTTTTAAGACTGCCGAAGTGTTTGATGTGCTGGTAGAAGGTTCCCAGCGCCGGATAACCTTCCTTGCCGGTGTACCGTTCCCATGCTGCCTTCTTTGTCATACCGTCGAAGGTCGCCAGCCACCTCGCAAGATAGCGATCTAATGCGAGGTGTTGCGCTGTATGCAAAAGCTCCTCACGGCGCTTTTCTCGGGCTTGATCCGCCTTCCGCCGCTGCTGCTCTTTGTCTCTACACTTCGGACAATGAATCTTGGTCAAACTCCGCATCCGGTTCCAGTCGTCCATCTCGGACGTGAAGGTCTGCGTGCCCTCCCCGCACTCACAGGGGCCCGTTTCCGATCTCATCTCCTCCCAGCTCATCGTCAGTCCTCGTCTAAGCCATTCGGGCTCTCGTCCTCTTCGAGGACGGACAGGTCGAAGTCCTCAGTCGTCTCCCCTTCAGACTGATCTAGCTCGGCTTCGGTCGGGCCGCCTGTTTCCTTCGCCTTCGCAAGCTCTGGAGATAGCGGAAGATCGTCTTCCTGTGCTCCCAACTGCAGTAGCGCCTCTCGTTTCGAGAGGTAAGACTTCAACATACGAAATTGGATGTGCCTGGAGGTCACTCCTTGCCAGAGGGCGACGATGAATTCCCGGTCTCCGGCAATACTGACCGCGCTTTTGCGGTCAATGAAGTTCGACCGATTGCCGGCAGCGTCAACGAGGAGCTGCAAGAACTCATTCGCTTTGTCATAGGCATTCTGATCACTCTTGGCCTTTTGCAGTGTTTCGAGTAACGCGCTTCGGATGACTGCCGCCCAGGGGATGCGGTCAGGGGAAAACAATACATAGCGGAACGACGGTGATCCTTGGGACGTAGAGAGCAATCGCAAACTTTCGGGGCGACTGAGATATGTAGGAAAGGCGTTCTCTACCTTCGGCAGCAGTCGTGTGACGCATTCGTCCCGAAGCTCTTTCTTCAGTCGCATGGTCTCCGCATCTTCCGGGCCAAACGCCCAAGGGTCCATCGGCTTCAGCGCTTCGAGCATTGCCGGCGCGTCATCATCAGTAGCTCGATCCAACAGCGCGAAAAGCAGATTTCGCTCGGCGTCGCGCAAATCGCCGTCGGCTGGATTGACTCGAAACGCTATCCAGTACAACGATTTCTCATAGAGCCCGCCGAATCGTTCCGGAGTAAACATACCCGGCAGACCGAGGAATTGTTCGGTCATTGTGAGTAAGGACTTTGCTTCCGCGCAATACGTTGCGTTGTCTTCGACTGTAGACGCCTCAGCGGCCTTCGAGGCGGCATTATGCTTTGCGTTCAGGAACGTCTGATAGAGATCTGTTTCGATGTCTGTTGGGTCGATCGAGTTGGCGGCAGACTGCTTGGCAATCCAGGCGGAGATCGTCTCTGGATGAGGAGTTTCCTTCCATTGCGCCAGTAGCTCGTAGAACTCTTTCCAAGTGATCGCTTCCGGTCGCAAGGCAAACTTGAAGTTGTACTCCAAATGCAATCCGGCGAGGTTGCGCGTGGCGTTCACAAGTTCAATCAATCTCTCGGTCTGCTGTTCATTGATCCCTCCGACCTCATCGATAACTGTCTTGATATCGGCATTGTCGTCTTTGTCCTCAGCCTTCTTCCTGCGTTCGTTCCGTCTCAGTTTGTAAGTAATACCGACGAGAGGGTCCAACTGCCCGCCGTCCAGCAGATGCATGAAAAACTCATACGACTCCTGGCGGATCATCTCAGCCAACCAAATCTCTACCCAATTCAACTCATCAGTCCCATGCCTCACAAGCTGCGGATGCAAGGACACCAAGCCCCGAACCAATCGCTTCAATTTGCGCGGATTGTCTGGCAGAAGATGTTCTATGGGGCCAATCGACTCCTGGGGAACAAACTTCGCATATCGGTCCAACATGTTTTTCAGTAGTAGGCGCTTTCCTGCCTTTGAAATGGGCGGCAAGTAATAGTGAAAGTCCAGAATCTTGTCCAGGAAGCTATCCCCGTCCCCCCAGGCGCTGTTCGCCGTGACGAGGCCATCCGCCACAATTTCGTTGTCGAAGGCCAATACGAAGGTGAAGCCGGGCAGGTCGAGAATTTCGCGCAGTGACAGCAAGAGCTTCGGCAGAAGCTCCGGCGTTGCGCGATCCAGATCATCAATGAAGACGATGACACGCTTATTTCCGAGCTTTTCACGGATTTTCTTAACCTGCGCGCCGTCAGGCTTCAGCCATTTGCCGACGAACCCCAATGCACCCTTATAGAGTTTGTCTTTGCCCCACAACTCCATCCCGCCCTGCACGAGGTCTGGGATTCCCGTTGATCCGATCTTCTCCTTTAGCTTACGGATCGTCCCCATTCCCGGGAACTCCACCTCTAGTTTCTCCGTTTCAAGCGCGTCCAAAAGGGCGTTGCCAAACTCTTCCCACAACTCATCGAGTTCCTGCACTGCCCAAGGAGTGAAGTAGAAAACGATGTTGCCCTCCGGCTTGAGCATCTCTTCCAGGAAGTGCAGTACCGTACTCTTGCCCTCTCCCCATTTGCCGAATATTCCAATACGTGCAGACCAGTCCGCAGGAGTCGAACGGATCACGGAAGCGATTTCAGAGGCAAACCGCCATCTGCCTAAGTCGTCATCCTTCTTCAGTCTTTGAGCCGAATCATATCCGGACATGGCAAAATCACCTTAAGCTGATATTTCTATTGCTAATCACTGATGGGAGTAACGAAGTCATCCCGCATCCTAAATGCGGACGACGAGCCGAGATCGATCAAAGTATCAAGGAGGAACAATACCGCCTCACGAAGGTCAGCCCGTTCCTTTAGGAGCAGCGGCTTGGAATAGACAAAGCGTTGGAGCAGAACCTCCATCATGTATCGCGTGTTGCTATTACCGAAAAGCACTGTGGGGTCGGAATCTTTTGACTTTTGATGGATTCGGACAAATGCGTCAGGTAGTGATTGCTCGCCAACGTGATAGAGGAAGCGAATATATGCTTCCATGACACAGGCGGACCGATTCAATTCGTCGAACAGATGGTGAATTTTGTGAGCGTGCCCTTCAAGACTGCGCCAATGGCGGGTCGTCTCTTTCCATTGAGTACCTAAAAACAGTGCATGAATCATGTTTGCGCCGTGGGAATGGCGTCGATCAATGTTTCCAATCCAAGAAGCAGATTTGGTCCGGTCTGCGAATAGCTGCCAAATCGCCCAAAACTGTCCAGGATGTGGGTCTCGATCCTCAACGTGCAAAATCCCCAAAAGAATGTCGTCCACCTCATCAGGGTGACGATCAATCACCTCCAAGATTGGTTCGAGTGCTTGAGCTGCAGTACTCGAAGACGTGTCCAGGGCAAATTGTTCAATCAGATCCGCGAGTGTAATATCCGCTTCGATATTTCGTTCCCGGTGGCTGTCGTACTTGTGTTTCGAATCCCACGACGTTGAGAGAACGCGCGCGGCGCGACTGAAGGCTTTTTCTGCCAATGGAAGATGCGGTGCTGCTTTGAGGATGAAGAGGATCTTGTTCTGAGCTTCGGCCCCATGCCACTCTTCGACACGTAGATTGTCATACTCGGTCTCGTTGAGCGTGCCGGGTTCCCAAAAGGAGACACGAACCGCGATCGCAGCTTCGCTGTATACATTCTCATAACGCCGCTGATCGTAACGCTTCTTTTCTTCTTGCGCTGTGAGATCGAGTAGTACGTTAGCCTCCTTGGCCATAGCAAAGACGCAACGTGTCGCAATCTCTGGATCTCTGTCCCAAAGTTCGGTGACAGCCTGCGTTGCATACCAGCGCACTTCGTCCACCGGATATGTCAGCGCGATTGGCAATGCGTCATGTACCAATGCTTTTTGCTGCTCCGTTAGCTGCTTCGCTGAAAGAATGACTGTTGCATAAGCACAACTCCGATTCGGGGCCATCTCAAAGCGTTGCAGGCGAGCGTGGAGATTCCAATCGTTGGCATGCTCGCGAATGCAATCAGTAATCTGGTTTACACACCAATCCTTCTCGTCTGGTGACAAGTCCTCCCAATGATCGCGGGCACAGAGCGCAGCCATGATCTCTGGTCCTCCGTTCCAGAACTCTCCCATCTCGTCCTGAGCGGTTGTGTCGAGTTGCGCCCTTGCCTGCTCCAGTCTGACGCGCCAAGAGGCAGCCTCAGCGTCCTTCAGCTCGCGCTTGAAAGCCTTAAACGCCCACGTCACCAGCCCCATGCGTTGTTGCTGCTCTTGCATTCTAGGTGCTGTTCGGGCCAGCAACTCTTGTATATCGGGTTCAGGGTCTCTTGCTTGCAGGAGGACTATGCCTTCCTTTCGGGCTTCTTCTGGAAGGGCCGTTTCCTCCGCGACCTGATATCCACGCAAGTCCATTCGATGGAGTGCAAGGCGCCAGAACCGATCATCGTCACCCTGCGTCTCCACTGGCCCGAGTGCATCGCGCAATTCATCCAGGCGGGCTTGTACGCGGCTTGCAAATTTGGTCACCTGGAGATTTCGAACTGCGCCCTCGATGTCGTCTTTCCGGCTAGGCCACTTGTCAGCCTCGGAACGTTCATTATCAAAGATCTGATGATCCGCATCGCGACGCCCCATCATGCCTTGAAGGAGCTGGGACGTAGGCGAGAGGTCTGCGACCATTCGTTGCTTATCCAAAAGCACGTACTCTCGTGCGCTGAGCAGCGCAAGCACCGTCTCGCCAGCTTGAAAGGGGAATGCTGTTGCAACCGCAGCTACGACCCCTGCGATTGAGGCATTGTCAGTCCTCGACAACAGTTCGATCAGAATGGTATCGAGCAAAGTGCCTTGGCTCGTCGCAAGTTGACGCAGCCAACGCTCAAGCGCCATCAGATAAGACTGCAAAACGTATGGACCAACGGAAGTGCCCCGGTAGAGTTGCCACAAGCGGCTATTCGACCAATGTGTCTTCGTACTTCCGTCCGGCAACTTGATCGTCACTTCAATAGCCGGCTCAAGACGATCAGCGATTCGCGGGTGCGCATACCAGTCCGCGACATGATTAAACAGTTCAAGTAGAAATTCAATTGCCGGACGTGGATGTTCACGCAACAGTGGCATCATTGGTGTCCGATATGCACTAGCCGGGAAATAGTGGTGCGAAACTCTGCGTCTCAATCCGAAATACAGCTCAATATCCAAAGAGCTAGGCCATTCCAACTCTTCTTCCAGATCTTCGTCCGTGCACACGATGTTGGCGCCGATTCCTGAAATAAGAGCCGAACTGAGATCTCTCGCCGTCGGAAGGCTCTCGTAAAATGCTCCACAGAATAAGATTTCTTGAAGTTCTTCGGCAATGCGCGATCGGTCGCGCCCCTTCTGCCGTGGGGTGGATAGAAACTCTTGAAATCGAGTCGAGTTGGAATTCGGTATTTTGGAGACAATTCTGATTGTTCGCTTTAGTTCTTTTTCGTGAGAGTAGTCATCGAACGATTCGAGCAATGTGTATGCGATAGCAGCAGCATCTTCGAAGCCCGGAGGGTACGGTTCATCGGCTGAAATTCCTTTAGCCCAATCTTCGACAAGTCCAAGAACAAGCAACGCGGTTTCAGAATCATAAGTTGTCCAGGCTCGTCGAACGACGGAAAGTAGAGCAGGCCATACCGGTCCTCGTGGCACGGCAAACCCACCCACATTCCCTTGAGCCCAAGCCGGTGTCGAGACACAGGCTAGGCGCACAAGATGGATCACGCGCTTTAGGTTTTGTCGATTATTCGGCAGTAGTTCCGGTTCGCGTTCCAGAAGCAGTGATCCGGCAGCGGACGCCTGCAAGAGTGCGACGAGTGTATCGTCTCTGAAACTTGCAGTCAGATTCTGCCCACTTAGCGCCTCCTGAAAGATCACCTGACCACTGGACGGCTCTCGCTCCAGAAGTTCTCCCATCCATTTACGATAGGACCTTCGCAACGCAGGATGAGTACCCAAAGCCGTTTGAAAGAGCGCGAGTTCTTTGTTCACTTCAAGGTAGAGCCGATCTAGCCATCTCAGAATTGCCCAATCTTCGAGTACGTCGTGCGTCGGAGCGACGAGACCCCAGTTGTTATCAGCTCGAACGACAAGAGAATCAGAAATGAGGCCAGCAAGAGCATCAGGTTCTAAATCTGCAGATGAGGCAAAGACGCTGAGGGCTCGCGCTCGCCGCAATGCAATCTCGATGAATGCCGCGTCTCGCTTCGCAGGCATGCCAGCCCCGAGCCGGTGATCCACCCGAACGATATCTCGCCAAAAGAGCTCTCTGAATTCGCGTTCATTGACAGGCAGAGTCGATTCTGTTGACCAGTCGATTGCAAGAGCCTTATCAAGCACATACGGGTTTGACAGAATCGGACGGAGATTGGCGCTAGACAACGGAATCGTGAGCCTAACGTCCTCGTTCATGACCTGATCTAGTTCATCCTCGCTAAGAGGAGGAACGGTTACGGATTCATAGTCATTACGGAACTGATCGAGGAACGCAGCCCGTACAAGATCCGCCGAATAATCGCGGCATGTCAGCACAAGCCGATACGTCGGATCGTCTCCAATGATTGTCAGAAGGTCGGCAAAAGCATCCCGCGTTGACTTCTCCAACAGACGTTCTAAGCTTTCGACAAAAATAATCTTCCGTTGCTGACTAGCCAAAATCGTAGCGAGCGTTTCCGCTCTGCCGCCAATGTTGGCCATCGTCAAAGTTGTATCAAAGTGTGGCTGCGCAAACTCTTCTGCCCGAAAGGCGAAAGTGAAATGATCGCGACCAAGCAGGCTCATAATCTGCTTCGCGATAGCAGATTTCCCATTGCCGGCGGCTCCGGATAGAAGAACGATCCGTGAGCTCTCGAGGGCTGACAGTACGGCTTGAACCAGGCTTGCGCGCTCCAAATGAAGATTGCCACCGATCGTCGAACGGATACCTCGTGTGATAACTGCACTATGGTCTCGTAAAGCTACGATGATCGGCTCCTCAGCATTACAGGTCGAATGCTGTTGAACCATTTCGCTTGGAAGATCATCCTTACGGAATTCCTTAGCGTCGGTTGCACCTTCTGCTGCAAGCACAATCAACTCGTTCCAAGTGTGAGCCGCCGTATCCCCTTTCCGATCTGTGGTTGCAGTAAAGCTCAATAGGCTTTTGATCGAAGCTTCTGTTTGGCGAGTAGCCGTTGCTAAATCCAAACTCAAAATGTGGAGGACTTTCAGGAGCGGAAAGACATCAGCGCGAGTCAAGTTCGCGTTACCAGCCTCCTTGAGTATGGTCACTACTTCATCGCAGTAATCGATAGCTTTTGAGTTCAGGAGCCCAGGCGTCGAAAGACGCTTTTCAAAATCCTCTGCGTCACGAGAGGCGCGTGCGCAATCGAGCAAACTCCCAAAATGCCGTAAGAGCGTATTCGTACCGTACTGCACCACGAAGGCGAGCCGGTCATGATCGCTGGCGAAGATCGCAGAATTGTGGAGATCGCTCCAAAAATCGAGAATGGACTTTTTGAAGTCAGCGTCAATGGAACTGACCGTGAAATGACGTTTCACTTGCCCAGCGAGTTTTCGTCTGACTCCGGAGGTTGTCTGTCCAACTAGGAGGAAGTCATCGGTTTTCCAACCGCGATATTCGTTCTGAAAGCTGACTTCGACTACTGTGCAGTCGATTAGCACTGGAGGTGTCGCGCCAACCAAGAGTTGGCTCAGAAGGTATGCACCTACGGCGTGCTCGAAGACGTTACCAGCCCCGCCCGTTGATGCCGGACTCGAAACGAGTTCAGTCTTCCGTGATCGCTTCAGAGACGCCGGCTTCTTGGAGTTAGACATAACCCCTCTGTCTGCAATAAGGAACGATGCGCATAGACAGCCTCCATGAATCTCTATAGGAAAGGTCCGGCCTGTGTACGACTGGAGCCTCAAAGGTCGGAATATCAACACTATAACTTGTACAGATGAATTGATGGTGTGGGAAGAAATTTCCCCCTGACTGCCGTCTCACATCCGCCCCCTCGGTTGGGTCAAATCCCGAAAAGTCTAATGAAAGTCATGCGACCGCATATCAATCGGCCCAAGCTCCAGCACGCGGACAGCGGATGCCTTCACCGAAACCACTCCATCCTGATTCTGGAGCGTGCCTTCCACGAGCAGGAATCTCCCTCGCGTCACGGCCATTCGGTGCTGTTCGTATACCTTGGGGTGAATGATCGCGTTCGAGATTCCTGATTCATCCTCGCTACTGATAAAAATGAAACCGCTCGCCGTGCCCGGACGCTGTCGCGCGATGACCGCTCCCGCGATTCGGACAAACGCGCCATCCGGCACATCTTTCAAATCGGCAGCGCGGATGACACCAGCCTCATTCATCTTTGCCCGGTGATACTGCATCGGGTGAGGTCCGACGGTAAAGCCTGTCAAAAAGAAGTCTGCAACCATCCGCTCATCCATCGTCATGCTCAGGAGCGGCGATGATGCGTCGATTTCAAACTTGTCAGGGATGTGCTCAAAGAGCGGGCCGACACTTTGGCCCGCACGCTCCGCCCTCCAAAGAGCGGTGCGACGATCATGTTTCTCACCGGCCCAGTTCAATGCACCAGCATTTGCAAGCTGCGTCAGCTCCGTTTTGCGTATCGCCGCCACCCGCCGTTTGAGATCGTACTCAGAGGCGAATGGCCCATCGCTCGCTCGCGCGTCTGCAATGGCATCACCAATCTCTTGTCGCAAGCCCCTCACGTAGCGAAGGCCGATTCTCATAGCGAATGGATCCCTGTATTTGCTCCTCTCTGCCTCATCGAGTCGCTCCAGCGTGCAGTCCCATTCAGACTGCTGCACATCGATAGGGCGAATCTTCAAACCGTGGAGCTTGGCGTCATGGATGAGAGTTGATGGCCGGTAAAAGCCCATCGGCTGATTGTTGAGCATGGCGCAGGTATATGCAGCGCGATAGTAGAACCGTGTATAGGCACTCGAATACGCAAGCGACGCAAAACTCTGCGCATGGCTTTCAGGGAACATGAATTCCCGAACCGTGGCAAGAATCCGCAGAATCTCCGCTTGCGTGTCCAGTGCTATACCGTTCGCAGTCATCCCCTCGACGAGACGCGAGCGCATCCTGGCGAGGATCGCTTCCGACCGCTTTCCTCCCATCGCCTTCCGCAGTTCTTCGGCTTCACCACCCGTCAAGTTCGCCGCAGCCATTCCGATCTTCATCACCTGCTCCTGATAGAGCGGGACACCGAGTGTCCTTCGCAGGAACGGTTCAAACGACGGGTGCAGATAAGTCACCGGCTGCCTGCCCAGCTTGCGCTCAATATAGGGATTGACGAGCTGGCCCGTCACCGGCCCAGGTCGAATGATGGCAACCTGCTGCGACAAGTCCTCGAAACATGATGGCCGAGTCCGGGGCAACGCCGACATCTGTGCTCTGGACTCAATTTGAAAGAGACCCACCGTGTCGGCTTTCTGAATGCTTTCGTACACAGCCGAGTCTTGCGGAATCTGCGCGTAGTCGAGCGTCGCGCCATAATACCTCGGCACTAGATCCAGGCAGTCCGCAAGCACGGCCATCATCCCAAGGCCGAGGAGATCGACCTTGATAATCTTCATGTCCGAGGCATCATCCTTATCCCACTGGATGACCGTTCGGCCTTCCATCGAGGCCCGCTCGATCGGCACCACAGCATCAAGCTGCCCCTGACAGATCACCATGCCGCCGCTGTGCTGCGAGAGATTGCGCGGCAGTTTCTGTATTCGCTCGCATATCTCCAGATACTTCACAACGCGGGGATTCCTGAGATCGAAGCCCGCAGTTTTGAAGCTGCTCTCCAGCGTGTCCTTCGGCCCTTTCCATTCCCAGGGAGTTTCAATCGCGGAGATGCGCGCGGTCTCCGCGTCGGTAAAGCCAAGCACCTTGCCGGTTTCCCTCGATGCCGACCGGTGGCGATAGGTGGTGACATTCGCCATCATCGCGCTGCCCAACTCGCCATACCTGCGATACACATACTGGATGGCACGTTCGCGGTCAGCCTCACTCGGCAGATCGATGTCGATGTCGGGCCACTCTCCGCGTTCAAGCGAGAGGAACCGCTCGAAGAGCAGATCGAGTCCCACCGAATCCACGATGGTGATTTCGAGTGCATAGCAGACCACGCTATTCGCGGCAGAGCCTCGGCCCTGGACGAGGATGCCGTTGTCCTTGCAGTAGCGAACAACGTCCCAGACGATGAGGAAGTATCCAGCGAGGCCCAACTGCTCGATCACACGCAGCTCGTACTCCGCCTGTTTGGTTGCTTTCGCATATAGAGCGGAATCATTCTTTGGAAGGTATCGGCGGCGTATGCCTTCCTCCACGCGCTTGCGAAGAAAGGAATCCATCGTTTCCCCATCCGGCACAGGGTAAGCCGGAAATTCGTATCCGAGATTCGTCATCTCGAATCGCAACCGCGACGACAGCTCGCGTGTGTTCGAGATCGCCTCCGGGTAGTCGTAGAAAAGCTGGCGCATCTGGCCCGCCGAGCGCAGATACCGCTCGGTGTTGGTCGTCAGCAGCCGCCCTGCTTTATCGAGCGTCGTCTTGTGCCGTATGCAGGTAAAGACATCGAGGATTTCGCGCTCATATTCCGTCGCATAGTTGACACCGCCCGTAGCCAGCAAAGGAAGATTCAATGAGCGTGCAATGCGAATGGCTGCCCGGTTGCGATGCTCTTCCTCACGGTCGAAGTGACGTTGAATCTCAATGTAGACATTTCGCTCGCCGAAGATTCGCACCAAGCGCTCAACCGTCTTCTTCGCAGCCTCATATCCACCATGCACGAGCGCGGCGGCCAATGGCCCCTCACTGCCACCCGTCAGACAGACCAGCCCATCGCTGAACTCCTCAAAGTCCTCTGTCAATGCCGCCCCTTCCGCCTTCGTGCTCTCGCGCAACTTGTAGCTGGTGATGAGACGACAAAGATTCTGATAGCCAATTTGAGACTCTGCGAGCAGCGGCAGACGCACAGGTTGAATCGGATGCTGATGCGGCAGATACCCGGCTGGCCGCAGACGCTCGCCGAGATCGCTCACGGCAACCTCTGCGCCGATATGAGCCTGCACGCCGCGACGCTGGCCTTCCATGTGAAAACGCGGCGCACCGTACACGCCGTTGCGGTCGAGCAACGCCATTGCCGGCATCTCCAGTTCGGCCGCCCGCTCAATCAACGTTTCGGGTAGCGATGCACCTTCGAGAAAGGAGAAGGCGGAACGGCTGTGCAGTTCGATGTACTCAGTCATACGTCCCCTGCACATACCAGCAGCGTGACCGCGGATCAAAGGCGATGCGGCAGACACGCTCCGCGTTTTCTGCTTTCAGCCGCACATCCCATTCCTCGCGGCACCAGTTGGCCTCCGACCACCATTGACCGCTCACACGCCACGGCCCCGCAATCTCGTGGACGACGTATCGCTGTCCCTCCCAAAAGACGCGCACAGGAGCATGTTCCACAAGCGCCACGCTGACTGCCTGCGGCGGACGACAAACGCGCAGCGCCGTTGCCACCGAGAACGATGGCTCCTCACTCTTCTTCGGAGGAGGAGTGGCAAACGGAACCATGCGAAAAGCGTTCGGGCGGTGATCGTCTTTGAGTTCTACAGCGCCAACGCGCTCCTCGCCCAGCAGCTTTCGCAAACGTGCCAGCAGTATCTCCAAACGCCCTGGCTCCGGGGCCTGCGGAAGGAACAAACCGTGTTGCGCTCGGTAAGGCGCGGCGGACTGCGCGGACAGTTCCAACTTCAGAATCGCGGCACTTGGCGGATGTGTTTCGAGATCGAGTTGCAACAGCTTGAGTAGCGTTGGCTTATCCTCCAACGGCAGCGCAGGCCGGACAATTCTCTTGTGCTGTTTGCCGCCATCAAGATGGAGGACGACACGCAGCAGCGCAATCGCAAGGGCCTTCGACTTCACTCTCTCCAGCAGCGTGTCTGTCATGCGTGCGAGCAGAAACAGCAGGGGCTCCAGCATCTCTACGGGAAAGTCCAACTCCATACGCTCGATCAGACTCTCCTCAAAGCTCGGCTCCATTGGGAACATCAGGTGCGGAGCCGCGCCGCGAGCCAACAGATGCAGCCGCTTGCCCGCCTGCCCAACGCGTGAGATCAGATCGGTTTCCGCAAGCGCAGCGAGTTGTCCGCAGGTGCGGATACCCCATGCGTGAAACGTCTCCGCTTGCTCCATCGTGGGGTTCAACACATGCAGCGGAAGATCCCGCAGTGCATAGGCTTCGTGGCCTGGCGGAGCGACGGACACTCTGTTTTTGCCCCGCGCCAGACACACGGCGGCGTCGAAATTCTGCGCCACGGCGACATTCGCCAGAAAACCCGCCGCCATGATGCGTTGCCGCAGCTTGTTGGCTAGCTGCGCTTCATCGCCGAACAATCCATTCATCCCGCGTATATCGAGCGCGTAGGTTCCAGGCGCATTTTCGACAGACTCTATACGCGGCGAGAACATGCACGCGACCATATGAAGGACCGCCAGCGCCGACACTTCGTCCTCCGGTATTCTGCGCACCACGGCAACTCCGGGGATGATTTCCGCTTGCAGCTTCGTCATCCCGGCTTCGGCGCCAGCCGTGCGTGCTGCCTGATTGGCCGTTATCACCACCTCAGCCGGTGGCTCTCCATCGACGAGTGCGAAGGCGCGCTTCCGCAGCTCGGGGCGCTGCTTTGCCGCGACCTGTGCTGCGAAATTCGGAGGATAAAAGACGGCATACATCACCGTACCCTCGACCAGAGCGTTTCCGCGGGCCATTCGGCCCGCATGGGCGGCTTCTTCTGATGGATCATCGAGCCTTCATTGCGATTGCGCTCGCGCACCAGTGTGTAGCGTTGCCCCTCATACAAGGCAGTCTCACCGTCGCTGCTGAAAGGCCGGACATGCGCCGGTTCCGAGCGCAGTGAGAGCGCAGCGCAACTGTTGGCGCATGGGGTCTGTGTGAGGAGAACCACCGCAGTGCGGGCCTGCTCTGCGGATAGCCGATAGCGATACCACGTTGAGAGAGGAATTCGTGTCGCGTGTTGTGGCAGCACATCGCTCATATCGAGCACGATGGCAGCGAAGCCTCCGGCTTGTAGCAACAGGTCTGTTGCCTTCAATGCCTGTTCCAGCCGTGGCCACGGCTTATCCGTCACTCTCAACCTGCGCTCTGCCGACATGCGCAGCCAGAGCAACCGTTTCAGAACGATGTTCGCTGCCGCCGCCGACTCCGGCGAGAGTGCATCGCTCACATCCACCCAGGCGCACGCCGCGCCGGACTGTGTGATGGCCGCAATGGTAGAGAGGGCAAAGGAAGTCTTGCCCGTGGAGGCCGTGCCCGCAACTTCCGATATGCTGCCGCGCGGGATGCCGCCACCCAGCATCGCGTCCACGTCGCTGATCCCCGTAGAGAACAGCTCTGGGGCCTGTTTGGTTTTGAGTGTGAGGGCAGCCGGCACCCTTTTGGCGAGGGAGCCTTCGACTTGGAGGCGGATTGCGGCGGCAGAGGACATGGCGGACCGTATTCGCCTTATGTTCGCCTAACCCTCCAACCCCCTGTCAAATGCCGGTCTGTCCCGTTTTATGTGCAATGAGAAGCTAACTCACTGTCTTTATGCAAGTTAGGTCTAGCAATATTTCGTCTGACCGGCAGCTAGACTAGATAAATGTGTGGGCGCTACCGCCGCAAATCCGATAAGCAGCGCATCGCCGATGCCTTCGACACCTATGTGTCGACCAGATAAATCTGCGGGGCAAGCTCAGGCAGCGCTAATTGGGGATACCGTGAGTCGACGATCATGACCGCGCCCTTGGGAGAACCGAGAACCCCCTCGTTAATCGTCTTTACCCCCATCGAGACTCCAACAAGCAGCGCCCGCACGCAGTACCGGTTATATTCCGCCATCTGCTGAAAAAAGCGAATCGCGTATTCCACGACATTACCGGTGTTCTCCGGATGCTCGAAAAAGTCTGGGTCACGCGAAAGCTCATATGTCCAGCCAGAGATTGAAGGCTTGCACACGTCCGCACGTAGCTTGATATGGGGAAGTAATCCCGTCTCGTTCGAATCAACATCGCAATTCGAGATGTCTACGACGATCAAACCAGGATCGTAGGCAAAGTCTTTGAACTTGAGTTGCTTGCCTCCGGACCGTGCGGAGCCGTGCATCACGTTCCAAAGGGCGTCTCGTATGCCACCGATTGTTTTGTCGACAGGGTTGCGAGTGTTGGCTTCGACATAGACCGTCGTGTCCCCTATCGTCGCAGAGAAGTCTGGCGTGGGCTCATCGCGTTCGGGGATAAAGCCGATATGGAATCCTGCCTGCGCCATGCGCGCCGATACGTGAAACAACCAAAGATTGGATCGAAGATCTTCGACTTCTCGGAAGAGCCGCGCAAGCTCTATTTCAAATTGCGAGTTATGGGGTTGTTTTGAGAGAAAGTACAGCGCTTTGCCGGCCATGCCGAACAGCAGCAGAGCTGACGCTTCGGTGGCACCAGGCTCCGAACTCGATTGACCGGCCGCTACAAAAGGTTTGACTAGTCGCTCCAATGACCCCACCGACCCGACGACGCGATTCTCTGGTGCGGACAGAAGCAAGCTCAAAAAAGAGGCGAGAGCCACTTGGACTTCGGTACCAACGATGTGGGGACGCTTCGTGATAAATTCGTTGAGGAATTCGCAGCACTCGGCATAATAGTCCGCAGGATCTCTCTCTTCGAGCTTAACGTTCTCAATAAATCGCGCAGTGTACGGCATCGAAACCTCTACGAAAGTTGTGCGATGAAAGCTTGCACCGAAGGCTGTTTGAAGTAGTCGAAATGAGAGGTTTCGACGCGCATCGCGATGTTTCCACCCAAGGCCGAACTCGTCGGCACGACCAGATCGTGTTCCATCGCTGGCCCGAAGATCCCCGAAACCACATTGTTGATGTCCATGCCATAACTGACCCCGCCGCCAGTGTCGCGATAAACTCCGGCCCACGACTCAAAAGGCTGGTTGAGCAGCATAGCGCTCGCTCGCAAAACCTCGGAGGAAGGCTGCATGGCCTTGATGCCGGGAGGCAGATCGACCCCGACGAACATGGCGGCGACCCGGCGTGTCGCTGAGGCATAAGGGATACCATTCACAAGAAAGTCCCCGGCACGCATCAGAAGAGCCAATCCGCCCGCCGCACTGTCCGCCATCGGTGTGCCCAGATGAGGCGTTCCGAACGTAACGACGCTGCTCTGTTTGCCATAGCGATTCGAAAGTATCTGTTGGCAAATCGCGCTACTAAGCCCCCGCGTGAATGCGCCAAGATGTGCGTACGCGAGTATCCGAGCTGGCTAATCAACGCCGCCAACTCGATCGCGTTCTCACTGATCTCGTGAAAGGTGTCGTGTTCAAAACGATACATCGGAATTTGTGGAAGTGCAGGGAGATCTTTGATTCCTTCCAAACAGCAGGAGGCCGTCCCGTGAACCCAAATCGCGCAGACATCGCCCTGCGTTGGCGCCGTCGACGCATCGAGGCGCGGAACCTGCGCGGCTTGCTGTCCATAAACGGATTCGGAGCGGTCAAGGCGGGCGGCCATGGTGAAATCATTGACCAGCAAATTCGGCGTTGGTTGTCCTTTCTTCACCAGCACTCTTCCCACCAGGACGCCGGCTTGTCGGCGGGTTCTGTGTACAAATCGAATCGTCGCATTCCAGCTTCCCCGAACCACATCGATGGAGAAGTGATACGGGCGAACGAATGCGTCGGTGATAAAGCTTTCGTCCCCCCAATATCCGCGCAGGTCAATCCAGAGATCCATCTCCCGGTTGTCAAACAATAGTGGAAGGAAAAGATTGATCTCATCGTGCTTTTCGTCGGGGATGTACGCGATCTCTACTCCCTCATCCTCTTCCGTGACGTTCACAACAAACATCGTCGGTAGGTAGCTCCAGCTCACGTCGCTGTTGGGGATGCCGCGTATGCCCGGAAAACGGAATTCCGGCAACTCTCCGATCGCCGCGCGAAAAGCTCCATCTCCCGACGATCCCTCCTGTTCCGCGGCCAGGTGTCGCACCACATTCCGGCGAATTTCGCTTGTTTGGACGAGTTCAAACGCCTGTGCGGACGTTGGCTGATAGCCGTTTCGTTGCGAAAGAGGTTCGGCTACATCGTGATTTCGAATGCGTCTCCACATGTCCTACATTATGGCGGATGACCTTGTAGGGAGGAGCTGCGCTCCTCGCCTGTCTCCAGCCGCTGTGCGTCTTCCGCCACCCACCACAGCGGGGCCTGTTCCTGCCCCGCAACGCCCGCCCCTAAGGATCAGGTGCGCTAACGCGCACGAATAAGGAAACCAAACCTTGGCTGAGGGCTCTGCCCTGGCGCAGCGCTAGGGGTTTCCCAACAGTCTTCCGCGCTTTGCTTGTGCAGACCTCGCTTCGCTCGTCCTCCGCTTTGCTCCGGATGGGAGATACCCCTCCCCTTGCGCTTTGCCGCCCCGCCTTCGCCAGGAGGCGTTCGGCATGTAGGTACATGCCGCGCACGGCATGAAAAGCAAAGGCAACCGCAAAGGAGAAAAACACCATGAGCAGCACAGCCACCACCAACAGCGTCACCACCATCGACAGCAAGAAGCCCAACACCAAACAGGAACTCATCGCCGCCAATATCAAGCTGCTGATTGAGCAATTGGAGGCCGGAAAGTCCGACGCCCTCACGAACTACCTCACGGCTATGAGCCGATTCCATAACTACAGCTTCGGGAACGTGCTGGAGATCGCGCGGCAGATGCCGACCGCTACCCGCGTAGCCGGATTCTGGACGTGGAAGAATCTGGGCCGCAGCGTGAAGGCCGGGCAGAAAGGCATCCGCATCCTAGCTCCCATTGTCGGCGTTCGTCGCAAGAAGGACGAGGAAGCCAACAAGGACATTACCAAGCAGAATGAGCGCGTCTTGCTTGGCTTCCGCAATGCCTACGTCTTCGATGTTTCGCAGACCGACGGCGTAGACCTGCCGGAGATGCGAGAAATCTCCGGCGACCCCGGCGAGAATCTGGAGCGGCTGGCCGCATTCGTGCGTGGCCGTGGCATCCAGCTTTCCTATAACGAGAACATCGCTCCCGCGCTTGGTATCAGCTACGGCGGACGCATTGCGCTCCTACCCGGACAGTCGAAGGCCGAAGAGTTTTCGACGCTGGTACACGAGACGGCGCACGAACTGCTGCACAAGGCCGAACGCCGCACCGCTACCACGAAGACGGTACGCGAGACGGAGGCCGAAGCCGTGGCCTTTGTGGTTGGCAAGGCCGTTGGACTGGTGACAGGCAGCGCGTCTGCCGACTACATCCAGCTTTACCACGGCAACGCCTCACTGCTGGCTGAATCGCTGGAAGTGATTCAACAGACCGCCAGCGTAATCCTTGCCGCGTTGGAGCCGCCCATCGTGAACGAAGCCACTGCTGATGAACTCGCGGAGGCGGCGGCATGAAAACCGTTCTGGAGCTTATCAAGCTGGCCGGAGGATGGCACCCCGGCCTCTATCTCAAAATCGACAATCCTCCCTACATGGAACTGGTCATCGAGGCGATGGACGAGTCCGGACCGTACGGACTTCCTGCGATCTCCGTCGCGCACTACGGCGAACAGAACGGCGATGCTATGCGCGACCCGGAGATGTGCTTTGAGCTTGGCATGGCGGGAGGCCCGCACCTGACGGCCTTCTATTACCGCAACGACTACATGGGGATAGAGCAGTGGTCGCGCTTCATCCGCGATGGCAATTACTGCTACCACATGCAACTTCACCAAGAGCATGAGAACTTCGCCAAGCTCTGGGATAGGAACCTCGACGCCCAGCGTTTTGTGGAGGCTTTCACGGTCAAGTGCATTTGTGGCTAGTCCGCTCCCGTTGGAGCGGAACCATGCCCGATATGTGCCGCTCCGTAACCTTCACTCCAACCGCTCGAAAGGAGCATCCACTCATGAAAACCCAAATCGTCAATGCCACTGAATACCGCGACGTTCCGCTGTCTCTGTTGAACGAGTCGAAGACCAACCCGCGCAGAACCTTTGAGCCAAATGCCTTGAAGGAGCTGGCCGAGTCCATCAAGACGCAAGGCGTATTGTCTCCGCTCTTGGTGCGGCCTCTCACGGAAAACGGCTTTGAGATTATCGCCGGGGCGCGGCGTTACCGCGCCGCGCAGATGGCCGAGCAGAGCACCGTTCCCGTTCGTGTCGTCCATCTCTCGGATGCCGAAGCATTGGCCGCACAACTGGTGGAGAACCTAATTCGCGCCGAGATTCACCCGATGGAAGAGGCCCAGGGATTCCGCGCTCTGCTGGACTTGGAGGAACCCAACTACACCATCGAGCAAATCGCCGCGAAGGTGGGCAAAACTCCCTCATTCGTGGCGCAGCGCCTCAAGTTGGTGGACCTGGTTCCCGCAGCCATCGAAGCGTTCTATGCCGATGCGATCGGTGTAGGCCACGCCCTGCTGTTGGCGCGGCTTCCCGCCGACCAGCAGGAAATCGCACTCAAAGCCTGCTTCAAGGAGATTCACAACGGCGGAGAGAAGCCCACGCGCATCCTCTTGCCCGTTCGCAATCTTCAGTTCTGGATTGATAGCAATATACTGCTGGTGTTGAAGGACGCGCCGTTCAACAAACGCGATGCGCAGCTTGTGCCTTCGGCGGGCAGTTGTGCCGACTGCCCCAAGCGTACCGGAAGCAACAAGCTACTCTTTACCGACTTCGGGAAGCAGGACGCTTGCACCGACCCAACCTGTTACGCGAACAAGGTACAGGCGCACATCGCCAGCACCGTCGCCGCAAAACCGGGACTGGTGCAGATCAGCACGGCTTACGGCCAGCAGCAGGAAGGTAGCCCGGTACTGCCGCGCAACAGGTACACCGCGATTCGGGACGAGAAGCCGAAGTCGAAGGACGAGGCCAAACGCCCGGAGTTCAAGGTGTGCAAGTTCACCACGGACGCCATCATCACCGAAGGGAACGAGGTTGGCACCATCCATAAGGTATGCGCCAATCCCGCCTGTCCGGTGCACCATCCGAAGCAGCAAACCAGCCGCGATGATGAGGCATGGAAGGCCGAGCAAGCCAAACGCCGCCGGGAGGAAGCGATTGCCAGCACCACCGGCCTTCGCGTTCTCTCCGCCATCGGCTCCGCTGTGCCTGTGCGTCTCCTCAAGCGCGACCTGCTTTTCGTTGTCGAGAAACTGGTAGGCACGATGGATGAACAGCACGTCGAGACACTGGCGCGGCAGCATGGCATCCGGCAGAAGCGGGACGATGGAGGCGTCAAGAAGGCGTTCGCTGCATTCCTTCGCCGCGCCGACGAAAGCACACTGTCCCGCGCGTTGGTGGAGTCCGCCATCTTGGCTGCGGCCTCACGTGCCAACGCCGCTGCTGTACTGAAGGATGCTGCGACAACGTACAAGGTGGACACCGATGCCGTCGCCCGCAAGGTACGGCAGGAGTTCGCCGCCAAGGAGAAGGCAAAGAAAGCGGCACAGACCGCCGCTCAACCTGCCCCAAAAGCCGCATAGACCAATCTCTCTACCAACCCGTGAGGGGCGGCACTGTCGCCCCTCATTTCCGTGGTCGGAAAAAATTGGCAGGGGGAACACATGCTGTTTTCCCCCTGCACCTCCATTCGCCTGGCGCCGGCCTTCACTCGCCGGCTGCGCGGCAGGAGTCTAGTTCCTCCTCCTGCACCTTCCCCCAGTGACAGCACACCATCGGGCCGCACTCTTATCGTCCACCCTCCGCAGCCTGTGCGATGATCTCCGCCACCGCCTCGGGTTGTGAAACGTAGATCGCATGGCTGCCCTTGGCCTCTTTGACAGTCGCTCCGGCGCGTTTCGCCATGGAGCGCTGCGCATCGGGAGGAATCATCTTGTCATCGGTCGCAACAAGGTACCAGGTCGGCTTGTTCTTCCACGAAGCATTGCTCACAGTGCCATTGAGAGCGTCCAGTCCCCAAGGCACCTGAGACGCGCCCATGAAGTTGGCCAAGCCGGGTTCGACATCGGCTGCGAAGGAATCCGCAAACTTCTCGGGGTCGAGGAGAAGGAAGCCGTCCTGCGGCGGCATGATCGGAGGTACGGGAGCTCCCGGGATCGGGTCCTTGAGCAAGCCTCCGACCGATTCACCGTTATCCAACGCAAACGCTGTGATGTAGGCAAGGGCCGTGACCTTCGGGTTGTTGCCGGCTTCGGTGATGACTGCACCGCCGTAGGAGTGGCCCACAAGAACGACAGGGCCGTCCTGAGCATTGATGACGCGGTTTGTGACGGCGACATCATCTGTCAGCGAGATCGTAGGGTTCTGCACGATGGAAACATTGAAGCCCTTGTTCTTCAAGATCGCATAGACGCTCTCCCAGCCCGAACCGTCCACAAACCCGCCATGCACCAACACGATGTTGTTTACCTTTGAGTTCTTCATTGTCCGTCTCCTTTTTGCAGTTGGCCTTCTGGCCTCTGACAAGTACGGTTGTACGTCCGTCGTCTTTCAAAGAGAAGTTCGTAATTTTCATAATTTATTGATAGATTCTCAATAATGGAGTTCACCTCACGGCAGCTGCGGGCGTTTCATCTCGTTGCGGAGTATCGCAACTTCACGCGGGCCGCGGAGGCACTGTTTCTCACGCCGTCAGGGTTGAGTGTGTTGGTGCGCGAGTTGGAGCGTCAGATTGGGTTTCGGTTGTTCGATCGCACGACACGTCAGGTGGTGTTGACGGCGCAGGGTGGTGAACTTCTTGAGATCACGCGACCCGCCCTCCATGCCCTCGACGACGGAATGTGTCGTATCGAACAGGCTGCCAAACGGAAGAACCGGCGCATCAACGTTGGGACAACGCCATGGATCGCGGCTAACGTGCTTCCCACAGCGATTCGGGAGTTTCGCGACAGGCATCCCGGGTTGGAGATCTACCTGTTCGATGGCAATCTGAGCGCGTTGGCGAAGCGTGTCGAACTGAACAAGCTGGATTTCGCTCTGGGCATTTTTGACCGCATTCTAGGAATGCGGCGCGTGCCCTTCTTTCGCTTCTCTCTCATGCTTGCTCGGCCTGACGATGGCAGACCCGTTCGGTCGCAAACCAGCTCATGGGCGGAGCTTGGGGGAGAAACCATGATCTCGTTGACCAAGGACTATCCCTACGAGCAGCTCACACAGAAACAACTGGAGAAGATGGGTGTCGTCTGCAAGCGCGGTCAGACGGTGAATGGGTTGGATACGCAGCTCGGGTTAGTCGAAGCAGGCTTGGGGGTCGCGGTGATCCCCTCATTTGGTGTGATGGCTACTCGCAATCGCAAGGTGAGAGTGACCAGGCTTGAGCCCGAAGTGGTCTTGGACTTTTACGAGATCAGCAACCGCGGAAGGAAGCTGCCGTCCGAGGCAAGCGAGTTTGCTGCCTTTCTCAAGACGTTTCTCACTCGAAAGGTCAGCGAACGTCAATGATTGTTGGCAAACCGGTTCATCGGTGCTGATCGAGTCGCCCCTGGGACGGCTGAGTATTGCCCCCGCAAGAATTCGCAACCGACGTTACATTCCGCAACTCATATCCGGCGTCGATCAAACGCGGCACGTGCCTCTTGAAACCGGTGGACACTCTTGGCGACCCATAGCCATAGAGGTGCTACGTTATCGAGCATCTCGGTGCCCAGCGGTGTAATCGCATACTCGACTCGGGGAGGCACCTCGGCGAAGACCGCGCGTGTGACGAGGCCGTCCCTTTCGAGGCCGCGAAGCGTTTTGGTCAGAGATTTCTGGCTGACGCCCTCCACGTTCTCCATAATGCGCGAAAAACGCATTGGCCTACGGTGTTCAGCGATGACGCTCATCGTCCAGAGAGACCATTTGTCTGAAATGCACGAGACCATCTCACGTGTGAGTGAATCTTCGTCCTCGGTGAGCGCATTGCAAAGATCCTTGATGTGCTCCCAGCTAAACGGTGCTTTTTTGCCAATCTTTCTCAATAGTTACCTCATGGTTAGTACGGGCATAGAAGGTGCCTTATTGCGAAAGTATACTGTCCATTCGATACTACAACGATGAAGGCAAAAGTTGACGAAGGTACCAGCCGATGAGCAAGCACAGTAGCATCTCTCCTCAAGAAGCCGCGGATCGACTCGCCATCCGGGAACTCGCAGAGGCCTACGCCCATTGCGCCGACCGCCGCGATGCACAAGGGCAGATGGCTCTTTTCACGGGAGACACGCATTTCGTCGTGTATATGAATGCCAAGGATTCGACACCATCGCAGGAGATACATTCGCGCGAGGAGCTTGCTCCTGTTTTTGCAGACCTGAACAAATACGCGGCGACGATGCATTTCGTCGGCCAGACCACCATCTTCACGCTGACGAACGATCGAGCCACTGGAGAAGCTTACTGTATCGCGCACCATCTCACAGTAGGAAGCGAAGGGCGCCGCCTGATGGTGGCTTATCTCCGCTACGATGATACGTTTGTGAAGGTGAATGGCTCATGGTCATTCGCAGAGCGGCTGCTCTACGTTGATTGGATAGAAGAGCGCGCACTGTGATGGGTACTCCGGCGGCAGACAAGAAACGACTTGTCATCGTAGGCACAACGGGAATGGTCGGCGCATACGTTCTTCGCTGCGCCTTGGACAACCCTGCCATTGGATTCGTGACTTCAGTCGGACGCAGGAAGACCGGGATATTACATCCCAAGCTGAACGAAATCCTGCATCCTGACTTTGGCGATTGCTCTTCACTTGTGCCGGTGCTCACACATCAGGATGCCGCAGTCTTTTGCTTAGGCGCGTATACCGGATCTGTAACGGATGCCGAGCTTCGCACGATTACGGTGGACTACGCTGTCGAGTTCGCGCGCGTGCTCCATGCCAGTAGCCCAGATATAGCATTTTCTTTTCTAAGTGGAAGCGGCGCAGACCCAACGGGACGAAGCCGGATGGCCTTCGCTCGTTATAAGGGCCAAGCGGAGAAAACGCTCCAAGCATTGGGCTTCCGACACCTCTACATCTTCAGGCCTGCATACATCTACCCCGTTGAGCCGCGCAAGGAACCGAATTTCAGCTATCGCTTTTTGCGTGGGGTGTACCCAGTGTTTCGAGTCTTGTTTCCCAACCAGGTAATCTCAGCGGACCATTTGGCAGAGGCCATGGTGAAAGTTGTCATTCGCGAAACGGGAGAGACTCGAAGCCAGGTTTTCGAGAATCGTGACATACTTGCCATGCTTGAGGCGTTCCATTCGGCGCACCTATAACATGAAGTGTTGGGAGTCCTGCTCGGTGCCTGCTCTGAAGCGCGAGACTGTTTCCAGCCGGAGGACACAGCTTGTCCTATGCCGACCACTGGTTGAGGTCACCATTCAATGCCGAAGGTCTCACGCTCGCGCGGGCGACGAAAGCAGTTGTCACAATCAAGTCCTCGGAGATTCTGAAGTTGTACTGATCGTTACTGCAGCCTGATCGGCTCTCCTGAATGAGAATGGGAGTTGAATATCAGCGTTCGTTAGGGTGGTGCTGTATGGCCGTATATCAGCAATGGAATGCCGACCGGGTCCACGACGTAAATGGTAACGGTGCTTCTGGTGAACAAGGCTCGATCGAAGCCCAACTGCGAACCACGGCCAATCTAATTCCGGCACATGTATGGTATGCAAATCCTTGCGGTGCGCTCGTCTTCGTGAATTCGCGGATTGCCGATTACCTCGGGCTGCCGAATGACCATCCTCTTCGTTTCGGAATCGACCTCGGTGCAGAGTGGGATTCTCACATTCACATGCTGCACCCAGAGGATCACGAAGAGACACGCAGAGTCTGGTCTACCTGCCTGCGCACCGGGCGTGCCGGAGAGGTAGCCTTTCGAGTTCGTAGTGGTGAAGGGGGGTACAGGTGGTTCCTGAGTCGAGCCGACCCCCTGCGAACGAGCGATGGGACGCTAGTATGTTGGATCGGGATTAATCTCGATATCGAAGAACGCAAGCAGGCAGAGTTCTACCTCGCTGAGGGACAGCGCCTTGCACACACGGGCAGCTGGGCATTCAGCACTGCCGGCTTCGACCACTGGTCTTTGGAGTTGTTTCAAATTCACGGACTCGATCCAAGTAGCAAGGCGCCCACAAAGGAACAGTATCTGGCCCTGGTGCATCCGGAAGATCGGGAATTCGTGGAGCAACAGATTCAGGAAATGTTGACGTCCCATCGAACATTTGACTTCACGAAGCGAATCGTGCGCTCGGACGGACAGATTCGAAGCGTCCGCTGCGTGGGTGCTCCTTCTATCGAGAATGGCAAACTAAAACAAATCGTTGGTATCGCCATAGATGTTACAGAGCACGAGATTTTGACGAAAGAACTCCGGCGTCGTGAAATGCACCTGGCCGAAGCTCAAGCACTCAGTCACACAGGCAGCTTCGGGTGGAACGTTTCTACGGACGAACACTTCTGGTCCGACGAGACTTTTCGAATATTCGAATTTCCTCGTTCCTGCAATATCACATTGCCCACGATCTTGGAGCGGGTTCATCCGCAGGACAGGCCTTCGGTAAGAACGGCACTCGGCGCCGCGGCCAGAGGTAATGGAATTGACGTTGAGTGTCGCCTACTGTTACCGGACGGAAAGTTAAAGTACTTGCATGTTGTTGGAAAGCCGGAAAGAGATAGCATTGGGAGCATTGAGGTCATTGGCGCAGTAATGGATGTCACCGCGTGGAAGCTGGTCGAAGTCGACCTTCGGCGGAGCAAAGGACACCTAATCGACGCGCAGAAACTCAGTCGCACTGGTAGTACCGGAATGGTGGCGGGTACCGGGCGGATGTTCTGGTCCGAGGAAACGGCTCGGATATTCGGATACCCTCCCGGGACGGAGCCGACCCCAGATTTGGTCCTGCGGCGAACCCATCCTGACGATGTGGACTTTTTTAAGAGCCTTTTGGAGCGTGCTGGAGAGAGTGGAGGTGACTTCGATTTTGAGTTTCGCTTGCTGATGCCGGATGGTTCGATAAAGCACCTTCATTGCCTTTCACATTCATCGAAAGACGATGCCGGAACCGAGGAATCTGTCGGCGCAGTGATGGATATTACGGAACGTAAAACCGCGGAAGACGCTATCCGGAGGAGTGAGGCGTACCTGGCCGAAGCCCAAAGACTTAGCCATACAGGCAGTTTTGGGTGGAAGACACACGATGAAGAGATTGTATGGTCGGACGAAACCTACCGGATATTCGAGTATGATCGCGCCGAGAAGCCAACCCTGGATATGGTGGTCCGGCGTATCCATCCCGAGGATAGGCTTCTCGCACAGACCGTCATTGAGCGTGCCTCTAAAACTGGCGAAGACTTCGAGCACGAGTATCGGCTGCTCATGCCAAACGGTTTGACCAAGCACATCCAAGTGCGGTCTCATGCATTGGGTCAGCCGTCGACCGGCATCGAATTTGTTGGAGCTGTGAGTGACATCACAGAGCGAAAGGAGTCGGAGCAGAGGCTTCAGCAACAGGAAACGGAGCTCCGGCAGATGCTGGACTTCGCTCCTCAGCTCGTTGCTGTATATGGGCCAAAACGTGAACGTCTGTATGCCAACCGTATCGCACTTGATTACGCGGGCATTAGCCTCGAGGAGTGGGAGCAGACAACTCAGCGTTTTGCGTTCGTTCATCCAGACGACCGAGCCCGAGAAGAGGATTATTTTAATCGTGCTCTCTCGGCAGGATCGAGCTACGAGTTGGAAGTACGCCTGCGCGGGGCCGATGGAACTTACCGCTGGTTTCTGGCTCGTTCAAACCCCGTTCGCGACGACAAAGGCCAGATCAGACGTTGGTATGTCACGTGTACGGATATCGAAGAACGCAAGCGAGCCGAAGAGAACCTTCAACGAGAGAATTTCGCCTTGCGTGAAGAGCTTAACCAGGCGTCGATGTTCGAGGAGATCGTCGGGTCATCGGAGCCTCTGCGCAAGGTGCTTTCCCAGGTCAGCAAAGTCGCGCTTTCAGACTCTACGGTTCTGATTCTAGGTCAAACGGGTACGGGGAAAGAATTGATCGCCCGCGCCATCCACAAGCGTTCAAAGCGAGTGGGACGGCCGTTCATCGGCGTAAATTGCGCTGCGATCCCAACGTCGCTGGCTGCTTCTGAGCTCTTCGGGCACGAAAAGGGATCATTTACCGGGGCCACGCAACACCGATTGGGACGGTTTGAAGCCGCGAATGGTGGAACCATTTTTCTTGACGAAGTCGGGGATCTGCCTCCGGATATTCAAATCGCGTTGTTGCGCGTGCTGCAAGAGCGGGAGATAGAACGTGTTGGAAGCGATAAACCTGTTCCCGTAGACGTTCGAGTCTTGGCTGCAACCCATCGTGATCTCGATAAGCTCGTAAGCGAGGGTAAGTTTCGCCAGGACCTTCTGTACAGGCTGAACGTTGTTCCAATCTCGATGCCCTCACTGCGCGAACGAGCAGCCGATATTTCTATTCTTGTCGAATACTTCATTGCCCGATTTGGCAAGAAGATGGGGAAGAAATTTCAATCCATCGAGAGGAAAACTCTGAAGATGATGCAAGAGTACGAATGGCCGGGTAACGTTCGTGAGTTGCAGAACGTCATTGAGCGCGCTGTCACTTTGAGCGATTCCGAAACGTTTGCCGTCGACGAAGCGTGGCTCAAGCGGGAGCCCTCTGAAGTTCCTCATTCAAACCCTGCTCTTAACGGTGTGCTGATGGCGCACGAAAAGGAAGTGATCGAAGCAGCACTCGCGCGGAGTCATGGTCGGATATCCGGACCAACTGGCGCCGCCATGAAACTAGGCATCCCCGATTCGACGCTGGAAGCAAAGATCAAGCGTTTGGGAATCGACAAATATCGATTTAAATCCCATACAGGCTGATGCTGCCGACCTTGCTGGCTGCATGGACATACCTTCCGCGTTTTACCCATTAAACGGGAAATCCCGAAAAACCGAGACTCTAATCGGCTCTAAGTCATTAGTTCCAAATGCATTGTGAATGGTCTTCACCTTGCATCTCGCATCTGTGGATTTGGGGACTGCGTCTCTGGTCTGATAGCAGCTTGCGCCGATTCCGACGAGTCATAGTCGGCTTGCCCACGGCCTATGTAACTGCTGTCTCACAGTATTCCATTCAGCCGAGAGGAGGCACTGTGAGCGTTTCGGTTTCCATTTTGTCGTTCAAAGAGCAGCTGAACATGGCAGAGTGTGAGCTTTCGGCTTTCTTCGTGGCCGTGGAGGCGTTGTTCGGTTCAGAGCAGGCGAACCTTTCAGCAGAAGATTGGCTGGATGCGGCTCAGAACGTGCTTGATCTAAATCATTCGACTACGACTAGAAGTGACTGGCGCACCATAACGATTATTGCATCTTCACGGCTCGCACACCGAATGGCGGCATAGTTTCACTCAGTGGGTCACACCAGCGAACTTGGTGATCAAACAATGACGTTGAAACTCAGACGGACTCGCGAAAAGCATGGTACGCGAATTTATTTGTCAGGCGAGCTTCGATGTTCGCACCTCGTCGATTTGCGCGCCGAAATCGATGGGGCAGGACAGCCGGTAACTTTGGATCTGCACGAAGTTAACGTTGTCGATATCGATGGAGTTCGCCTACTGAATGAGGTCGAGGCGCAGGGCATTCAAGTTGTGAACTGCTCTCCGTATATTCGCGAATGGATGCTTCAAGAAAAACGAATCCGTCGGGACGAGAAATAGCGATACCTTCGCACTAGCAGGGTAGGTGGCCTAGGACGATCTAGCAGCTTTATCCCGCTTTCATACTCACCGTCCCCGCATCGTCTCCCCATTTATTGCGAATTCACGAAAATCGGGGATGCGTGGCTTGCATAACTCATAGAAAACACGTCGGATGCGATTGGTCTGATTCGTGCAATCCAATAGCTGTTTAGTGCGCGAGACCCAATCTGTTTCTGGAGACGACTTGATTATGAGTGAGCTACAAGCTGATGTAAAAACGTACAGCTACTTTGCCGACAATCAGTGGAGGAAGGCCGAGAACGACAAGACTTTCGAAGTTCATGAGCCTTATAGCGGAAAGCTCTTTGCTCGCGTGGCGGCAGCATCACGTGTAGACGCTCGTGCTGCCGTAGATGCCGCCGCTAAAGCGTTCCCGGCATGGGCCGAATCCGCACCGGCTGAAAGAGCACGTCTGTTCTTGAAGGCATCCGATATCGTCAAGCGTCGGCGGACTGAGATTGCTGAAATCCTCGCTCGCGAAACTGGGTCTACCATCTCATTCTCCACCTTCCAGATGGATCTGGTTGCGGCGACTCTGCAGCAGGTCGCCGGCTGGGTTTATCTGCCCAAGGGTGAGGTTCTGGAAACGAACCAACCGGGCACTCATTCGATTGGTCTGCGGCGGCCATTGGGTGTTTGCGCAAGCTTCACTCCGTGGAACGGTGCCAACATCCTCTCTTGGCGTGCGGTCATATCGCCTGTGGCGGCCGGAAATACAGTAGTTGTGAAGCCATCAGAATTCGCTCCGGTTTCTGCTGGAATCATGCTCGCGGAAGTTGCCGAGGAAGCCGGGTTCCCCGCAGGGGTAATTAATGTCGTTACGCATGCGCCAGGAACCGCTGGTCCTATTGCGGACGAGTTTTTCGATCGTCCGGAAGTTCGGATTATCAATCTGATTGGGGGAGTGAAGACGGCTCGCATGCTCTCGGAACGTGCGGGACGCACATTGAAGCGGACAGTGATGGAGCTAGGCGGCTTCAACCCGCTGATCATTCTGGACGATGTGGACATGGACTATGCCGTCCGCACTGCGACGTTCGGATCATTCTTTCATCAAGGCCAGATTTGCTTGAACACCCGTCGCATCATCATTCAACGCGAAATCTACGAGGAATTCCTTCCAAAGTTTGTTGCTAGGACCAACGGCCTGACGTCTGGCGATCCCCTTGACCATAAAACAATCATTGGTCCGATCATCACTCGGGACGCATTGAAGATGATCGATGACCGTGTTAAGGATGCCGTTGCCAGAGGCGCGAAGATTCACTCTGGCGGGAGGAGCGAAGGACAGATTTACCTCCCGACAATTCTGACAGACGTTTCTTTGGATGCTTCCATAGCCAACGAAGAGACGTTCGGGCCCGTCGTCATTGTGGAAGCTGTAGATACGCCGGAAGACGCCATTGCTGCTGCAAATCGCACGATGTACGGCCTCACGTCTTCCATTCTTTCGGGCGATACGTACAAGGCATTTGAGATGGCGCCGAAGATTCTCGCCGGAATCGTGAACGTGAATTCGCCAACCGTCAACGACGAGATTCACGCGCCGATGGGCGGTGTGCGCGACAGCGGCTGGGGCCGCACGGGACCTCGCAGCTTAGAAGATTTCAGCGATCTGATTTGGATTAACTCTCACAGTGGTCAGCGTCAATATCCCTTCTAAGCGCAACACCGGCACTCAGTAGACCGCAGCACTCTTGGGAGCACTCAAATGATCAACGCACGCAATGAAGTGCAGCAACTTCTCCTCGACCAAGTAGCGACGGGACGTCTCGATCGACGTACGTTTCTCTCCCTGGCAAGTGGTTTTGCTGGTTCCACTATACTTGCCTCGTCCTTGGTCGAGCATGCTTTCGCTGCGGGACAAAACCAGCGTGAAAGCCAAGCCGCCCTTCGGGCCAGCTACGACTACATCGTGGTTGGCTCGGGTGCAGCCGGATCGATTCTGGCCGCCGAATTATCCGCCTCCGGTGCGCAGGTACTCATTGTGGAATCCGGGGGACCGGATGATGCACCAACCATTATGAACCCGAGCGTGTGGTTCTATAACGTCGGTGGGCCACTTGACTATCATCTTCCTCTTGCACCGCTTCCACAGTTGAACAATCGGAAGTTCAACATGGCTCTTGGTCATGTACTTGGTGGCGGAACAAGCATTAACGCCATGGTGTGGGCGCGTGGGATGCAGCGCGATTACGATGGCTGGGCCCGGAATGGGGCTAAGGGCTGGTCATTCAAAGAGGTTCTTCCCATTTTCAAAAGTCAGGAAGATTGGGAAGGTGGTGCGAACGAGTGGAGGGGCGCGGGAGGGCCAGTGCATATTCGACGGCCAGGAGACCCTCATCCCACGGCACCTGCGTTTCTTGAGGCAGCCCGGCAAATGGGTATGCCGATTCATGTGGATGTGAACGGGCCTCAGCTCCCCGGTGCCGGATATATCAATATGAATATTTCCGCTGATGGGACAAGAGTGAGCGCGGCCCGCGCGTTCCTCCGTCCTGCCCTTTCGCGGCCGAATCTCACCCTGCTCCTCAACAGCAACGCGATCAAGCTAAATTTCAAGGGCAAGAGTTGCGTCGGAATCAAATTGCTTACCGCGGGTAGTGTCAAAGACATCTCTGTTACGAAAGAGGTAATCGTCGCAGCCGGTGGTATACACAGTTCGAAGCTTCTGATGCTGTCAGGAATCGGCGACGCTCCAGCTCTTCAAAAACTAGGCATAGAGATTGTTGAGCACCTCCCAGGTGTCGGCCAAAACCTCCAAGATCATGTGCTCGTATCCGGTGTGGTGTTCAAGTACAAGGGGAAGATGCCTGCTCGCCCCACGGATAGCGACGCAGTCGAAGCCGAAGCCTATCTTTCAAGTGGTGTGTCTGCGGAAGGGACAGACATCAATCTCGTCCTTGAACAGCTACCCGCTGTGACCCCGGAGTCTGCCGCACGCTTCGGCGCTCCGCCTGCAGATGCATTCACCATCGCTCCGGCACTAGTGCAGCCGACAAGCAGAGGATCAGTAAAGTTGGCGAGTGCGAACTGGCAGGACGCCCCCATCGTAGATGGCAACTACCTCGGCACGGAGCAGGATCTTGCAGCGATCATGAAGGCCATTGAAGCGGCTCGCGAGCTAGGCAGGCAAACCGCTTTCGACAGCGTACGTGAAAGCGAGCTCATTCCCGGTCCAAAAGCGACATCCGACGATATTCGAGACCTTGCTCGTACCGGTTCTGCGAGCTTTGGTCATGCAGTCGGTACCTGCAAGATGGGAACCGACAAGCTCGCCGTAGTTGATCCGGAGCTTCGCGTCCACGGAATTCGTGGCCTGCGGGTGGTTGATTCTTCCGTCATACCTCGAATCACCACAGCACCAACCAACGCACCAACACAAATGGTTGCTGGGAAAGCCGCGAAGATGATTCTGGCTGCGTCGTCGAAGACCGCGTGAATTTGGACGCTTTAGAAACCTTCCGAACCAATAGGACCGACATGAACCTGACAATCGATACGCATCAGCACTTGCTTCCAGATTTCTTCTACGAGGAGACAAACGATGTTCATGCCCCCGTAGGAGGGCTGGCCCCGATGGCATGGACAAAAGAGACATCCCTCTCATTCATGGATGATGCCGGGATCGATATTGCCGTCTTGTCCATCAGTACGCCGGGGGTCCATGTAGGTGATGGGCAGAAGGCCAAGAAGCTCGCGAGGAGATGCAACGAATTCCTCGCTGAGCTCATCCACCAGAGGCCGGATCGCTTCGCCGGTTTTGCTTGCCTTCCCTTGCCCGATGTCGACAGCTCTCTGAGCGAACTTACCTACGCGCTCGACGAACTGGGCCTCGATGGTGTTGTTGCTTTCACAAATGCCAATGGCATTTATTTGGGAGACTCCAGGCTCGATCCTGTCTTTCAGGAGCTCGAACACCGAAAGTGTGTCGTTTATGTCCACCCGAACGCCTCTCCCGATCCGGCCGCACATACACTTGGCCTGCCGGACAATCTGATCGATTTCACGACTGACACAAATCGCGTTGTCGCGCAAATGCACTACACGAACCGGTTCGCGCGAACCCCTAGCGTGAAATACATCTTCTCCCATGCTGGCGGATCAATACCGTACATGGCGGCGCGCTTCGCAATCATCGACGAAATGGGGTTCGTACCCGGAGGCGCTGAGCGTGGAACAGCAGCCGATATGTTCGGTCGGATGTATTGGGACTCTGCACTCTCTGCCAGTGATCCCGTGCTTCGCATGCTGCGCGACGTAGCGGGAATTGACCACGTCTTGTATGGCACGGATTTTCCCTATCTTCGGCGGGATCTGGCTGTTGGTTCAAAACAACGGATCTTGGAGAGCTCCGTGTTGAGTGATCTGGATAGGCACGGCATTCTCGGCCGCAATGCTGCGCACCTTTTTCCGCGCTTGAGTTCCATCATCCGCAAGAAGTGATTTTCGAATTACGCAAAGAATGCAGTCTAACCTTCCCATGGAGTGCGGGTCCGAGATGTCTATGCGTGACCTGAACCATCTGCAGGTCGTAAATCATGGAGCAACCAAAGTTTCTACAGACAGAACAGACAGGAGTTTCCTATGAACAACGAGCAGATCATTCGCAGAGCATACGAAATGGCTGAAAAGAAGGACATCGAGGGTTGGGTCGAGTGCTTCACGACTGATGGGACATTCACCGACAATTCGATCGGATTTACGTACCGCGGACCCGACGGCCCCACGGGCTTGGGCAAGACTGTCGAGGTCTATGCGAAGGCATTTCCGGACATGCATCGTGAGTTATACCGCTTCTTCAGTGTTGGTGACACCGTCATCGTGGAACTTGCCTTGCAGGGTACGCACGAAGGCCCTCTACAGACCCCTATGGGAATCCTTCCGCCAACGGGCAAGCGAATGGACGCACCGTGCTGTGACGTCTTCCGTCTCGTAAACGGCAAGATCCAGTCGTTCAACTGCTACCCCTCGGGAACGGTGATCTTCGCGCAGCTCGGCGTGCTCTCGAATATCGAAGCTGCCATCGCTCACCCATAGGTGGCACGCTTCGGATACCGCGACCGTGGACTGCTGCAACCTCAAGCTCGTTCTGAGACGTGATTCGTAAGGAAAGTAATAATGCAACCTGACACCCTCAAAGACTCGATAACCAAAGCTTCCTGGTCGGTTCTGCATCCTGTCAGCCAGGAAGACTCGGCAATCGTGGCCGCTATGAGATCAGTAGTCGCACCCATGAAGGGCAAGGTCGAAGGAACCGCCGGTCGGGATTCCTTCAACGACATCATGGAAAGGGTTGCGGTTCCAAGGGGAGTCACGTTTGAAGCTGCAAGGGTGGGCGGGATATCCGGTTACTGGGCCAGGCCTGTTCAGGCGCGGCAAGCGGGCGCGGTTATCCATATACATGGCGGCTGGTTCAATTGGGGAACGGCCCGAGCGTTCCTGAACTTCGTCGGCCATGTCGCTTTGAGCGCCGGAAGCGATACCTTTGCACCCGATTATCGGCTTGCCCCCGAGCATCCCTTTCCTGCTGCCGTTGAGGATGTGGAAGCATGCTACCTCGGACTTGTTGGCATGGGGATCACCAAGATTGCCATTACGGGTGACTCGGCGGGCGGCAATCTGGCTCTTGTTCTTCTGTCAATTGCATCGTCTCAAACTTCTATGTACACCGTCGTGCCGGTAGGCGCGGTCGCATTCTCTCCGGTGACAGACCTCGCGCTTACAGGTAAGAGCTATGACACGCGAGCAGACGCAGATCCGTTCTTCACCAAGTCCCAGGTTGCTGGGCTCGTCCGTTCTTACCTCGGCGAAACCGATCCGAGGAGCCCACTGGCTTCGCCTCTCTATGGAGATTTGGGCGGCTTACCTCCCATCCGAGTTCATGTTGGTGACGACGAAGTGCTGTTGGACGATTCACGCCGCTATGTAGAGCGTGCCGTGGCTGCTGGTGTCGATGCCAGGTTGGACGTTTGGAGGGGAATGCCGCACGGGTTTGTCACAGGCGTAGAAAAATACGACGCAGCTCAGAGAGCACTTAACGCAGCGGGAGACTTTTTAGCCGAGCGACTGGAGAGGTAAGCAATATGAAAAAAATAATCAAAACACGCGAAGGGTGAGTAGAGTTGGCGTTCCTCGATGATGATTATCGGAATTGCGTGTAAGCCACTGAGATCGTTGTCAAATGAGCGGAAGGGAGCAAAACATGCAAACACAACGTGATGATTACTTACATGCCTATCGCAGCCTGATGCTGACACGTGATGTGGAGGGCGTGCTGGTGGCCCAGTTTCATACAAACGGGGGACCGCTCACTTTTACGTCGCAGGACCACACAGATTTCGTCGACGCTTTCTATCGGATCGGGCAAGATCGTGCGAACAAGATCGTGATTCTGACAGGAGCAGGTGGCGATTTCATCTCTGGTATCGATTTTTCATCGTTCGGCAACGTTGCCGATCCGGGCGTCTTGAGCCAGATTCATGATGAAGGCGTTCAGATTCTCGAGAATCTCGCCAACATCCGTGTACCAGTGATCGCAGCAGTTGAAGGGCGTGCTTATGTGCACTCTGAATACGCCCTTCTTGCCAGTGTAATTGTGGCGTCAGAGAGTGCAGTGTTCCACGACCTGCCTCACTTTGCCGGTGGAATTGTTCCGGGCGACGGAGTTTTTACGGCGTGGAGCTATCGCGCCGGCGCAGGACGAGCCGAGGCGTTTCTGCTGAATCCAGAGCCGATCGGCGCGGCTAAGGCGAATGAGTGGGGCGTGGTTGCCGAGGTTGTGCCCAAAGGTATGGCTCTTAGCCGCGCCCAGGAATTGGCGAGGCAGTATTTGAGGGCGCCAGAGGTAACGCGCCGCAACACCCGAATTCACTTCATCCAGCCCTTGAAGGAGCGCCTAGTAAGGGAAGTTGGCTACGGGCTGTCACTTGAAGGCGCGTCAGCAGCGGACCTAGTGAAAAGGATGCAAGCAGGAAACTGAGGTTTGGTTCGACGCGGGGGTAAGTCATGAGCGAAATCTCCATAGCAGCCTCAATCAGAACACACGAGGGGCGCGTAGCATTGGTCACCGGTGCCGGCCAGGGTATTGGCCAGGCGATCGCATTGGCATTGGCGGAGCGGGGCGCACGGGTCATTGTGACCGACCTCAAACCCCCAGACGAAACCGAAAGGAAAATTGGCCCCTCGGCAACCTCGCTTCAGCTTGATGTGGCTCAGGAATCGGATTGGCGTTCTGCATTCGCCCGAAGCCTCGATTTTGGTGGGGTGGATATCGTCGTGAATAACGCCGGCTATTTCCCCAACCGCCCAATCGAAGAACTCGATCTCCCGACGTGGCGGAAGACCATGGCCACCAACCTCGACTCCCACTTCCTGAGCGCGAAATACTTCCTACCGCCAATGAGAAAGAAAAAGTGGGGTCGCTTCGTCGGCATATCGTCCAACATGGTCGGATTGGCCATACCCGGCATGAGTCACTACATCGCCTCAAAGATGGGAATTATTGGATTCATGCGGGGTTTGGCGAACGATGTTGCAAGCGACGGCATTACTGCGAACGCAGTGTTGCCTGGATTGACGAATACCCTTGCGACGGCAGCGCAATCGGAAGAGCAAAAACGCGCTACCTGGGAGGGGCAGGCAATCAAGCGCATCGAGGAACCAGAGGACGTTACAGGCGCGATTTTGTTCTTGACGAGCGATGATGCTGCATTCATCACGGGGCAGGCAATTGTTGTAGATGGTGGTCAGTATCGAGTCGGGTAGAACTTTGAAGAATATTTGAAGGAGACAACGCATGAAGATAGTGTCCATTATTGCGAGGTATCTGCTGGGACTGATGTTTACGGTCTTCGGCTTGAACGGGTTTCTCAACTTCATCCATCAGCCGCCGCCAACGAACCCGCTGGCGGTTCAATTCTTCGTCGCTATCAGTTCGTCGCATTTTGCCGCGTTCTTTTTTGCCGTTCAATTGATCGGCGGACTTCTGTTGCTCTCCGGCTATTTCGTGCCACTTGCGCTGACGCTGCTAGCGGCGGAGCTCTATAACATTCTCGCGTTTCATCTAACGCTTGCACCGGCGAGCATCGCGCCAGCATTGGTCGCAGTTGTGCTCTGGATCCTAGTCTTTCTGGAACACCGTGCCAGCTTCAAGGATGTTTTGGCCGCGAAGCCACCGCTGGAGTAGCCTTCGCGTTCGCGGTTGTGCAGGAGGTACGCCAGGCACGCTCTACACCTTATCGAAACAGGTGATCGATAGGGCGTAGTCAACGCAGAATTGGTTGCAGGCAGAAAAGGCTGTAGCCATCTTTTCGCCCGTGTTGGTTCGAGTTTAATTCCAGTTCGCTCGACGATACGCAGCGGCAGAACATTTGTCGGGTAAGGGTCATGCAATGAGGATCGATATTGTAGCGGCACTGAAGCAGACAGGTTCGCGAAGTTGGACTAGCGTGGCAAAAGCCGTTCTTATGACCTGTACTGCAATCATGGGCTGCATTTCGACCACTTCGTTGATGGCGCAGGTTCAATTGCCTTCAGTCAATTTGGGAGACACGAATTTCGAGGATGGCTTCGCCGGTCCGGGGTTCCTGCTGGAGGAGTTTCCAGACGTTTATTCTGCCAGCACTTTAAAGGACAGCAAAGGCGCCACCATTCCGGGGACAAACACACTGACCGCGATCGCATCGACGTCTCACGTAGCTTACGTCAGCAACAAGCGCCTCTTCGGCGCGTGGGTCGGAGCAGAGTTTCTCGTCCCCATTGTCGATGTTGAGGTGAAACTCGCAAATGGAACGAACGCCACCGTGCGAGGCGAAGCCGACCCGGTACTGGGGCCATTCGCGCTGCAATGGGCTCCAAAGCAGGTTGGCAACGGCGTCTTTGTGCAACGCGCAATACTTGACTTAACAGTCCCGATTGGCAAGTACAGTGATCAGCGCCCCGTCAATATCGGGAACAATTTCGTGACAATCAACCCGTACTACGCATTCACGTACGAATGGAAGAGAAGGTTTGAAATAAGTGCTCGTTTTCACTATTTGTGGAACTCCACCAATAAGAATCCGTTCGTGGGTCTTGGCATCAAGAACATGCAACCAGGGCAGGCCTTTCATACCAACTACGCGACTTCCTATGAAGTGCTGAAAGGAGTTCGTGTGGGGTTCAACGGATATTGGTTGCAACAACTAACGGACCATCAGATCGATGGTGAGAATGTCCCAAACTCTAAAGAGCGTACCGTTGGTCTTGGGCCGGGTCTCCAGTTTGGAGGGAACGGTCTTTGGTTCAGGGTCAACAGCTACATCGAAACGGATGTTCGCAACCGCCCAGCTGGTACAAGGGTGACCTTTCGCATCTCCAAGGCTCTGCCGATTCGAGGATCTAAACCGTAGACAGGAGAGAAAAGTATGAGCTTTCACTCGACTCTTAATTCCGAAGAAGCTACAGACCGACTGGCGATCCGCGAGTTGGTCGATGCTTATGCATACTGTGCTGATCGCCGTGACGCGAAGGGCCAAATGGCGCTCTTTACACCGGATACACACTTCGTGGTCCACATGGATGCGAAGTCGGCAATTCCTTCGCAGGAGCTTTATGGTCGAGCGGCTCTCGCTCCTGTCTTCGAGAATTTAGGCAGCCATAGGGTGACCACGCACTTCAACGGTCAAAGCACGGTCGAGTTGGACGGAAGCAAGGCGACAGGAGTCAGCTATTGTCTCGCTCATCATGTCAGCACACGAGATGGAAAGGACAGTCTCATGGTTGCTTCTATTCGTCATCCCGATACGTTTACTAAGCAAGAAGGCAGATGGTGTTTCGCTGAACGCAAGCTAATAGTTGATTGGATCTAGACTCGGTCCCGGGTGTCGCCGGCCAGTTGACCACGAAGTGGAAAACCGACCTCGGTACTTCGACACGTTTCTTTTCAGTTTCGTGCCAGCCCTTACAGAATCGTGCGTGATTCGTCTCTCAACTCCATCCTCGGCGAATACCTTGTGATGGTTCAGGCATCTGGTGTTGTGGACGCGAGAAATCGTAGATCCAACATGGAGGTTAGAACATGAAAGTCGCAGTCATTGGTGCAACAGGGAATGCAGGTTCGAGAATCACAACTGAATTGCTGAAGCGCGGTCATCAGGTTCGAGCGATTGTTCGCTCTCAAAACGGCATCTCCGCAAAGAATGGACTTGAGGTCGCAAATAGCGATTTGAGCGACAGCGTTCAGTTGGCGGAGGTCCTGAAGGGTGCGGACGCCGTCGTGAGCGCCTACCGTCCGCCTACGGATGACTCCAACCAGATCATCGGCACAACTAAACGCATCACAGATGCGGTGAAGAAAAACGGGCAGCGGTTGCTAGTTGTTGGAGGAGCCGGAGGGCTCTTCGTCGCACCGGGGGTAACGGTTATCGCAAGCGGGTTCCTTCCCGAACCGGCTTTACCGATCGCAACGGCTCATGAGCAGGTCTATAAGGATCTCCAGGTGAGTAGCGCGGACTGGACCTACTTTGCCCCGGCAGGGCTCTTCGAGCCCGGCGAGAGGACGGGAACATTCCGTCTTGGCAAGGACGAGCTGATCGCAGACGCCAGCGGCAACAGTCGGATTTCCATGGAAGACTATGCAATCGCGGCAGTCGATGAACTGGAAAACCCAAAGCATCGCGGAGAACGATTCAGTATTGGCTATTAATGCGAGTACACGGGTCGCCCAGGTGGCGGCCCCTTTCGTTTTACGACAAATCCGGACCCCGAGTTAAAGCATCTCGGCCGGTTCTTAGGAATCTGATTTAGTGGGGTGAGCTGAGGAGGATGCGGAGTGGAGATAGGGATTGACAGTTTCGTTGCGGCAGTCCCTGACGCGCTAACCGGTGCGAACCTGAGCCCTCAGGATCGCATCGCCCATCTTCTTGAAGAAATACAGCTCGCCGATGAGGTTGGTCTGGATGTGTTCGGAATCGGCGAACACCATCGAGCCGAATTTCTCGATTCGGCTCCCGAGGCTCTTCTGGCTGCCGCGGCTGCTCTGACTCACCAGATCCGGCTGACCAGTGCAGTAACTGTTCTCAGTGCTCGTGATCCAGTCCGGTTATTTCAACAGTTCGCGACGATTGACTTGATCTCTCGCGGACGCACGGAGATGATCGTTGGTCGAGGTTCTTTCACCGAGGCATTTCCACTTTTTGGGCTTGAACTCAAGGACTACGACGCACTGTTTGCAGAAAAGCTAGAACTGCTGCTTGAGCTGCGTGAGAACGCTCGCGTTCATTGGGCAGGACGATTTCGTCCGCCACTCCAGGGTCAGCCTGTGTATCCGCGCCCGTTGCAAGATAAGCTCCCCATTTGGCTCGGCGTGGGTGGCACAGCCGCATCCTTTGCCAGAGCAGGAGAACTTGGGCTGCCCCTGATGGTGGCCATTATTGGTGGGCAGCCGCATCGATTCAGACCGCTGATTGACCTCTACCGCCAGGCGGGAGAGGAAGCTGGCCACCAGCCCGGAAGCCTGCGAGTTGGCATCCATGCTCTTGGCTATGTTGCGGACACGGACCAACAAGCCGCCGATGAATTCTTCCCAGGCTACGCTCAATCTTTCACTGACATCGGAAAAGAGCGAGGCTGGGGGCCCGTGACCCGCTCACAATACGAGGCCCTACGTGGCCCCACGGGAGCAATGCTGGTGAGTGAGCCGGAGAGAGTCGCCGAAAAAATCATCACCTTTGGTGAGGTTCTGGGAGGCATATCGCGATTGACGTTTCAGATGAGCATTGCATCTTTGCCTCATCGCAACAGAATGCGAGCGATCGAGCTTCTCGGAACTAAAGTCGCACCGCTCGTTCGGGGCGGAGTCGAGAGAGAGGCCCAGGTCAGTTGAGATGAATCTGAACGCAAGTGCAGCACTTTCCACCTTATGCACCGGCGAGTCTTCCGTAGTCCGGTCGAGCGCTGACTTCTCCTGGAATGGCTTTATTATGGAGCGCCAGTTGGCCGGAGCCAACATGCGTATTAACGACCATGCAGACCACAACATGCTGGCTCTGGTCAGTTCTCAGGTGATGCGCGGTGAACACCAGACTAAATCGGGAACCAGTCTGGTGCGGAAGACGGCTGGACAGCTTACGTTGATTCCCAGAGGGCCAGTCCCTGAGATGCGCTTGGTGTCAGAAGCCGAGTTGGTGTATTGCTCATTCGAGGGACACTTTATTGAACGAATCGCCGAGGACATAAAGAACCTTCGCCCTGAACGGTTGATATTCCGCTCTGCGCTTAGGGACAAGTCGATCCATCTGTTGATGCAGACGCTCGTCGCGGAGTTTGACGCAGGCAATCCGACCGGAAGAATCTACGCAGAGACCGTTGCCGAAGCTCTTGCACTGCGATTTTTGCACCTAGGCGCGATTGTTCCGATTGAAAGTCCTGGAAGGGTATCGGCATTGCCCGGCAACAAACTTGCCCGCGTGAAAGATTTCGTGGAATCCTCTTTCGACCAGGACCTCACCCTTGAGTCTCTGGCACACGAGGCAGGCTACAGCAGAGCCCATTTCCTGCGCATGTTCCGGGAATCGACAGGTACGACGCCACACCAATATGTGATGCAGCGTCGTATCGCACATGCAGAGAAGATGCTCTCGGAAAATGAGCTTGGCGTCGCTGAGATTGCCGTTGCCTGTGGCTTCTCAAGCCAGGCTCACCTTACATTGGCATTCAAGAAGCAGACGGGTGTGACACCCGCTGAGTACCGCCGAACCCGGTAAGGTGGTACTCGCGCGAGACGCGCAGTTGACCATATGCTCTGCAGAGCAACAATCTATAAAACTTTTTGAGACGAAGCTGTAAGACGCTGAACAGCTTCGAGCCTATCGTGAGGTCATAGGATCTTCCAGTGAACCGGAAGGCATAGACGTCAGGAGAGAGCTCGAATGAA
>Ga0335075_10001202_pt1 | contig 43155 bp, 20 predicted proteins | sample Lox_Sample_24_FD_206723 | JGI IMG/M metagenome (GOLD analysis project Ga0335075, IMG submission 206723) | Soil microbial communities from Loxahatchee National Wildlife Refuge, Florida, United States - Lox_Sample_2.4 | ecosystem: Environmental > Terrestrial > Soil > Wetlands | place: USA...
TTCCTTATTATATATACAAATAAAAAAAAAATACAATGTATATTTGTCTCACTTTTTAATTAGAAAAAGAAATTACAACTTATGAATGACAAATTATAATAATACAAATGAAAATTTTACATTTACCTTGTTAATGAGACTTGAACTCACATAAATAGTAAATTTTTATACTACATTATTTTCCTTAAACTATAACAAGAAAGAGAATTTAATGTAAATGTTTTTCTTTATATTTTTATAAAGAAAGACTAATAAAAGAAAAATTGTATTTTTACGAGAATGTAAAAATACAATTATTAATTATAATATTCATATATATATATATATATTTGCAGAAATATAAAGAAAAACAATAATTTTAAATTATTGTTCTAATATTCATGAAAAGAACTTTTCTACCTCCACTGCTTCTAATTTAATAGGCATAGATGAATGTAAAACTCCGCAAATTTCAGAACATTGACCATAATAGGATCCAGTTCTTTCAATAATCACTGAAGCTTGATTTAATCGACCCGGACATGCATCTACTTTTATACCTAAAGATGGCACAGCTCAATCATGGATAACATCTGCTCCTGTAATAATAAATCTAATATGAGTATCAGCTGGTAATACTAAAGGATTATCTACTTCTAATAATCGAAGTTCTCCTTCTTCTAAACTAGCTTCATCTTTCATATAAGAATCAAAATCAATATTTTCATTATCTTCATTTAAAAAATCTGCATATTCATACTGTCAATATCATTGATGACCCGTTACTTTCACAGTCATTGCTGGGTCAATAACTTCATCCATTAAATAAAGTAATTTAAAACTGGGAAATGCAATAGCTACTAAGACTAAAGCAGGTCCCACTGTTCAAATTAACTCTATTAAAGTTCCATGATTTAAATATCTATATACTAAGGGATTTTGTGATTTATTAAAATTAATCATAATTGATACCAAAACTCAACTTACACCAAATAAAATTAATACAAGATAAAACATAATTCTATTATGTAACTCAACTATTCCTTCAAAAGAAGGACTAGCACCATCTTGGAAATATAATCCTCAAGCTAAAGGTACATCAGCATGTCGATTTTTTATTGAACTAAAAGGTTTAATATATCTTGAATCAATATTACTATCTTTTAATTCAGTAGAAAATCTACTTTCAATCTTTGTTTTTATACTTAACAATAAACTTAACATATAAATAGACACATTCTAAATTAATACTCTTATGTCCCATATTATTTAATTATATTTAAATAGACTCTTAAAACTATATTTCAATAATAATCCTTAAAAATGCAAATTAAACCTCCAAGGATTATTCCAATATTAAAAAAACCTAAAATATTTTATTTACTTTGATTTTTTTTTTCATTTTATTATTATTAGAAAATATATTTTTTATAAAATAGATTAACACTCCTATTTCCTATTTAAGTAATAGAAAATAATAAAAATATCATAATAAAAGATTCAATAATATATTCATTTAAACTAATTTTTTATTAATTAATCTTAATTTTACTTAATATTATACATTATAGAAAGGAATAATCATAATAAATATTCCATTAATTAATGTATAGGGTTTTAAAATAAAGAATAAAGAAATATTAGTTAATATTGCTATTATAAGACTTAAATTATTACTTGGCAACATGGTGAAATTATTTTCTTTTTCTATAGAACCAAATATAAATTTAGGTTGAAATATTTCATCTCTTTCACCATGTACTTCCGCATTTTTTTTTATCATATATGGTATGAAAGCTTCATCATAAAAATAAATATATTTAACTATTCTTAAATAATAAGCCGCACCTATTACACTAGTAAAAATAGCAATTAAACTCACAAAATAGTAATCTAATTGTAAACTAGCTAATAACACTTGTTGTTTAGCAAAAAACCCAATTAATGGAGGAATACCAGCTAAGGAGAAAAGAGTTACTGCTAGACAAAAAGCTAGGAATGGGTCACTTAAGAACATTCCTTTTAAATTCAAAATAAAAGGAACTGGTGTATATTGTCATTCACTATCTTCAAATTTATAGTCTGCAGGACGAACATTTTCATAATAAAGAATATAATCATATATTGCATTTACCTCTGTAGATTGTCCTGGGAAGTATTTTTCACTATATTCAACAAATTGACCCATTTCCTCTTTAATTGTTTCAAAATAATCATATAAAGTAGGTTCTATATAAATATCTTTTCAAGAATAAGGATTAATATTTAAATATCTAACGGGAAGAATATCTTTTTCAATATAATATCGACTATATAAAAATCCTCAAGCTATAATAATAAAAAATAAATTTAAATTAGTAATAGTATATTGAATTAAATAAAAAACAAAAGCATCCAAACTTATAACTGAATTAAGAGATAATGCTAATAACAAGAATCCTACATGAGTTATAGTACTATAAGCAAAAAGTCTCTTTATCCGAGATTGAGTAATACCTACAAGAGTACCAATGATTAAGGAAAAGATAGCTGATATAGTTAATATACTAGTTCATATTCCCGTACTAGTTAAATAAGGTTTTAAATATGAAAAAGGATCTAGTAATATTATTTCTCAGTTTCAACTTATTAATTCAATATCTCGTAACTTAGATCCTTTTTCATATCCTAAGTTGAAAGGATTAATTATACTTTGATGTTCTTTACTAAAAAAATACCCTTCTAAATGATTTACATCATTTAAACTTAAATTAGAAAAAATATTGTGAATAAATAAAAACATTAAAATCAATATAGATATTTTTGCAATACTTATTAATCAAGTTGTACTATAAGTGGGTACATCTGAATAAACGTCAGGTGCTCAATTATGAAAAGGAGCTGCTGCCACTTTAAATAATAATCCTGCAAATAATACTAATAAACAAGGATCAAGTATGTAATTAAGTATCTCATTAGAATAAAGCATAAAAATTTCATCTAAATTTAACAACCCAGTATAAGCATATAATAAACTACACCCTAATAAAATAAATCCACTAGAAAGACCCCCTAATAAGAAATATTTTAATCCCCCACTTGTTCCTTTAAAAGACTTAATTTGAGAAGTAGCTAAAATGTATAAACTAAAACTTTGTAACTCTAAAGATAAATATAAGGATATTAAATTAGAAGATGAAATTAATAATGAACCACCTATTACTGTAAATAACAAAAGAACACTATATTCTTTAACTTCTAAATTAGTATAATAGGTTTTTTTTTCAACTAAGAAAGGTGTTGCTCACTTTTTATCAGGCAAGATTTCTGACAATCTCTTTATAATATTAAGAATAAAAACATAAATAGGAGATTTATCAGATAAATCATTATAAGGATAATAATTTAATACTTTTCTAACATAGTAGTCTTTAAAATGGAATTGATAAAAAGTACGATCTGTTGCTCATTTTACGGGACCTTCGTCGTCTAAAGCGACAATATATTCCATGACTTTGGAATCATCATACTTTCTAAAGTGATATGGAGCAAAACATGTTAATAAACTAACAATTGCTCCTGTTAAAAATAAAATAACGTCAAACACTTGTGACAAAATAGATACTTTGAAAACGCCATCGTATATCCCGATTCCCTCGTATAAACCATTAATATTTAAACAATTATACGCTAGATAAGCTGCGAGCATAAAAACAATGAAAACGATTCGATTTGATTTACAATAATGGGCTAAATGAACACCAGTCCGCATTTGCGGGATAGAATCACCTGCTAACAATAATATAAGTACAGCTATTATTAGCATTTAGGAAATATAGGATTTGAACCCATATCTAATTATAAAAAATCTTATTATTTTTAAAGATATCTTTAAAAATAATTATTAGTATATTATATTTTACCTATAAACTAATTTCCCTTATTCATACTATATTACTCTATTTTATAATAAAAGTGAAATATTATAAATTTGAATTAATTTTTTTTTATTTAAAATAAAATATATAAACATTAAATAAAAAAAAAAGATTAAGATTGTATAGGTAATTTATTTAAAGCATGGAAATGAGGAGGAGAATCTACACTTCATTCTAAATGTTTACTTAATAAATTATTTTCAATTCAAGCCATTGTATCTTCGAAATATTCATCTTTAACTCAACCATCTCGAGTAACATCCCGTCCTACTTCAAATTTATCACAAATTAATGCAATAAAATAAGCAGTCATTACAACAGATAAAATGGAACCTGCACTTGCAACTAAATTTCACCCAGCAAATGCATCAGGATAATCAGGTATACGACGTGGCATTCCTTGAAGACCTAAGAAATGCATTGGAAGGAATGTTAAATTAACTCCAATAAATAAACCTCAAAAATGCAATCTACCTTTTCTATCATTATATGTTAACCCTTCAGTTTTAGGTGATCAAAAATATCAAGCAGCAAATAAAGCAAAAACTGCCCCCATAGATAATACATAGTGGAAATGAGCAACAACATAATAACTATCATGGAAAGCTAAATCTAATGATGCATTAGCTAAGACAACTCCTGTTAACCCACCTATTGTAAATAAAAATACAAATCCTAAGGCATATACCATAGGTGTATTAAAAGCAAAAGCCCCACCATACGCTGTTGCTAACCATGAAAAGATTTTTATACCTGTAGGAACCGCAATTATCATTGTAGCCGCTGTAAAATAGGCTCTTGTATCGGCATCTAATCCTACACTATACATGTGATGACTTCACACAATAAACCCTAAAACACCAATTGATAACATAGCATAAACCATACCAATATAACCAAATACTGATTTATCAGACATTGTACCCATTACATGACTAATCATTCCAAAACCCGGAATAATTAAAATATAAACTTCAGGATGACCAAAAAATCAAAAAAGGTGTTGATATAATACAGGATCCCCTCCTCCAGATGGTTCGAAGAAACTAGTATTAAAATTTCTATCAAATAATAACATTGTTATTCCACCAGCTAATACAGGTAATGATAACAGTAATAACACAGCTGTTACAAATATAGCTCACCCAAATAAAGGTACTTTATGTAACACCTGTCCTGGCATTCTCATATTTATAACTGTAGTTATAAAATTCATTGCACCTAACATAGAAGAAATACCTGCTAAATGAAGTGAAAAGATAGCTAAATCAACACTACCTCCTGAATGAGCTTGAGCTGCGGCTAATGGAGGATAAACTGTTCAACCAGTACCTGCTCCAGACTCAACAAATGAACTAGATAATAATAAAATTAATGAGGGGGGTAATAATCAAAAACTTATATTATTTAACCGAGGAAATGCCATATCAACTGCTCCTATTAATAAAGGTACAAAAAAATTACCAAATCCTCCCACCATTCCAGGCATAACCATAAAGAATATCATAAGAAAAGCATGGGCTGTTATAATTGTATTATATAATTGGGCATCGTTAGCTAATATTTGAGTACCAGGAGAACCTAATTCTATTCTAATCAATAAAGATAAACAAGTTCCTAACATACCACTAAATATAGCAAAATATAGATATAATATTCCAATATCTTTAGCATTTGTTGAATATAATCATCTTCTTCATCAATCTGCTCTCGCAATTTCATGACTTTCTTCTATATTTTTAGAATTATATTCAGCAAATTTTTTATAATCCATATCAGAATCTTTAAAAACTTTTCCTTTATTTCAAATCCTAAAACTATCTAGAATATTAAAGAAAATTATAGTTATTCCCCGCGAATAAAAATGAAATCTTTTAAATTTATAAACTCATACTTCTACTTCAATTAAAAATATAAATAGAAAAATAAAAATCCATTCATCTACAATATTAATACTATTACCTTAATAGATAAAACCTAAAAAAAATTATAGATTTTAAAACAATATTAATTAAATATAGAATTTTTAATTACAGTATTTCATTTTTTTTTATTTAACATATTACCTTACATTTATTCATAAAAAAAGAATAAATATATTTATTCTTTTTTTATCCAAAATTAGTTACTTATTAATGGTAGAATTAACTATTAAGATAAAATGAATTAAATAAGATTTCATTCTTTTCTTTAGCTAAAACCAAAGAATAATTTACCTAAACTTTCTCTCTCCCTTTAATTTATATTACAACCTGGATTAGAAAGATTCGAACTTTCACATACTGAGTCCAAATACCAGGGACCTACCAATTAGTCAATAATCCAATGTAATAATATGTACCAAAATAATAAATATTAAAAAATCAATTTTAATAAATAATCAATTAGAAAATATAAATAATAAATATAATTCTAAAAAAAAAACCAAAAAATAAAGAGAATATTTCTAAATATTAAAATGAGAATGATAAGGCTCGAACTTATAACAATTCGCTTAAAAGGCGAAAACTCTACCAATTGAGTTACATTCCCAAAGGAGAAAACAATGGTCTATCCATAAACAAATAATTTTGTTTCTTTATAAATTATCTATTTTATTATATTTATTTAATAATATTATTCTATTTTTTCTTCATTATCTTTTTTATTCTTAATCTATTCTTATCTTTAAGTTTTACTAACTCTAATTTTGATTTTGATTTTGATTTTAATGATTCTAATTTTACAAAAGATGATCTTTTAACATCTTTAACTCTTTTCTCCACTTCATACGATTTATTCATTAAAAAATCATATAATTGTTTAATTTCCATAAGATGCAACAATAATTCTTGGATGTCAGCAGAAAATCTAGAATACAACCACACTTTAAGTGAAACAGCTCCGCTCCGTGTTTTCGATTCACTTCTACTATAATCAATATAAGATTTAATATGTCCTCTAATATGGAAAACATTCAAAGGTATCTTTTTTTTTAATAATTTATTAGTATGTCTTGGTCCAAAAAAATTTCCAGAATAAATATGTTTATAAGTACTTCTATCATTACTTCTTGCATGCCCTAATCTACCAGATAATTTAAATCGTATTCCCGAAATATCGAACCTTTTTCTCAATTTTAATAAATAAAAATTAAAAGGTCTTAATCAGTAATAGCTTAATTCACTAAGACTTGATCTCTTTCTTCAGTCTCTTATCATATATTTAATTTCTGTATTCTTAAGCTTAATATTAAAATTTCTAATTTTATTCATTCATTTCTGGTTCATTTCTATATCTTTACTTAAATATACAAAAAATTCATTTTTATAATTATATCTAACAGAGGAAAAATAAGAATGTAAATTCTTATCAGGCCTTGAATAAATGTTTAACCGATCTGACATATCTCAATCTAAAGAATAAGATTCTAAATTAGAAAGATTTAAAGAATTTATTTTTACATCTTTCTTTAACTCTTTTAACATAGAAGTAGGCCAAGAGTTATTCTCCAACATATAATGACTATAGTAACTTTTTATTTCTTTTAGTCTAAAGATGGTCATTAATGTTAAAGCTCTACGTGTAAAGCTTTGAGCATTTTTCTTTCCTTTATTTCTTCAAAGTACTAACATTAAAACACGATTAGCTAAGATATAACTACTTAAGAAAAATCTTTTTAAAGGTCACAAACGAATTAAAACTCATTTCCCATATATAGCATATAATAAATCTTCAATATAAATAACAAATGGAACAAATATCTTACGTCTTGTATCTAATTCTGCATTTTTAACTATATATGAATAATAATAATGCATTAATTTTTCATATCGATGTCAGAAAAGTTTGGGAGCTTTTCTTCCAATATCTAATAATCTATTATTAGATATTCAATGATTTCTAGATGCTTTTAAATATTTTTGTTTAATACGACGAACTCGATTTAAAAAATAATATTTAGGTTTTAATCTTATAAAACTTCTATAATTATATTGTAATAAATCTAATAAAATTTTTACAAGTATAAAACGAGATACTAATACAGCACGACTTTCGATAATCTTACTATCCCATAAAAATAAATTAGAAACATAACTCAAAGAATAATCTTTTATTCGTACACATAATTGAATAAAAGATTTAACAATAAATAATGGAATCATATATCGATAGTAAGGCTTAAACATTTCTTCATTATATAACAATGAATTATTATCATTCTTATTTTGGTTAATATGATAAGAAGGTCAGAAATGACCCATTTCTTGACCATAATTACTTTTAATATAATGATTATATGGAATATTTATATCTGAAGAAAATAGACTAAATGTATAATTATCATTTTTTGGAAGTATATTTCATCTTTTAAATACTAAAACATCTCTACTAATTAGATAAAATTCTTTTTTAGTATAAGCAGAAAAATAAAATCAATATCAAAAATTCCCATACCCTTTAAATAATTTCGTGTCATTATAAAGGGAATAAAATAATTTATTAGATATTTTTTTTCCTTTTCCTTCTTTTAATTCTCAATTAGATAAATGATTAAATAATAAATATAAAACATTAAAAAACTTATAATCTTTTTTTTCTCATAAAGCTTTTAAATTCTTATTTTGATCTATATGACTTACATGAAAATTAGATTGAATTTCTCTTCTTATATTTTTAAAATTTAAATTAATATTTTTAGCACTAGAATTAATTTTTCTAAGTAACATTGCCAATTTAGCCAATCTACGTCTAGATTTAGTCTTTTTTTTAATTTTTAATAATTTACTTTGAAGTTTTTCTCTTATATCACTTATAAAATCTTCTTCTTCATTCATTAAAGTATTTATAGATAATTTAGGATTAAAAAAATCTAAATTCTTATAAGATTCTAATGGAAATTTATAATAATTAGTAAATGTATTAATTTCAGAATTAATTCTTTTATCATCATTATCCATTCCAGGTAATTTATTATTTTCAGTTTTAGTTTTATTTAAAATATTGATCATAGATATATTAAATAAAGAAGAATTTCAAAATTCAGATGGTTCTATTTCTTCTTTTTTATCCAATTGAACATTTACTTTATCTTTATTTAATTCTTGTTCATTAATAATTTTTTCCTTTTCACTTTCTTTTTTAGTTAAAGAATCATTCTTTAAATTATTTTCATCTTCACCTGTTCTAATATATCATTTATTACCTTGTTCCGGGTGTTGTTTATAATATTCATCTTCTATTTGCTCTCATGAAATAGATTTATTATCTAAAAGTTCCCTACTTATAGATATTTGGTTTTTCACAATATTTAAGTTATTTTTTTCTACTATATTCGAATCTGATTTTGATTTAAAATTTTTCAATCAGTTTTTATACTCATCTTGTTTTTTTCTTTTTTTACCTTTTTTTGTCTTATCTTCCATAGAGTTATCTGTTAATTCATCACTCACCATATTATCCAAACTATCTAAATTTCTATTCTCTTTATTTAGCTTTAATTTTAAATGTTTTTTATACAATAATTCCCTAGTTCTAGCTTTTTTAGCTAATACTTCGGCTCTTTCATTTTGTACTTCTCATCAAGATTTAATAACTACTTCTCTTTCAGCAATTTGTTTCTTATCATTTTCATTTTTAATTCATTTATTATCTTTATTATGTAAATTAATAATATTTATTTCTTCTTTTTTTAATAATACATAATCTTCTTCTATTTTCGAAGAATTATTATCTATAATTAATTCAGATTTTAAGGAAACAGACTCTTTATTATTATTTTTCATCTCAAATATATCTTTTGCCCCAAAAATATTATATTTTATAGATAATTTTTTTTTTCAAGTATAATATTTCATATTAATAAAATAATAATATAAATACAATTTAAATATTCCATTTTTAAAAATTATTGTTTTCTCATAATTTCTAATAACTTTATGATAATAAGCAGAAGTATTTGGCTCTAGAATATTCATATAAAAAAACCTAGGTCTAGAATAAGTAGCTTTTATTTTACCCGCAAAATTAACATACATACTATACATATATTTATAAAGAATTCTTCGAGTTAATAAATTTTGTAATTTATTGTAATAAGATGTTTTATTATTAAAAATAAATAAATCTATAATAACGTTAAAAGAAGTATGTTTAAATAACGGTTTACCTAACATTCACCGACTTCTTTTTCTAACATAATTATCTTTGATAAAATTTAAATCCAAACCAAAAACAGAAGTAATTTTTTGTTCTAACATAAATTTATAATATTCTATTTGATTACTTAACCATTTATCTTTTAACAAATTAGCTATATTACGTTTTACTTTTTCAGGGAATAATAATAAATTATAAGTATATAAAAACATAGAATTATTTTTTCTATTAAGAAATGGACTAATTTTCATATTACTTAATATTTCATTAACAGAACGAGTAAATAATCATGTAGATTTTACACTAAAAAATGATTTAATTAGTTTATTAGCATAAATATCTAAGTGAACATTCATTCTTTTATCCCTTTTAACAAAAGTGTATATACTAGTGTTTCAATGACGTAACTGACTTAACATACTTTTACGATTATATTGAGGAGGAAAATAATAATAAGGATTTATTAAATTTTTAAACAATCCTTGCTTATTTATATTCTCTAATTTATTTTTTAATATATTTTTCTTTAATTTTTTACTTATCTCTCTTAAAGGCATATATTTATTCCCTATTGTGTTTACTTTAGAATAAATAAATAACTTGAATTCTTTTTTATCTTCTATACTAAAAGCTTTTTTTAAAATTATACTATCTTTATAAATTGATATCTTCCTACTTTCAAAATCATCTTTTTCTATTTTACTTAATTCCTTATCTCATTCTTTCACCATATTAAATGACTTTAATTTAAAAATATAAGAGGGATACTTTAAATTAGCAATTGGAGTCATCAAAGCTCTTGATACTTTTTCATCGAAAATTCGTATTTCCCCTCTTTTAAAATATAAATAAGTAATATTTAAAGATCGAATTTTATAAGAAAACTCCTTTTTAGAATCAATATCTTTATTACTGATATATATATTATTCATATTAAAATAATGATATGGTAAAATATTCTTATTGTTAGAAATAAAATGTTTATTAGAAATTGTTAATATTTTCATTAAAGAGATATATATAAATTATATGTCATTAATTATATTTAATATAATATAATTATAAATAACTCAGTCATATAAATATATACTTCATTATATCATTATGTCATTATTTCATGATTTCATAAAAATAATAATGATTTATATAAATATACACTCCATAAATAAAATTGAACGTTTCACTCTCCTTTTTTCAGATTTATGTTAAATATATTTATTCGTACATATATAAATTGGTTTTTAAAAGACTTGAACTTATATCTCTCGCTTATCAAACGAACACTTTAACCATTAAGTTAAAAAACCGAGCATACATTATTTCAATTACTTATTTAAACAAAGTACAAAAAACAAGTAATAAAAAAATAAATAAACTAAATATAAACAAAAATACCAATTTAATATTATATATTCATAATAATTAACTATATAAAACTTAGAGAATTAATTATTAATTATGAATATTATATAACAATATATAGGTATTAAAATTGAAATACGATATTATCAAAACTTTCTTAATATAAAATTGCGGATTAAGGATTCGAACCTTATACCTTCGGGGCATGAGCCCGTTATGCTCCCATAACACCAGTCCGCATGGAAAAAAATATATATATATATATATCATATATATATATTTTTTTAACTTTATTGATATAATATATAAATTATAAACTATATCACTACATTTATAATTATTTTAATTATTATAACTCTCAACCATCATTCATATAAATAAACTTTTACAAGTTTTACAAGTTCTAATCGAAAAAAAAATATAAAAGACATAATAAGAGTAATATGCAGACTATAAATAAAACTAGCACAAGATAACCTTAACAAGTTACAGTATCTTAAAGATCTTGCCTAGATTCACTAGTAGTTTTCTCCTACTTATTTATTAAAAAAGTCTAATAAGGAAGACTTCGAAATTTGATATGCTCTCAACTCTTCTTCCTTCCTGACTTAGCTATCCTACGATGCATTAAATTGTATATAAGATGGAATTCTCTAAAAAAAAATAAAAGAGAAACAAATATACCTATACAGATGAAAATTTTCAACAGCAGGAACACCATAGGTCAGTAACTCCCAGTCCTTGCGTACGAGGGCACAAACCTTACTTGACTTTAGCTTCCCATAGAAGATAGGGACCGTACTGTCTCACGACGTACTTAACCCAACTCACGTTAATTCTTACTCGGCGAACAGCCGCACCCTTCCTAGCCCCTGCACCAGGAGGTTAATCTGAGTCGACATCGAGGTGCCAAACATCGCTTTCAATGAGTGCTCTCACGCGATATTAGCCTGTTATCCCTAGCGTAACTTTAATCCGTTGCTCAAGGTCATCAACCTTTTATGTACCTTTGGTCACTAAGCCCCACTTACGTGTCTGTATGACTTGTAAGTCTCACAGTTAGGCATACTCTATGCCATTAAACTTTAACTATCTATTCATTCTCCTATTTAAAAATAATATAAATAATAATTCATCTTGAACTATTATCTCTTATAGATTTACATAAAAATTTATGAATTCTGGACTAAAATGTATCACTTCTTCTAATACCAAAATCATTATCAATAAGAAAATATTTTCATTTACTAATATTTATTTTAAAATTTAAATTATTACAAATTTTTCAACTCATAAATCTTACTAATTTTATCATAACGAATCCCAGTTCTGTCAGGGTGAAGCATACCTCTACACCTATTTCGGTTTATTGTACAAATAATTCACATATAAATATATTTATCTTCATTTAAATTAATTAATATTAAAAATAAAAGAAATAAAAAAATATATTCAAATGTAATCCAATAAGAATTAAAGATTACTATTAATTCTTGTATTATCAATATAATTATTTCCAAAAATGCAATTGCATTTTTGGAAATAATTTTCAGAATGAATAAATAATAGATTTATTTGTCCATTGTTATTAGACTTCCCAGATACTTTTTTTGGGAACTGCGCCCCACATAAACTACCCTTCAATCAACCGTGCGAAACACATTTCCATTTAAAATGAAAAAAGAAAATAATTCTTCATTTTAAAATCCAAATGGAAAATAGAATAATATAATGAAAAAGAAGAATAAATTATATGTTTCATTTATAAATATATCCTATATTACATTACTTATTACCACACATCAATACTTTCAACTTTCGACCTACAAAATTAATTAATAAAAGTCAGGTATAAATAATCTCCAAACTATATTATTTTAATTAAAATTAAGATAATATAACAAAAAAAACATTTATTCAATTCAGTTTATACTATATATTTTAAGATATAAACTAATATATAATTTATATAATATATTCGACCATAGAAATAAAATATTAATATTTTATTTCTTAAAACTAATTAAGAGCATTATTGGATGATTCAAAGCAGTAAAGCTGCTAGGGTCTTCCCGTCTACCTATGGGTGAAGATCGTATCTTAACGACCATTATAATTTCACTGAGTCTACCGCGGAGACAGCTGTTGTATCATTAAGCCATTCGTGCAAGGACCACATTTAATGGCCAAGGAATTTCGCTACCTTAGGACCCTTATAGATAAGGCCGCCATTCACTAGAGTTTCCTTTATAAACCATATATTTTTATAAAATAAAACATTTTGATATTTATTATCTTCATATATAGTAATACATCAGTTACATTTAAGCATTGGGCAGGCCTCACACCTTATACAAAGATATTATTCTTGGCAAAGTGCTGTGTTTTAAGTAAACAGTTGTACAACACGATTTCATGTTACCCTTCCTTACTAAAAAACGTTCTGTATAACGTGCCAATATAATAAATATATTATATTTTTTTATTATCGTATAAACATATATCAAATTATAAATTTGTTATAAATTATCAAAATATAAATTAACCAATATATTCATCCTCTTTAATCAAAATTTAAAAGATAATAATGTATCTGCAAAACAGAAAAAATAATTACATTATCATTTCATTTAAAAGAATATATTTCAATTCCATTCTCAAAATCCAGGTTATTATCCTGATTATTTCAAGATACAATAACATTTTTAGTAAATTGTTGGTTTCCTTCCTTCCGAAGTTAGTAGACAATTTTGCCGAGTTCCTTCGCGATAGTTAACTCATACGCCTTAGTTTTCTAAACTAGCACACCAGTGTCGGATTAGGGTACGGTATATATATATATAATAATTTTCTATTTATACCAAAATGATCTATTCCCACATAGAAAATAGTGATAAGATAATTATTAGAATAACAAACATTTCCCGGTCATTTTCCCACATATATGACAGAATGTTAAGATTGTTACAATTCATTCATCAGTTAATCCTCTCGTTAACTCCTTAGAGACCGTTACATTACTTTTACCATCGATAAGCGAAATGGTAAAAACCCTTATGCTTTAGGCGAAGAGGATTAATCATACCCCTAATTTTCTTAAATTATTACTTTCATAAAAATTTTAATAAAACAAGGAATAACCTCTTTTAACGTTACTCATGTTAGCATTTTCTCTTCAGATAAGTCAAAGTAATGAATCACTACTCTTCTTACTTTTACCGAATGTTTCGTTACCATTCAAATAATTTATACAGATATAAATAAATTGAACACAAGGATACGGTATATTGTTTTAGCTCCAATAAATTTTCGGCGCTGCTACAGCCATTCAGAACCAACGAATTGTTACATACTCCTTCGATAATGGCCATCTCCAAGCCCATATCCTGGTTATATATGTCCTGCCAAACTTGCCTCTTTTGCACTAAACAATAATTTTGGAACCTTATACTCTTGCTTTGGGCTGTTTCCCTTTTGACTTACGACCTTGTCACCGTAAGTCTGACATGTCATTTTCTTATTAAGGAATTCCGAAATAAAAATTCATTGATAAAATCTTCACGACCCCCCAAATTTTTAAAGTTAAGTATACTCTTCCTTTAACAACTAAGCTCAGACCTCTTTAATTCTTACTTTATCCCTCTACTTTCACTATATGGAAAAATTACAGGTACTTATAAAGGAGTCTCCCTTAAAGCAGTAGTTCTTTTCATATCCTCCCTGTTTTAAACGTTTCCTAAAAAAAATTGGATGTACTTCCCGCTTCAGATACTTCCATACTTCTTTCTACCAAACTTTGTGTGAATTAATCTATTGTACACTCCTTTAAGTTTAATGACATAACTACAAATATAGTTTTCACGAAATACCAGCTATCTCCTGACCACAATAGACTTTCTCTTTGCCCAACCTCATCAAAGAATATTGCAACATTCACTTGTTCAGTCTTACACCTGGATTGGGCAAGATCGTCAGGTTTCGGGTCTTATATTAGTAACTTACACTAGATCATAACTATTGGAATAGTTGCTTTATCTACGGAATTATAACAAAAACCTTGCTACTAATATAAACTTGCTAACCCATTATACAAAAGGTACGCAGTGTATTCTTTAATCTATAAAAACTTCTGCTGCTTATAAAATTACTTTTCAATTCGCTTTCCCTCACGGTACTAGTTCACTCTCGCTTATTATATCCTATTTAGTCTTAGAGGAAGGGTCCCCTATTTTAAATAATATTCATTTACAATAGTAAATACTTATTAACTTAAATTATTATTCAAACAGTCCTTTTACCATTTTACTTTATTTCATATATCCTTAAAATTGATTCTAACCTACATGGCTAATAATAAATAATTATTATTAAAAATAATTGATTAATAATAAATAAATATTAATATTAATATAAAATTCTATACATATAAATTTATTCTTTTATAAATACAAATATATAATATAAATTTATATTTTCAATCTTAACTAGTACGTTATTTATATAATTCATTTACAATTGAATTTAAATTCAATTATTTTATAGTAAAATAGAGAGAAATAACGATTTTTTACCTGTTCAGATATACTTAGACTATTCTTCTTTTCGCTCACCACTACTCTAAAGAATCTCGGTTGATTTTTTCTCCCTAGAGTTACTAAGATGATTCAGTTCACTCAGGTATTTAATCATGGTGTTTTCACATAGGTTACACATACGAATTTATTAATTATAGATATTATTATACTTTTAAACTGTATATAATTAAATTCTCTTAAATTGTAATATAATTATATACATAAGGTTATATACATTATTGTAATATAATATAACGTATAATTATTACTTTTATCTGACTATAATTATTCTTTTTGTATGACTTTGCTAAATTTACTATAACCACCTAATATAATAGCATATGACGATTTAGAAATAATTCCTTTCTTAAACTAACTTAGAATAATAAGATTCTATCATTCTAAATACATATTACGTTCCATATTTTTTTAAGTTCATAATTTTTTTTATTATGAATTTATAAACTTACTCGGAAAAGAAGGGATTCGAACCCTTAAGGAATTTTTTTCCTAATGTATAGCAAACATCTTACCCTACCAATAGCGACTCTTCCTGTTATACATCTTAATATTCATAAGATATCATAAATTATTATTCGATATTATATTTTTTCTTATAATAAATAAATTTTTAATACTAAAAATTAAATTATTTATTATATAATTAGGAGATGAGGGAATCGAACTCTCATAAGCGACGTGTAAAGACGGTGTTCTACCATTAAACTAACCTCCTAAAAAAATAAAAAAATTTTTTTTATAATGATATTTATGTTAATCTTTAAATATAATAAATTATTCGAGCTTGATCCGCTCCGAACGGACATCCTTCTCTGCGACAAAGAGAAACTTTACATTAAGCTACAAGCCCCTAAATAGAAATAAATATGCTACCTTTTTTACTACGAAAAAAAAATTAAATTTACTACAAATAAATTACATTTATTAATTCTAAATAAATTTAAAATATATTTATCTCTTTTACAATAAAATATACGGGCAATTGGATTCGAACCAATACCAAGTGGGTGGAAACCACCTAGTCTACCGTTAACCTATGCTCGCTAATCTTTATAACATACTGTTTTATAAACATTGAATATAATAATATATATATATATAATCATAATATTACCTATTAATTTAAAAAGATTCAATTTTTTAATTCTACTAAATTTCATGTTGATTGCTATTATATGTATATTAGTGTTATATATAACATATTCCCTTCGAAAGGATTAATACGGTTAAAGGGACTCGAACCCATAAGGTAATCACTACCTATAGGACCTAAACCTACAACGTTTACCAATTCCGTCATAACCATTTTAAAAATTTCAAATATTCAATTATTTTAAAACTAAATAAAAATAATGACTAAATTCATTCGCATCTTTAACTTAATTGGTAGAGTATCGGTTTTCGGCACCGTATAGTGTAGGTTCGAGTCCTATAAGATGTTAAAAAATTTTTTCGTGTTTTCTTATTCTCAAATATTTTGAGTATTTTTTATTTTTTTTTTTAATATCTTCTTCTTCTTTGTTTTTTGTTTTCAATAAGTTTGAAATCTTTTTAGTTTGTTCAGAAAAGGAATTGAACCTTTATGCCAGCGCCTTCAATGCTATGCTTTACCGTTAAGCCATCTGAACTAAGATTTAAATAAATAAATAAAAAGATAAATAAATAAAAAGATAAATAAATAAAAAGATAAATAGATAAAACATATAAATTATTTTTATATTTATTTATAATTTATAATTTTATACTGGAGATTTTGGAACTCGAATCCAGACATTTGAAGTGCAAATTCAATATTCTACCAATTAAATTAAATCCCCAAAAATGAGATTCCAAATTTTTTTTTACTTTTTTAAAGTAAAAGAAATAATTCGGATGGAACGAGATTCGAACTCGCGGCACTTTTAGTGCTTAATATTTCAAATATTATGCCTTAAACCAGACTCGGCCATCACATCCATATAAATTTGTATAATTTTATACTAAAACAAATATATTATGTGTTTAAACATATGTCATAAGAAAAAAAGAAGAAAAAATTAAATAGTTTTTTATTTTTCTATAAATATTTCCTGCTTCACATCAATTTAATCTTCCCTGCATTGCGGGGAAGATTAAAAGCTTAATTCAGGAATAGAGAGACTCGAACTCCCGATCCAGAGGTTGAAGCTCCATGTTTTACCATTAAACTATATTCCCTTATTTTTTTAATAACTATTACTTAATAAAATTAAAATAAATATACTTTTATACATTAGGTATTATTTGTATATGGATCTCTAATAACCTGAAAATAGCAACCATTCTTTTAAATGTTATTATTCCATAACTCTAAAATTATCCTACTAATAAAACAAAAAAAATAGGACAAAATTTTTTCTATTTTATACCAGATTCATTGAATAGTATATAAACAAAATAATATTTTTTGGGTAAAGTTGCAGATTGGTACTGCGTTTGGATTGCAAATCTAAAATAAAGGGTTCGAATCCCTCTTTACCCTAATTACTTAAATTAATCTGAATTCAGATTGATTAAATTTAATGAATGTATATTCTATTACCCCTTTAGCTTAATGGTAGAGCTTGATACTTCTAATATTATGATTTGGGTTCGATTCCTGAAAGGGGTGATTATATTAAAAGAACTTTAAAACAATTTACAAACTAAAAATTGTCTCCTTTTCTATTTCTATCAATTTACTTTTGATATTAATATCTTAAACCACAATTTGAAATTAATTATAATTTTAAATAAAACAAAATAAACAATAAAAAATTTATATAATTTATTATATTATGAAATTAAATACATTGATAAATGGATTTGAACCATTAATAAATTACCAATATGTAACTCGTATTACCTTTATACTATATCAAATAAAGTTATAAAAGAATAAGATAAATCTTATTTTACAACCCCCTTTATTCTACCATTAATGAGTAACTATTACCATTAATGGATAAATAAGGATTTCTCAATTTTATAAATCTTGCCCCTTTAAATAACAACAAATATATATTAATATTCACTAAAAATAAATACAGAAAAATCATAAAAATTGAGAAATTTAAATAAATAAAAATTACTTTTTATTTATTTATTTTATTTTTATAATTTAAAAATAAAATAAAAATATAAAAAACTATTAATTCTTTTTATTTCCTAATGTGTATCTACCTAAAAAGATAGAAAGCATATTAGGCAATATATATTTAGAAAATAACAATAATAATATTGCTAAAGCTAGGAATACTAAAAATATTTGGTGTAAATAAAAAAAAGGAACTAGTTGTGGCAAAATATATAATTAGAAGTATCACATAATAACCTTTAAAATTTACAATTCTTTACAAAATATTTAATTTAAAACAGTTAAAATAACATAAAAATCCAGAATAGAGTTTTAAATTAAATATTTTTAACATTCAATATATTTGTTAATTAATTAAATTAGTATTAGTATTCTAAGAAGTTTTTTTAGTTATTAGAATAGAAACAAAGATCTAAAATGAAATAACTATTAAAGCGATATAACTATTTATATTTAACTGTAATAAGCATGTAATTTTTTTTCTAACTTTATTAAGAATAAAAAAAAAATTAGAAATTATTTTATAGCAAAATACTAGATAACCCATATTCTATATCATAAGAGATGAAATAAGGGTATATTCCTAATAAGAATGTTACAAATAACAGAGGTAATATGATGGCAAATTCTTTTCTAAACATATCAGGAATAGTATGAACAAAAGGAGAAAAAGATCCACTCATTACTCTGTTATACATATATATACTATAAATACCACTTAATATTATAGATAAAGCAGCTACACTAACAACAAATACATTTTCTTGGTAAGCTCCTAAATAACTTAAGAACTCTCCTAAAAAATTACCTGTTAAAGGTACTCCCATATTACCAAAAACCAATAATAAGAAACAAACTGCAAATATAGGTAATAGAAGAGTTAAACCTCTATAGTATATAATATTTCTAGATCCAGATCTATCATAAAGAACAGCACCCACAAGAATAAATAAGCCTGGACTTACAACTCCATGAGCTAATCCAAATAAAATACTACCGAAAACTCCTGGTAATTCATTAGAAAAAGCTCCAATTAAAGTAGATCCCATATGAGCAACACTCGAATAAGCTACTAAAACTTTCAGATCAAATTGTCTAATCGTTGTTAAACTAGCGTAACCTGTACTTAAACTAGCTCAACTTAACATAGTTGGTACTAAAATAACACCCGCAATTAATATTCCTATTAACAATCTCAATATACCATATAAAGCTAATTTTAGTACTACACTAGCTAATATTATACTTCCAGATACATTAGCATCAGAATGAGCTAAAGGTAATCAAGTATGAACGGGAACTAACGGAGTTTTTACTGCAAATGCAAAAATTAAACCCATTCATCCAACGATAGACCAATCTTTTGTTAAATTGCTATCTATAGATTTTCTCATATCTAAACTACCCCCATCAGCATATAATTTTAATAATACAAGTAACATAAATAATGAGCCAAATAAAGTATATAGGAATAGATAAAAAGCTGCTTTTACTCTTTGTTGAGCTCCATAAATACCTACTAAAAGAAATAACGCTGGTAATATACTTTCGAAAAAAATATAAAACAAAAGCATATTAGTTACTAAAAACACTATAATTAAAAGAAATTCCATTCCTACTAAATTAAGTATAAAATTTTTTCCTTTTATACCTAATAACTCAATGTTACTTCAATTAGCTATAAATGCAAAAGTGAAAATAAATCCCACTAATATAACAAATATTTTACTTAAGCTATCTCAACCTATACGAATATTATAACTTCGTGTTTCATGTAACAAATTTTCATTATGACTTCCATTATCACTCAAATTATGATAATTTGTACTCATTTCATTTTGAGTAATATAATAAGTACAACATGCTGCGTAGAAATATATAGAAGCCAAGCAACCACTATGCCTTACTGATTTTCAATTACTATTAAGATCTTCTTGATTTTTTCTTAATTTATTTGAAACAAAATTATTTGTTTTCAATTCTAAATTACTTAAATTAAACCCCTCTCATGAAAATTTAGTTAATATATAATTATTTACAAATTTCTCAGTTTTATTAATTATATAACTTTTATCCTTTTTTGCACTTAATTTATTAAACTTAGATAAAAATACTACTTGATCATCATCTTCAGATATTTCATATAATTCTTTAAAATTATAAGATGAAATATTATTATTTTCATCCTTATACATTTTTGATTTAAATATTATTATAATCATTCAACTTATAAATATTAAAAAAAACACTATAAATGAATCAAAGAAAACTCAATGGTTAACCATATTAAAAAAAAATTTTTACTAATGCCTTTATAGGCTGCAAGCACGCAATATAATTGAAATTTTATCAAGAAATTCTTCCAGAATATTTGTAAAATATGTTATTATAAATATTCCTTAAGTAGATTATATTAAAATAAAACATAAAATATATTATAATTATCATAAATTCTATAGTAATTAGACTTTAAAATAAAAGCATAAAAATTTCATTTTATATTCCAGCTAGTATCTGGGTCTACTCATTAATATAAGAAAAGAAAATAGATTTTCCTAGATAAGAATCAAATAAATATTTATTTGATTCTTATCTCGATTTTAAGAATATTATGTAATAATATTCTTAAAATCGAGAACTAAACCACTATTAAAATTAATAATCTTTATAAAAATAATGAATTCCATATCATTATTAATTTAAGTTAAATACTTATAGTCTTATTTCAACTTATAAATTTTAAGTTAACCTATTAAATTACTATTCTCTCTTAAAATTTAACATATTATTAAGTACAACACAATACTAATTTTAATATATCTTTAAAATAAATTATTACCTCATTCCTACAATGTGGGGATGAGGTAACAGTTTTATCAAACAATAATGATACTAGATATTATTCATTTTCTTTTTCATTTATAATTTATTTATTTATAAATTAGATAAACTAAACCAAAGCCCCACTAATCCTAGTAAACCAGAAAACATGACAAAAGCATATCTTCCAATAGATCCTGAATCAAAGCTATCAAAATAATAACTTATTTTATATAACCCTACTACTGCTCCTCTTGGTCCTACTAATTCAAACACTCCTCTATCTAAAATTATTCCTGTAATATAACCAAGAAATAAAGTATTTTTTACTATTATTCTATTATAAATTAATTCTACTCAATATCTTTGATTAAAAAATCTATAAATATTTCTACCTAATAATGAAACATTTATATTTAACAGTAAAAAAGGATAATATTCAAATAAAGCAAGAGCTATTATTCCTAGAAGCATACTTAAAATTAGAGGTAATAATTTATAAAATAAAGAAATACCGAATTCGGTGTCCATAAATATAATATGATTAGGATGAATATAAATACTATTACCTAAACCTTGTGTACCTAATCCTATAAAAAAATCTTTAGAAATATTTCCTAAATAAACACTTAATATTCCTAATATAAATAAAGGAATAGTCATAAATCATAGAGATTCATGAGCGTTTTCATAATTTCCTTTAGGAGCATTAGCATAGCTTAAAAATGTTAAATAAATCAATTTAATAGAATATAACATTGTAAAACAAGCTGCTATTACAGCTAATATATATACTAAATACCCTAAAGAAGAATAAGAACCATATGCTAATTCAATAATCAAATCCTTAGAATAATAACCACTAAACCAAGGAAATGCTGCAAGACTAAGAGAAGCTATTAATATTACTGTATAAGTTAATGGTAATAATTTAACTAATCCTCCAAATCTTCTAAAATCTTGTTGATCTCCCATAGCATGTAAAACAGAACCTGCTGCAAGGAATAAACCAGCTTTATACATTGCATGTAATACTAAATGCATTAATGCAACATTATACTGACTAAGACCTACAGCTATTACCATCATTCCTAATTGACTCATAGTGGAATAAGCAATAACTTTTTTTATATCATTTTGAAATAAACCAATAGAAGCGGCAAAAAATGCAGTTAACGCTCCTACTAACATTATGATTGTTAATGCTAATTCTGATTGTTCTATTAATGGAGAACATCGCATTAATAAATATACACCTGCAGTTACCATAGTAGCGGCATGAATCAATGCAGACACTGGTGTAGGTCCCTCCATGGCTTGTGGTAATCAACTATGTAACGAAAGTTGTGCCGATTTGGCTGCAGCCCCTAATAATAATAAAATAGATATAAATGTTATAACATTTGTATTAACATATGGAGCTAATGAAAAAACTGTACTATAATCTAATGTCCCAAATGTATAAAATATTGCAAAAAAACCTAAAGTTAAAAAATAATCCCCAACTCGATTTGTAAACATAGCATTCATAGCACTTTTAACTGCTGCTACTCTAGTATATCAAAAATGTACTAATAAATAAGAACAAACTCCTACGCCTTCTCAACCTAAAAACATTACTAAAAAATTACTTCCTGTAACAAGTACTAACATTAATCCTGTAAATAAGGATATATAAGAAAAAAACCTTTGTTGGTGTGGATCCTCTCCCATATATCCCACAGAATATAAATGAACTAACAATGATACAATTAATACTGGTATTAACATGCTTACTGTTAATTCATCAAAGTAGAAAGATCAGTTAATTTTAGTGCTTTCTAAAAGAACTCATGGAAATAATTCAACACTTACAGATGAATTACATAGAACAACTTCATAAAAAGCGATAAAAGCTAATAATGTTGTAATTAATATACATGTTATATTAAAGATATGAACTCCTTTAGTACCTAATACCCTTCCAAAAAATCCACTAATAATTGCTGCCAAAAAAGGAAGCAATACTATAGTTATATACATTATTTACATGTAAAATTCTTAACAATTATACTTATTACCTTTAATCCTTATATATAATTTCAAAAGTTATAGAGAATAACAGATGAAAAGTAAGATAACCCTTCAATATAACTATTTACTTTATTTCATATTCCATAATGATCAAATACTGGAAACATAAATAGCATTAAATTTTTAATAATAGAGATAAACTAACTAAGATAAAAATTATTATTGATTATAATTTTTATCTTACGTTAAATTATGTATTTATAATAATTTATCAAATTAATAATCAGGAACCTTAAATTCTTATTTTTAACCTGAAATTTAGTGAAAGGAATCGAACCTTTATTATTAATATTTAATATCCAATTGTTTTAACCTTTAAACTACACTAATAAAAGATAATAGGGTTATCTTTATAAAAATAAAGATAGGAAGTAGGAAATAATTTTTATTTTATTCTTATAAAATAATTAATAACCCTAACCCCTATTATCCGGATTAAAATACAATAACTCAGAGATTTATTAATTTCATTTATTATTTATATCACAAAATCAGCATAATTAAGGATAAATTAAAACATAACAAAAAATTTTTTTATTTTATCTTTAACCTAGTCAATTTAAAACAAAATATTAAATTTATCCTTTTCTTATTTTAAAATAAGCTATCATTATAGCTAATCCAATTGCAGATTCTGTTCCAGCTACAGCAATAATATATAAACCAAATATTTCTGCTAAAATATCATTAAATTCTCATGAAAAAATTAATATCATAACTGAAACAGCTAATAGTATAATTTCAATTGAAATTATCATCAAAATTAAATTATTTCTGTTAAATATAAATCCTATAGTACCTAATATAAATAACATTAAGGCTAGTTCCATTTTTATACTAATTTTTAAAATTATCTACATAAAAAAAAAATAGAATATAAAATCATTAAACTAGAACAATTTATAAATACTATATTTATTTTAATAGTAAAATGATTTATTTATATTATTATTTTTAATAAAGTCCATTTAAATTTTTATTTTTTTTTTAGAAATATAATTATTTATAAGATAATCAACTTATTCAATTAAAATCCAAGAAGGATGTTTTCCCAAATACTGGGGAAAACATCCTATATATATTATTCTTCCTTTTTCTCTTCTCTGTTTATTAAAAAAAAAAATGATCAATTAGATAGGATTTTTTTTTAATAATAAATATAAATATCATTTATATTATATAACAAAATTTATTAAATTAAGAATATAATAATAAGAAAGCCATCATTAAACAGAATAATCCTGTAGCTTCTGCTAAAGCAAATCCTAAAATAGCATATGTAAATAATTGTCCACTTGTAGAAGGGTTTCTAGCTGTTCCTGTAATTAAACTTCCAAATACTAATCCTATTCCAACTCCAGCTCCTGCTAATCCAATTGTTGCTAATCCTGATCCAATAATTTTAGCTGCTTGTAACATTTCCTTTTCATTTATTCACCCATTTTTAAATAGGGATTCCATTCTATAATCAACTTGATTTCTCCTACAATAAAGAAAAATATATAACCCTTATCTATTAACGTAGACATGAGAAATACTAACATTAGACAAGATTAATTTATAAAATAACTATTCCAAGGAGAAACGTTAGATCTCTTCATATAATACAAATATTAATTTTATACAAATATATAAAATTAATTAAATTCTATTATTTAATAATTATGAATAATAAATATAAAAATTAATATTATTAATATACCATATTAACTAAGAGAAAAAAGTATTAAAGTATAAATAATTCAACGTTTGAATAGATATTAAATTATAAAATAAAGAATATTAATATTTATTTTAAATAAATATTAAATACAATATAATTTATAACAATAAAAAGGAGCTAAAATTTTGCTATATTAGGGATATTTCTTTATAATTATTAATGAGAAATATAAAGAAAGTTATTTTTTACTATTTTTATACTAAATTAAAAGGGTGAATACTAGGAATTGAACCTAAATTAATTACACCACAAATAACAGTTTTACCATTAAACTATATTCACCTCAGCGTCACATAATAATATATAACTTAATTATACTTTTATATATCTAAACAATAATAAAAGATAACTATCTTTTATTATCTCCTTGACTTTAATATCTTTATTCTATTCTTATATAATGTACAAAGTCAAGGATTCCTAATCACGATAAAAAAAAAATATCGTGATGGGATATCTGATTTTTAAAATAATAATTTAATATGTATTTATCATATGACCTTTATATTTACAATAATTAACAAACTAAAAATATAAAAAAAATAACTACCTGTCAAATATATTTTTATATAAAATCAAATATATAAAATTAAAATATAAGAATTTAATAAAATAATAATAAAGAGTATAAAATTTAAACCAGAACTTAATTTAATTATTAAAAATAAAAAAAGATAATAACTTTATTTTAAACAAATTGTGAATGTATTTAGAAAAAATTAAATTTTAGATTAATTAGCAGTGCTAGAACCCCCACTTCCACCTCTGCCTCTATCTCTACCTCAACCTCAACCTAAAGGTTTATTTAATAGACTATTCTTAATACTTCGTATTTTTATCTTATCCTTTTCATTATCACTCTCACTATCACTCTCACTATCATTATAATTTTCACTATCACTTTGACTACCTCTTAAATAACCGTTATTGTGATTTTTTACTTCAATTATCTTCCCATTACGTTTTATCTTAATTATATTTTCATCTTGCCAACGCTCTAAATCCGGATCTTGTCCATTGTCCAAAGATTCTTTAATAGAACTAACAATCTCAGTCTTATTTGCTGCTGCCTGATCTTCTAATTTTACTTTCTTACTAAGTGCCTTACCTACAATTTCGTCATTCTCATCTTTTTTAATTTCTTCTTTCTTAATGGCATCTTTTATATCCTCGAGTCTTCTTTTATCATCTTCATACTCAGCTTCCATTTCTCTAACTTTTCGTTTCTTATTTGTACGCTTTTCTTCATCTTCTTCTCGATTCTCCATTACTTTTACCTCTTCTTTTAGTTTATCTATCTCTTTTCCGTCAACCTCCATTTTATAACACAGTCTTCTCGAAACAACAGTTAAATTATTAATTTTTTCATTACTTTCTTCATTTTCCTTAACACATTCTTCTATAGCAGCGTCCTGATCAGTTATATCTATTTCTCCATCAAGAATATCAGAGTGCAATTTATCTCGTCTAGCAGCTCTTTGTATTTCTTTCTCATCTTCAGTTACATGACCCTCATTCTTTTGCCCTGACATATCATTATTCTTTTCTGAATTATTTATATTTATACTTCTTTCACTATTATTGACTTGTGGAGAATTACTATCTATATTCATTGTTTGACCATCATTTTTATTTTCATTATTTAAAATATTAGCAATATCCATTCTTGAATCCTTATTCTCTTTCCCATTATTCTCTTTTTCATTATTTAGGATATTAGCAATATCCATTCTTGAATCCTTATTCTCTCTTTCATTATTTAAAATTTTAGGCCAACCGTCCCTTTTATCATTGCCCTCTCCATTATTTTCAATAAAAACAGTAGGATCACTATTAGGATTCACAATCTTAATTAAATTATCATATTCTAATTCCAGATCATAATAATTAAAAACTTGTCTGCCAAAAAAAATAAAATCAATAAGAAAACTAAGATTAAATAAAAATTGCAAATTAAATTCATTCAAATTGTATCCCGAAGATTTCAAAACAAAAATAATAATAACCATAATCAGAACAGTAATAGAATAACCTAAAAAACCAACAGATAGTTTTGAAATTTTATATCCTTTCGATAAATCTCACCTTATTTTAATAATAAGACATGAACAGGTTATAATTAAAGAAAAAATAACAAAAGGTAAACTAATAAAGAAGATCTTATTTTGAGAAACAATTAAATATATAAAAGAATTCAGAACAAAAATACCAGCTTTATATTGTCATAATAATATTTGTATAATAAATAAACAAAATAAAATACCACCTTTAATATGCATTAATCTATTCTTATTCTTATTTAATTGATAATACTGAGAAGATAAAGGAATAAACTTCTTAAATTGAAATACAGGACCTACTATAATAAAAGCAGCATAAAAAAATCATAAAGATAATCCTAAAGAAAACATAGAAAAATCACTTAATCCATAAGTATCTAAATTATAACATAGATCTAAAGGATCTATGTTATAATAATAGTTTTTAAAAAAAGAATTCAGAATGGAACTTCCTTTCTCAATTTCTGCAATAGAAAATGAAGGTATTTCTTCCTCATATTGAAGAGAGATCAATAATTCAAAAATACTAAAGAAACCTGCTTTCTTTGGTACATCTATTCATTCGTATTTTCTTCTTTGCTCAACATTTATAAAAAAAGAAGAAAATAGATTATATAAATTATTCAAGAATAAATTACACACCATTAATAAATTATTTATTCTTGACTTTGCCCACCTCAATAATAGACAGCTCCGAACAAAAAAAGTCATACAATATCTACAAAATGTCAATAAAGAATAGATGATTCCACACCGATATGATGGGTATGGGTTACATGATAGGCATAAATTCGAATAGCAGATACTGCTAAAAAAAGTGTTCCTATGATTACATGAAGTCCGTGAAAACCTGTTCCCATATAAAAAGTTGAACCAAATACACCATCTGATATGGTATAACTCACTCCAAAGTACTCTAAACCTTGCAAACCTGTAAATAAAACTGCTAAAAACAAAGTTACCAAAAAACCATCATTCGCTCATTGTAGCAAACGATCTACTAAAGAATGATGAACAACTGTCACCGACGACCCTGACGATAATAATATTGTAGTGTTTGCAGTAGGTACTTCTGAAGCATTCACGGGCTCAACCCCTTTTGGGGGTCATTCCGAACCAATTTCCACTGCCGGAGCTAATGAAGAATGGAAATAAGCCCAGAAAATGCTTAGAAAGAAAAAAACCTCACTCACTATAAATAAAGCAACCCCTAAAGATATCCCCTTTTGTACTTTGTCTGTATGAGAACCCAAAAAAGTTGCTTCTGTTATAATATCTTTGAATCACAAACCCATTCCTCAATTTAATAATAAAAAAGATAAAAGAAGTAAAAAATCCCCCAAGGGATAACCATGAAATTTTAAAACAGCTGACGTTGTCAAAGAAAATAAGACAAAAGATAATCCTAAAGGTCATGGAGATGGATCTACAATGTGATAAGGATGAGCAGGAAGAGGTATTTTTTTTTTATTAAATCTCCCTATTACATTATTATTTATTTTATATTCGATTTTTAAGGATTTAATAAATAAGATTATTAAATCCTTAAATTGTGAACAAGCCAATAATCAATTAATAAATCTTAAAATTAACTTATTCTGCCCATAAAATTAGAATTACCCATATATTTATACTTATATATTAAACTAATTATTCTTAATTTATTCTTTTTTTTTAATGATAAATAAATCATTATTAAGAATTTAATATATAAAAATTGATTTTAAAGTTATATTTAAAGTAAAATATTCAAGTCCCAAATCATAAATACTCATGATTGACTCAATTCCAATTATTTGAACCCCTAATTATGATCGGATGGATTGGATTCGAACCAACAACCCCCTATACCCAAAACAGATACACTACCATTTGTGCTGCCATCCGGATTATAATTTATTATCCATTCATATATATGTATATATATATATATTTTTTTAATTCATAAAACTAAGGTTGTATATTATTTTTACTTTAAAATTTACCTACGAAGGGACTTGAACCCATACATATAAAAATAGCAAAACTTAAATCTGCCCTGTCTACCTATTCCAGCACGTAGATATATCCACAAATCAAATATATTCCACTTTCTCTAAAAAAAAAATGAAATACCTATTATTTATTATTATTTTTATTCCTTTAATATAATAAGTATAAGGCTAAAAGGAATCGAACCTTTATTATGCCATTATGAGTGGCAGGCTTTAACCGTTAAGCTATAACCCTTTGTAATTCACAACTAAATTGTATTAATTTATAAATAAAATATATATTTATTTATTTATCTTAATACATGTATAAGTATTCATTTAATAAAGAATAAGTATATTAAAATATACGAATATTTCAATAAAAAAAAAAAGAACATTTAGATATATTTATATCCTGAATTACAAAAATAATTATTTTTACATAATTATTCTATTATAAATATTTACTCCATTAATATAAATAATTATTACCTACTGAGGGAATCGAACCCCCATCGTCTGATTACAAAACAGATACTTTACCATTAAGCTAACCAGGTAAACTATATAAAAAGACATAAATATTAATATTTTTTGTTTTTGTTAATACTACATTAATTACTAATTCATTTAATAACAAAATAAATTTTAATATTTAATCAAAATTTATTTTACAATTGTACATAAATTTAAAGGAATGTTAAGTTAGTAAAAAGTTTAATATATATATATATTTAGCCCTAACGGGATTCGAACCCGTATAACAGCATTGAAGGCGCTGTGTCTTAACCATTAGACGATAAGGCCATAAAACAAGACTAATATATATATATTATATTTAGTATCGGTAAAAGGAATCGAACCTTTAGCTATTGTATATGAGACAATCGTTTTAACCACTTAAACTATACCGATAAAGATTCTAAAGAAATATTAATATTTCATTTATTCAAAAAGTGACTTAAACTATTAAAATAAATAAAATTATTTAGATATATTTTTCAATGTAAATTTTGCTCCTATTAGACCTAAAGAGTTTTCAACAATTCCTAATAAAGGAATAATAATTAAAAAGTGAAAGAAATAATACCCTGTTGCTATTTGTCCTGCTAAAATAAATGGAGGTTCTACATGACAACTTCCAAGTCATAATAATACTAAGAAATTAAATACAAATACCCAAAAAGCTATAGTTGAAATTGGGCTATAACTATTCCCTTTTTTATTATTAGTATCTATAAAAGGTAACACTAATATTACAAAAATAGCAATAAACATACTTATCACCCCTAATAGTTTATTAGGAATAGAACGTAATATAGCATAAAAAGGCAATAAATACCACTCAGGAACTATTGATGCAGGAGTTTGCATTGAATTTGCTTCTATATAGTTATCTGAATGTCCTAATTTATCTGGACTATAAAATACTATAGCACAAAATAAAACAAAAAATAAAAAGATAGTAACCACATCCTTAAACGTAAAATAAGGATGGAAAGGAATTCTATCTCCATTTCCTGTTGTTGATATAGGATTAGATGAACCATTAATATGTAAATATAATAAATGACCAGCTGCTAATGCAGCTAATATAAATGGTAATGTAAAATGTAAAGAAAAAAATCTGTTAATTGTTGCTGAATTTACAGAAAAACCTCCTCACACAAATTCAACTAAAGATTTACCTAACCATGGTATAGCAGATAATAAGTTTGTAATAACAGTTGCTCCTCATAAACTCATTTGACCAAAAGGTAATACGTAACCCAAGAAAGCTGTAGCCATCATTAAGAAAAAAATAAGAGTACCAACAACTCATACTCCTATTCTTGGAGTTCTATAACTTCCATAATATAATCCTCGACCTATATGCAGATAAACACACATAAAGAAAAAAGAGGCAACATTAGCATGAGACATTCGAACTAATCATCCATAATCGACATCCCGCATAATATGTTCTACACTATCAAATGCAAGACTAGCTGTACCTGCATAATGCATAGCTAAAAGGATACCTGAAACAATTTGTGCTACAAGACAAAGGCCTAATAAACTACCAAAATTTCATAAATATGAAATAGTAGAAGGTTCAGGGTTATCTACTAAATAACTATTTACAAGCGTTAATACAGGATTTGACTTTAAAATTCGCATATCCTTAATATATATATAAACTAATATCTGCTTAGTTTTAATACACTAATTAAGTTATAACATTTTCTAAAAAAGATAAATAATAAAAAAAATGTAACAAACTTATTAATATTTATTGAGAGAGAAATAGATGTTTTATACGAAACTTCTATTAAATTTAAGATGAGACTAAAATAGGCTTAATTTTGTTATACTATTTAACTAGATTCCAATATTTTTCTTTAAAATTATGTTATAAATTTTCTATATATAAACCCTAAACATTAATAAATTTAAATTTAAGATATCAATTTAATATTCCTTAAATCAACAAAATAAATACTTTCTTCCTAAAAAATATCAAAAGAAAAGATTTTAAATTTTCATATACTTTGTTTTCTTTAGCTTCAACATAAGGATCTTTCCCTATTAATAGAAAAAAACATGGAATAGAATAAGACCTTTCTCGAATTTAAAATTCTTTGTTAATAATCTCACCTAATATTTTAATATTTCTTATATTATAAAAATTAAACAACATTCATTAATATTAATTTTGTTTTTATTAATGAAGACTTACTGAATCTTTAATATAAGAAGAGGTTAGTATACTATATACATAACTTTGAATACCAGCAATAGCTAATTCTAAACCGGATATCGCAGTTATTAAAGTAATAGCTATTATTCCCCCTGTTAATTTAATAGCCAAAGTGGCTATTAGAGCAACAAATCCAAACCCAGCTAATATTAATAATAACAAATGTCCTGATATTAAATTAGCTCCTAATCGTATTCCTAAACTTAATCCTTTAGCTACATAAGAAATTAATTCTATTAATGCCAATAATGGAACTAATGGCAGTGGAGTACCTTCTGGTGAAAATAGACTAAAAAATTTTAAAGCGTGTAATACTAAACCTAATATTGTTACACCAAATCAAATACTAGAACTCATAGATAAAGTACTAATTAAATGAGCTGTAGTTGCAAAATTATAAGGTATTAATCCTACTAAGTTACTAATTAATATATAATTAAATAATATAAATATATAACTAAAAAAGAATAAACCTACAACGTAACCTATCTGACTTAATACCATATTATAAATAGTAAAATAAATTGCTTCAGTACTTAAAGATCACCCATTAACCTTTACAGTATCTTTAAAATTACCATACACATAAAATACAATTGCGAATAATACAACTAATCCTATATAAATAGAAATATTAGTTATTCAACCTAAAGGAGTGTAACTTAAACCAAGAAACTTACCCAAAAAAGGCTTAATTTCAAATTGATCCATAGGTGAAAAAAATATCACTTCATTTACAGAAACTACTGATTTATTAATAAAATCCATTTTATTTTATTTAATTATATACTTATATGTCTTCATAATAATTCCTATTTAAAAACTTAAATATAACTACTCTTATATAAATCATACCTATGTTTGTTAAATATACCTATTAATATCTTCCTAATTTTACTTAACAATTTGAAAATTCATTAAATCGACATAAAGATTAATATCGAAACAAAATTTCCTATCAACATCTCTATATAGATATTCGCATAGAAAGAAAAAAGTTTAATAATATATATATAGTAAATATTAATTTATTTACAAAATAAAAAGATTAAAAACTTGTTCCGAAGGGCATCATATTAAAAGTAGAAAAAATACAGATAGTAAAAATTATATATCCAAATACTAAGGGTAATAATTCTTTTCAACAAAGAGACATTAATTGATCATATCTAAGTCGAGGGAAAGATGCTCGAACTCAAATAAAAAAGAATACAACAAAAATAATTTTAATCCCTAAAATAAACGATCCTTCTGCTTTATCTAAAAAATAACCAATACTTTGAATAAAAGTATCTTTTACACTAAAAACACTCATTGGGTATAAAATACCTTGTGGTATTACTTCATTTTCATATCACAAGGTATTGCTATTTAAAAGAACTTCTGATAAATCTATATTTTCAAATCTTACAGAAGAAGAAAATATTTCTTTATCAATAAATACTTGATCAATACTCTTACCTAAACTTTCTTCTTCTTTTGACAACAATGATAACATTTCATTGAAAGAGGAAATAAATACATTTTTTAGATCAGGAAAATGATATCCACCTAAGAAAAAAATCGCCATGAAAGCCGACATTAAAATTAAAGAAGAATATTCCCCTAAAAAGAAGAAAACAAATATAGATGCTCCATGTTCAGTCATGAAACCTGCCACTAATTCTGATTCAGCCTCGGGTAAATCAAAGGGAGGTCTATTTGTTTCCGCTAAAATCGCAATAAAAAACATTAATGCAATTGGCATTAATGGAAATATATTTCATATAGCTTGTTGACATTCAACAATAAAAGTTAAACTAAATGACCCTGAAAAAATAATTAAAATTAGTATAATCGAAGAAAATACTAATTCATATGAAAGTAATTGAGCTGTCGACCGAATAGCACCCATAAATGCATACTTACTATTTGCAGCCCATCCTGAAATTAATATACCATATGAACCTAAAGATGACACAGCTAAAGCAAAGAATACACCTAATTCATAATCGAAAATAGCTAATCCTTCACCAAAAGGAATAATTGCTCACCCTAATAATGCAAATATTAAAGTAATACATGGACCTACTACGAATAATAATCGATTACTTTGTCTAGGTATTATAATTTCTTTTACTAATAATTTTAAGGCATCTGCAAATGGTTGTAATAATCCTCATAATCCTACCGCATTAGGTCCAACTCGCCGTTGCATAGCAGCCATTATTTTACGTTCTGCTACTGTAACAAATGCAACAGACATTAAAATTGGTACTAAAACAATCAAAACTTCCAATAATTCATAAAATGTAATCATTTATATATATTAATTCCCCTAATTTTTATTATAAAATACAATAATAACTAAAAATAAACCTATAAAAAACTTTTTTACATTTTTAATCTTAGAAAAAAAAATTTTTTTTATTATAACATATAATATCCAAGGATCGCGGGATATTACATTAATTATCTCTTTTTTTTATATATATTATATAATTAAGACAAAATACTATTCTTTTTATTTTGTCTTATTTTACCTACACAAGCGACATTGAAATAATACCATTTTTATTACATTTAGCTAATACATAATAAGAAATCAAGTATTATTAAAACATCCAAAATATACTCATTCTTAACTACGAATAAAATATTACTTTTTTTTATCACCCATAAATAATTATGACATAAAAAATAATAAATGAAACTAGTTTCATTTATTATAGCATAGTACTAAATTAAATTATTCCACTAACTAAAAAAAAAGGAAACTTTAGTTTAATATAATTATTTATAACTAAAAGAACAAATAATAAATTAAACAACTAATTTATAGTAGGAATAAAGAAATATATTATATCAAATTATATATAATACCTATTTAAGAAAGTTTACAATAATTTATAATTTAAATAATACTATTTAAATTATAAATTGAAAATCAATATCTCTAATTTTTTTAACAATATCAAGAGCCCCTTCTTTAATTTCAAATGTTAAACCCAACATAAGTATAAGCAGAAATGCTAACATTACGCACTTAATAATAGATTGACTTTTTCCTTTAGCAACCGGAAAAGGAAAAGTTACGAAAATTTCTAAATCAAACATTAAAAAAAGAATACCTACTTTATAGAAAACAACATTAAATCTCTCACGCGTTTGAAAGAAACTAGTAAAACCACATTCAAAACCTCCTCCTTTTTCCGTATAAAAATTTTTAATAGAAAAACTGTTATTAGTAAATAATAATAATATAGCTAGGATTCCTATAATAATACTAAAATCAATAATAGTTACTAAATTCCCAATATCCATTGATAGATTAGTATCATAATTAAACAAAAAAGGCATATAAATTGCTCCGTTATTTGAACTTCCAGTATCATTAGCATTTTCATTTCCACTTCCACTTTCATTTCCATCTTCATCTCTATCTCCCCTATTATTTTCATTTCCTCCTGATTGACTCTCTGTTGTTGTTCCAATATCCTCTCAAGTAATCAATGTCGTAACCGTTACCATTATTGATGATCAGTCAACCCTAGGCGCCGAATCTGCTGTATCTACACCATTACTACTTCCTACGCCATTCGTACTTTCTATCCCATTCATATTCCCTACTCCATTTGTATAACTTCTTCCATTAGAATTAGAATTAGAATTGAGACTAGAATTAAAACTAGAACTAGAATTAGAGCTTCCGACTTCATGAGAATTCCCTATTCCATTGATATAACTTATCCCGTTAGAGCTTCCCCCTCCGTTAGAGCTTCCTCCTCCTGAAGTCGAGGAATGAGATGAATCTCTATTAGTTAGATCAGATTCTTCTTCGTTAGATCTTGCATCTTCTTCATTTTCTTGATCATCATCTTCACCATTATTCTCTTCAATTTCCTCTTCCTCTATAGATAACATAGATCCAACCTTATTTTCAATTAAATCATTTTTAAAATCGTATACTTTAGGTATACTCTCATATGGTACTTTGTAATTTATCCCTTTACTGAAAGAATTTAAATTCCCTTTAGCGATAAAAAACCCCATTTTTTGAATACTTTTTGTAATAAAAATTACAGCAGTGACAGCGATAATACATAGTAACACTACAGAAACAAGGATGGTAAATACCCATGTTAAATTTTGGAAAAATTGATTTAATAAATAAAGATAAGATGTATTAAAAATTTGAAAAAAATTAATTAAAATATCAACTCAATTAGGCATTGGGATATAATTAAAACTACTTTCAGTACTTAAATATACACTACTCTGATAATCCATTAAAAAAGGAACATAAATACTTGCTCTTATTCCTTCACTTCCATGACCTCTTACAGATCCTGGACCTGGACCAGATCTTAAATAACCAGGACCCCCAGAACCGTGTGAACCTCTTAATATTATATTTTGTAATTCAGCAACTTGACGCTGAAGTCTTAATATTTCAGCATCTTGATGCTGTATAGATTCATGTAGCTTCATTGTATTGTAATTACTTGATTCAATTAATCTTAATATTACACGTCGTAATGTAAAATTGCCAGTTCTATGCTCTATATAATTATCAATTAACCCTTGTCCTACCTCCGCTCTTGGACTACGACGTCTTCCTATTCTTTCTTCATCTATTCCTTCTTGCTCCCTATCTCCTTCTTGCAATCTTTTTTTTAATCCTCCTGTAGTAAAATTCATTCCATTTACACTTTCAAAACTATAAATAGCATTGGTAGCTATTTCTCTATTTTGTCAAAATTTGACAATAATAATTAAAATACCTGCCATAAAAGTCATAATTAAAAAAAAGATTGCAATATATAGTTTAGGAAGAATACTGGAATTCGTTAATCATTCCTTTAACATTGAAATAAAAGTAATATAATAATTATCAAAGTATTCTTTTAACTGAGAATTTTCCCTAATAAAATAAAATCCTACTCAATGAAAATTTAATTTTTTATTTTCATTCAATCTATTACTAAAGGAAAAAGGAGATTTATGTATTAACTTACTATCTTTTAAAATTGTTAGAATTTTCACTTCGTGATTATCATTTCCTGTCAATATTATAGCACCAACCATACCCAATAATAACAAAATACTTAAAATAAATAAAAAGGAGTAATATGTACTATATAAGATATCTCCAATTGCTGTAACTTGAGTTACATATCCTAACATAGATTCTCAAGTAGGGTTTATCACGGAACGAAAAAATAGATTAAAATAATTATTACTAAAGAATGCTTCGGTTTCCTGATACGTGATACTTACCTCACTTTCTCATTTCTCTTTATCAATAATGATATCCTTTACTTCTTCTAGTTGTAATTTATATTCAGATTTAGATGAATTTGAAGAATTTACAAAATTCTTATTTATAATATCCTTTTGTGTATATATATCTACATCATCTATACATTCCATATTTATGTTAGATATCATATCTTTAATAAATAATAAATCTGATTTCACAGATTCTGACTTTTCTAATTGACTTTCAATTTTTAAATTTTCAAAATTCATTGTTCCATCTTTAATTAGAATTTGTCTTTCTTCATCTAATACCTTTATTCTAGAAGGCAAAGAAACCTCTAAATTAGATATTTCTAAATTCAATTCTTGAATATCAAATAAAGGTAAATATTTATCATGTGAAATACCCAAATATTTAAAAAATTTATTAAATGTTCATAAAAAAATACTTAATAAAAATAGTAAAAGTGGAGTTGTACTACGTCCCTTCAATGAACTAGGCACAACTTCAATGTCAATCATCATAACAATAAATAAAAATAATATTGCGATTGCTCCCACATATATAATGATATAAGAAATACCTAAATAAGCAACTCCAATATACATTAAATAAAATGCAACTAAAATGTATAAAACAATTAAATTAAAAATTGAAATCACAGGATTTCTACTTGTAATAACAGCTATACCAGCGATAACGGCTAAAATAGTAATAATATTCTTTAATGATTCTAAATTAAAAAAAGTTATAATATTCATTTGTTTATTTGTTTATTTGTTTATTTATTTGTTTATTAGAAACCTAATAAACTACACTTGGCCTATGATATACCTATATGTATAGCATAGGACCGAACTCCTTCTTATTAATAGTCTAATGTTACTAATTTAACTATAAAAAAAATTTGAATATTTTAAAGGAGTAAATAATTTAATACGTTTTATTCTACAAACTCTATTTATAAAAACCCCGAAAATAAAATATATAATTTTCCAAGGATTTTATTTATATATTTAATTAATTTTCTATCTTTCGTAAGAAAAAAAAAATAAAAAGTTTTTGTTTCCCTACCAAAAATAAACCTCTACTAAAATTTGGTATAGTTACAAAAAAACTATAAATATATAAAATAAAAAAAGAATAAGAATTTAACATATTAGAAAAAAAAAATAATTTAACTTCTATTCTTTTTTTATTTTATATCCATTCAAGATTTATATCAAACCGATTTCCAAGTTCAATTTAACATAAATAAAGACTAACAAAAAACAAATAGAAAATATACTAATTAAATTATTGCATTCTTTCTAATTTCCTTTTTATAATAATATTTATTTTACATCAAAAAGAGGTAAAATATAACTTTAAATTTTAAAATAGAAATATAATAAAATTTAATTATACCTTTTTACAGTTATTAGTATAAAAAAGATGTAAATTATTTCATATTACAAGTCTTGATTTAAATCAATATTAATAAATATAGCTGATATAAATAAATCTATATATTTCTTACCACATATAAAAATCAAAGGAATAAAAAAAAATTTTTTTTTAGATGAATGCTGAGAACGGACGGATTTGAACCATCTACAGCTTACGCTAATGAGTTTACAGCCCACCTCCCGACCAATGAGAATCGTTCCCTAGGAGAAATATTTATGATATTATATAATTCATCAGCTGCAGGTTCCCCTACAGCTACCATATTGCGACTTAACAGAAATTAGAGTCATACCTTAAGATCTTCACTAAAAACCTAGAAATTATCTATTTATAATTTCTTATCTACTAATTCACAGAAACAATATGCTAAAAACAAATGTTTTTAACTTTTCATTCCAGGATTAAGTTCTTATAAGATAAATATTAAACTATAATTTAGATTAATAAATAATTCATAAGAATAACAAACAAATAAAAAAAAATTTTAATGGATCAGATAAAAATAAGTTTAATATTTATTTACTATAGTTTAATATGATTAGAAGCATAAAACCCTTCTAGCACATACCCCTTTCTCCGCCTGACGAGTGGTTAGTACACCTCGGATATTTAATTCACCGTAACGCTCCTGATTCACGATTACTAGCAGTTCCTTCTTCATGTAGCCGAGTTTCAGACTACAATTGGCACTATGTTTCTTTATTTTATAGGATTAGCTCCGACCTTAGTATCATTGCTTCCCTTTGTTAAAGAACTTGCGGCACGTCTATAGCCCACTCCACAAGGGCCATGTTGGTTTGCCGTCATCCCTATTTAAACAAACCGGCGTTAATTTCGAATTATTTCAAAACCTTCCGTCGGTGCTGCTCCTTTATCTAGATATCTCTCAAATATTCTCACGTAAATAAAAATGTTTGTACTATGTTAAATTAAAAACCTATTCGGGTGTTTATGTTATACACCCATTTAGCTCTCTACAAGGAACAATATTATGTTATAACAATATGTCTAAACCTATTTCGAGATAATACAATTACCATTAGATATAGCTAATAGATTATTAAAACAAGATTACTTACTCCAAATGCCTTCACATCCATAAATAAACGTAATATTTGATCCTTACTTAAGAAGAAGGAGGAAACTATTGCGAGTTGTTCTTCTTTTTTACCAAAAAATGAGTTTTTGTTTTTACCCTAGTAATGGAACTCAACTCAATCTAAATTTAAAAATAATTAAAATAGAAAGAAGAGGGATTTCGCCCGTTAGCTTTGGATTAAACCTAACATCTTACGACACGGACTAAAGACAACCATGCAACACCTGTGTTAATTTCTTACGAAACAAATTCACGAAGTGGTAAGGTTATGCGCGGATTATCGCATTAAATAACATACTTCATTGCTGATCTCCGGGGCCGTCTATTGATTTGGGTTTCCGCCTTGCGACCATACTCCCCAGGTGGTATGCTTAAAATCTTCATTCATACGTGCATAACCTTTGTTATTATATTTCTATATCAAAAAATCTTAAATTAGTTACTAAAATTTATTTAAAGATTTAATAAATAAATTTAAAAATTTTATTTATTTTCAGACTTCAACTATATTTATTGGAAAAATAATTTTTTGTAACTTAACTTTTTTTCTTTTATAAAAATAAATAATGGTACAAATAAAATAAAAGAGGTTAAAATCTTTTATTAAGTTTGTTTTATTTATTTTTTATAATAATTATACTTAGTTTAATTAATAAGATTAAACAAAAAAGAATATTTATAAAAGAAGTCTAAATTATTTGAATTCTTGGAAACTCAAAAATCTTTTTAAAATTTCTTTTTAGAAGTCTTAAGATCAAAAACTATTGAACTCAATGATCCTATAATGATAAGAAAACAAACGCTTTACTATACACAATGGCATACATCGTTTTCTGCTTGGACTACTGGGGTTTCTAATCCCTATCGATACCCATGCCTTCGTGCCTCAGCGTCAGTATTCTGTAGTAACATGCTTTCGCCGCTTCGCATCCCCTCGAGTATTTACGTATGAATACACTCCTCTCGCCGTAATTGTTACTTCCTTGAACTCTAGTATAGCAATATAAACTTCACCCTCATGTGTTTTAAAGAAAATTAACTATACCGCCTACTCACCCTTTAGACCCATTAAAGACGAGCAACACCTGTCTCTCACGTATTACCGCGGCTGCTGGCACGTGAATTAGCCAAGACTCAATAGCTCTTTTTATTATTAGCTCTCATTCGTAGCCCAATCTTTCCTTATTGGTTCGTAATGAAAATCTAATATTTTAATCCCTATTATAATTATAGTTATAGTATTATATAGGTGATTATAAAAAATACTATAAATCAACAAGTTTTTTAATAAAAACCCATAGAAAAAGAATGAGATTCTTTTTCTTTTTTATAGAGGAATCCTTTCGTTCCTTCTTAATAAACTTAAGAAAAAAACAAAAATGAGATAGAAACAAATAACTCTTTGATTATATAACAAAAATATATTCTAGTCAATTAAATCGTCTACAAGATAACGTCATCATCCTCTCTTCTTTAGGGTTTTACCAAATATATATTATGCACACATTAAGTGTTTTTTATCACCCATTTAGATAGCTGGTTCGACCTTGCGGTCATTGACCAAGATTCCCTACTGCAGGCAACAAAGTCGCTAGGCTGTTTTCTCATTGCCAATGTGGTTGTCCATCTACAAACGATCCAACTACGGTTCACAGGCTAGTCGAGCCATTACCTCTCCTACTACCTCCCCAAGACAGGCCTATCCCAAAGCGGAAAACATTTCCTTTATCTTATTTTCTTATCCATTAAAATTTGATATTATCTTAATTTATTGTTAATTCCAATATTTTAAATTTAAATTAAGATAATATTTTCGATTTGCCAATTTTATGGTATTTTTAGAATTAACTTATCTCACTTATCTTTAACGATCAATGAATTTTAATTTTTAGAAAAAAAAAATGACACATAAGGTATTTAACCTTACTTCGAGGTAACGTTCCTGATTCTACTCACCAGTCCACTACATCCTATCACAGATTATAATATGACTATTTATAAAAAAATTATTTTACCATATATTTAATATACAATTTAAATAAATATAATTATAAATAAAAAATTAATACTTTTTTTCATTAATAATTAACTATTAATGAAAAATTTTTCTGATCTATCATAAAGTTCTCAGATCCTATATATTAATGTAATACCATTTCTTTTTAAAATAATAACAAATAATTTCCGTTTATTTTCACCTTCTTTATGTTAATATTAATATATAATTTAATATTCTTATTAAAATCCTTTTACACAGACGTTCAATTCGCATGTATTAATGCCCCTAAATAGCGTTCACTCGGAACCATCATCAAATACTCTTTCATTAAAATAATGTAAAAAGATTAATCTCATCTCTTTTTACATTTAGTCACTAATGGGATTCGAACCCATATACAAGCATTAACAGTGCCCTGCTTTACCGTTAAGCTATAACGACAAAATTTTGATTGAATCAAAATTTTTTTATTTTTATTAAACTTAGAATTACATCCTTTTTATATTATATCCTAAAAAATAAATATCTTTATTAAACAATTTATTCTATGTTTTTAATATATAAAACATAGAATCTAATAACAATCTATTAATATTGTTATATTTTAATATAATACTGTTTAATAATTAACTTAATTTTAATATTATTTAATTCTTATTTTCACTAACTAACATGAAAAATTTATTTATATGGATCTCTAATAATAAAAAAACAGCAATCATTTTACATCAATAACACAAATTGATTCCTTATTATATATACAAATAAAAAAAATACAATGTATATTTGTCTCACTTTTTAATTAGAAAAAGAAATTACAACTTATGAATGACAAATTATAATAATACAAATGAAAATTTTACATTTACCTTGTTAATGAGACTTGAACTCA
>Ga0335075_10001203_pt1 | contig 43114 bp, 41 predicted proteins | sample Lox_Sample_24_FD_206723 | JGI IMG/M metagenome (GOLD analysis project Ga0335075, IMG submission 206723) | Soil microbial communities from Loxahatchee National Wildlife Refuge, Florida, United States - Lox_Sample_2.4 | ecosystem: Environmental > Terrestrial > Soil > Wetlands | place: USA...
GCGGTCGCCGCGCTGGAAGCTGCCGTGCCAGGGCCGGTTGCCGAGGGTTCTGTCGGCGGCGGCACCGGGATGAACTGTTACAGCTTCAAAGGCGGCTCGGGCACCTCCTCACGGCTCGTCAGCTTCGTCGGCACACAGTACGCAGTGGGCGTGTTCGTGCAGGCGAACTTCGGCAGCCGCAACGAGCTGACACTGGCAGGGGTGCCAGTCGGGCGGCTCGTCGCCGCAGACGACCCGATGGCCGACTTCAGCCTCGCGCCGGAGGGCTCGGGCTCGGTCATCGCCATCGTCGGCACCAACGCCCCGCTACTGCCCGGGCAGTGCAAAGCGCTCGCCCGGCGGGTGACGCTCGGCCTGGCCCGGACCGGAACGGCCGGCTCGCACTACTCGGGCGACCTGTTCCTGGCGTTCTCGACGGGCAATCCCGGCGCGATCACGCCCGGGGCCGGAACGCGAGCGGCTGGCAATGGGGATGACTACGACGTTCTGAAGCTTGTGCCGTGGGGCGCACTTGATCCGTTCTATGCGGCGGTCGTTCAAGCGACCGAGGAGGCAGTCGCTAACGCGCTGGCCGCCGGTGAGGACATGACCGGCAGAGACGGCCACCGCAGTCCGGGGCTGCCGCGCGCACAGGTAGCTGAGCTGTTCCGGCATCGCACGCCGTAGCCGCCAACTTGCAGGTGACCGGTTAGCGGTAATATTTTACTCATATGGAACTGCTGGCTGATGTCTCGCTGCGGCGAACGAGTTTGCGCGACCAGGTCCTCAGAGCGATCCGCAGTGGTTTGGTGACAGGCCAGATCGTCCCCGGAGTCGTGTACTCCGCGGCCGCACTGGCCGCCCAGCTGGGTGTGTCGAACAGTCCGGTACGTGAGGCGATGCTTGCTTTGGTTGATGAGGGGCTGATGGAGGTAGTCCCCAACCGGGGTTACCGGCCCGTCACGCTGAGCGCTGCCGACACTGCGGAGATCATCCAGCTCCGCGAGCTCCTCGAGGTTCCCGCCGTCGGCCTCGCTGCTGAGGGCGGCATCAGCGATATCTACGCCGCGCTGGAGAACCTCGTCGCAGTGATCGAGGAGACCGCCGCGGCTGGCGACGTCGCGGCAAATCTTGACGCCGATCGCGACTTCCATCTGATGCTCGTCGGCGCTGGCGGGAACCAGCGTCTGACAAGACTGGTCGCCAGCCTGCGAGATCAGGCCCGGCTCTACAACTTGCGCCAGCTCGCGGAGTCCGGCGGGCTCAGCGCGTCCGCCGCTGAGCACCGGCCGCTGCTCGCCGCAGTCGCGAGCGGCGACCGGCCTGGAGCGGAGCGCCTCATGCGAGCTCATCTTGCTCATCTGACCACCGACTGGGCTGAGCCGAACGAGGGCGGGCGAGAGTGAGACTGCTGGAGACGATCGGAGGTCCGCGTGACCTCAAGAAAGTTAGTCCCAGCGTGCTGCCGCAGCTGGCAAGCGAGATCCGCGAGGTTCTCGTCGAGTGGGCGCACAGCCCGTCGGCTGCGAAGACCAGCGGCCATCTGGGGCCGAATCTCGGCGTCGTGGAGCTGACGATCGCGCTCCACCGCGTCTTCGACTCGCCTGCTGACCGCATCGTGTTCGACACCGGGCACCAGTCGTACGTGCACAAGCTGCTGACCGGCCGCCTGGCGGAGTTCGGCACGCTGCGCCAGCGGGGCGGTCTGTCCGGCTATCCGAGCCGGGCGGAGTCCGAGCACGACCTGGTCGAGAACTCGCACGCTTCGACGTGCCTGTCGTACGCCGACGGCCTGGCTAAGGCTTTCAGGCTCCGTGGTGAGACCGACCGCGCCGTGGTGGCGGTGATCGGCGACGGCGCACTTACCGGCGGCATGGCCTGGGAAGCGCTGAACAACATCGCGGCAGCGAAGGACTCACGGCTCGTGATCGTCGTGAACGATAACGGCTGGTCATATCAGCCGACAGTCGGCGGCCTCGCCGAGCATCTCGCCGCGGTCCGGGTCACGCAACGGTACGAGAACGTCCTGGAGTACATCAAGGCCACCCTGAGCCGGACGCCGCTGGTCGGCGTGCCGCTCTACGGGACGCTGCACGGGATCAAGAAGGGCGTCAAGGACGTGCTGCAGCCGCAGGTGCTCTTCGAGGACCTGGGCCTGAAATACCTCGGCCCGATCGACGGTCACGATGAGCAGATCCTCGAGCACGCGCTCGCCAGAGCGCGGGACTTCGGCGGCCCGGTGCTCGTGCACGTGATCACGCAGAAGGGCCGCGGCTACCCGCCCGCCGAGCAGAACGAAGTGGACTGCCTGCATCAGTTCCCGCCCGCCGGGGCCGCGCCCGGGACCTGGAGCAGGGTGTTCGGGGACGAGCTAGTGGCAATCGGCGCCCGCCGCCCCGACGTCGTGGCGATTACCGCCGCGATGCTCCACCCGACCGGGCTGGCGCCGTTCGCCGCGGCGTTCCCGGACCGGACCTACGACGTCGGGATCGCGGAGCAGCACGCCCTGACCTCCGCGGCCGGGCTGGCGATGGGCGGGCTGCATCCGGTCGTGGCGCTGTACGCCACGTTTCTCAATCGCGCGTTCGACCAGCTGCTCCTCGACGTGGCGCTGCACCGGCTGCCGGTCACGATCGCGCTCGACCGAGCGGGGGTGACCGGCCCGGACGGGCCGAGCCACCACGGCATGTGGGACGGCTCAGTCCTGCAGCTCGTGCCCGGGCTGCGGGTCGCCGCCCCGCGGGATGCCAACAGGGTCGCCGAGTTGCTCAACGAGGCCGTCGGTGTCAGTGACGGGCCGACTGTCCTGCGCTACCCGAAGGGCAAGGTAGGTGACGAGGTCGACGCCGTTGGCAGGCTGGGCGGAATGGACGTCCTGCAATTTCCGCGGCCCGACCTTGGCGCGGACGTCTTGCTGATCGGCGCCGGCCCGATGGCGCTGACCGGCCTTGAGGTGGCAGGTCGGCTCGCCGAAGAAGGTATCGGGGTTACTGTCGTGGACCCTCGGTGGCTGAAGCCGCTGGACGAAGCGCTGACCGGCGAGGCCCGGCGGCACCGGCTGGTAGTCACAGTCGAGGACAATGGCGTGGCCGGCGGGTTCGGCGATGCTGTCTGCCGGCTGCTGCGCGCGAGCGACGTCGACACTGCCGTGCGCACTTTCGGATTGCCGCAGCAGTTCCTCGGCCACGGGACCAGGGACGAGATCCTGGCCGACGCCGGACTGACCCCTGGCAGGCTGGCCGATGCCATCATCGGTTTCCTCACCCGGCCTGGCGCTGGTGGCTGTTCGGCACCGGGGCGAGTCGCGGGAGCCGGACCGCGCGCAGCCGCTGACGATGTTCTCCGGGATCGCGACTGGCCAGGGGCCCGAGCTAACGGCACAATCTAGGCGTACACAGGCGGAGGGGATCGAGACGGTGCTTTGCAGGCCAGGTCGGCGGGTGCTTCTCCTGCTGACCTTGTTCGTCGCAGGCGTCTCAGCTGCAGGGTGCGGCAGTAGCAGTAGTGGCAGCGGCTCCGGTAACAGTGTCCAGGCCCAGTTCGTCAGGGCGCTGCGCGGGGACGAGAAAGCTGCACAGGGCGGCGTCCTGTCGTACAGTCCACTCGGGACGATGAAGACGGGTGAGTCGGAAGACTTAACGGTCTCCGTGACAGATGTCGGCGGTTACCAGAAGCCTTCTACAGCCGCCTTCGAGCGAGCGGCATTGCGTGGGGAAGTGATTGACCCGGCACATGTGCCCACTGGAGGCGAGGTCCTGGTCAAGATCGCCGAATGCGTGTATCTGACATGCGAGCCAATCCTCGGCGGCAAGCAAGTAGTGGTCGAGATCGACCAGCCTGTTACCTGGGAATGGAATATAACCGCGAAGGCTCCAGGTCGCGGGCACATCACCCTGACAGAGGTCCTTTACAACGCCAATACATCCGTAGTCCTGAAAGCAGCGCGCCCGGTGCGCATCCGGGTCAGGATCGTGGCGACGCCAAAATTCAGGCACAGCCAGGCGGTAAAGAAACAAGATCAGACAGACCAGCGACATCACAGCCGGCTCGTGAACGACGGCGATACGGCCGTAATGGTGGCGAGCATCCTCGGGAGCCTGGCAGGCGTCGGGGCCATGGTGGCAGCGTTCCTGGGCTTGCGCAGCCGCAAGAAGAAGAACCAGAAAAAGAATCAGAGAAAGAAGCCAGCAGGAGCGAAAGCGTGACCGGTGAGCCGAACTCGTCGCCCGGATACGGACTGTAAGCCAGGGCGACAAGCTGCCGACGATGTGTCAGGGCTCGCGAGAAAGGCCCGCTGATAGGCTTTTGCGCAGCTAGCAGTGCTTTCTGCTAGGCAGGCATTCTGGCAGTGCGCCCCCGGGCAGGAAGATGGCCGCGATGACTGACTATGCCGCCGACCCGCAGCGTGGCTCGGAGGTCTACGCGATGGACCGGGCGCACGTGTTTCACTCCTGGTCGGCGCAGAAGGCGCTGAAGCCAGTCGTGGTGGCCGGCGCGGAAGGCTCGTACTTCTGGGACTACGACGGCAAGCGGTACCTGGATTTCTCCAGCCAGCTGGTGAACACCAATATCGGCCACCAGCACCCACGGGTGACCGCGGCGATCGCAGCCCAGGCGGCAAAGCTGACGACGATCGCGCCGCAGCACGCGAACGCCGCCCGCGGCGAAGCAGCGGCCAGGCTCGCCGGGCTGGCGCCTGCTGGCTTCGAGAAAGTGTTCTTCACCAACGGTGGGGCCGACGCGAACGAGAACGCGATCCGGATGGCCAGGTTGCACACCGGGCGCACCAAGGTGCTCAGCTTCTACCGCTCGTACCACGGCAACACTGGCGCGGCGATCAACTCGACCGGTGACCCGCGCCGCTGGCCGAACGAGTTCGCCATCGGCCACGTGCATTTCTTCGGGCCGTACCTGTACCGGTCTGCGTTCTGGGCCGCGACGCCCGAGCAGGAGTGCGAGCGCGCGCTGACCCACCTGGAGCAGGTCATCCAGATGGAGGGGCCGGAAACGATTGCCGCGGTACTGCTGGAGACGATCGTGGGCACGGCCGGCGTACTGATCCCGCCACCCGGTTACCTGGCGGGCGTGCGCGCCCTATGCGACCGGTACGGCATCGTTTACATCGCCGACGAGGTGATGTGTGGCTTCGGCCGGGCGGGCCGCTGGTTCGCGTTCGAGGATCACGAGGTCGTGCCGGACCTTATCGTGTTCGCGAAAGGTTCCAACTCCGGCTACGTCCCGGCTGGGGGAGTCATCATCTCTGAGCCCATCGCGGCCACGTTCGACGAGCGCGTGTTCCCCGGCGGACTGACCTATTCGGGGCACCCGCTGGCCTGCGCCTCGATTGTCGCGACGATCGATGTGATGAAAGACGAGGACATCGTCGGGAACGCCCGCCGCATCGGCTCGGACGTGCTCGGGCCCGGGCTGCATGAGCTGGCCGAACGCCATCCCGTGATAGGTGAGATTCGGGGGACCGCGGTGTTCTGGGCGCTGGACCTGGTGTCGGACCGGCAGAGCAAGCAGATGCTCGCCCCCTACGGCGGTGGCTCGGCAGCCATGACCGCGCTGGTCGAGGAGTGCAAGGCCCGCGGGCTGATGCCATTCACGAACTACAACCGGCTGCACGTGGTGCCGCCGTGCACGATCTCAGCGGCGGAGGCCAAGGAGGGGCTGGCGATCCTCGACGAGGCGCTGGCTGTCGCGGACAGCTACTACGTAGGGTGATCTGCTTGCCCGCGACGTTTCGCTAGTCTGCCAGGCCGGGTAAAGCCTCACTCTGAGGTCAGACAGATGCCCGCGCCGCGGGGGCGGCTCGCGCTTAGCGGGGGGCGCGACATCCGGGTGACAGCCCGGAAGCATGCAAAAGGCCAGCTCATGGTCCTGGTTGCTGGCATAGCGGCACCGCCACGAACCCTTTCCACTAGGGACTAATGACCGACTCAGTCCGGTTGACTCACCAGGTCCAGACTGCTAGCACCACAACCGCTGAAAGCCGGGAAGTCCGGCTGCTCGGCTGGCTCGCCGGCATCGGCATCGGCGGCGCGATCCTGATCATGATCGGGGCTGCGCTGGTCCGTCAGGACTGGATGACACCACCGATCGCGATGCCGGCCACGGGGCCCCCGTTCGAGCTGCACTCCCACGTATCCGGCCTGGTTGCCTCGCTGGCCCTCTGGCTCGCCGCCCTGCTCGCGCTAGGCGGCGTGGTCGCGGGGCTGGTGGCAGCCCGCCGCGGGGCACACGGACCGATTCGCCTCATCCTGGTGGCCGCCGCGGTGACCGTGCTCGTGCTCGCCGTGCTGCCGCCCGCCGGCTCCACCGATGCACTCGACTATGCCGCCTATGGCCGCCTGACGCTGCTCGGCGACAACCCGTACGTCGCAACGCCCCTGTACCTGCGGCTGACCGATCCGGTGTTCGGGGCCTCTATTCCCGCCCACTGGCAGCACCAGGTCAGCTTGTACGGGCCGGCAGCGACGATCGAGCAGTACTTCGCTGCGCGACTCGGCGGCAACTCGATGGCGCGGGTGGTGTTCTGGCTCAAGCTCTGGAACGCCCTGGCATTCGGCGCAGTAGCCGTGGCCCTCGACCGCGTACTGCGGTTCAGGCCGTCCGCACGGCTCCGCGCTCATTTGCTCTGGACCATCAACCCGCTGTTGCTCTGGGACCTGGTAGCGGCCGGGCATGTGGACGCCGCAGCGGCCGCAGCGGGCATTCTGGGCGTGCTCGCCCTCGGCCGCCAGCCAGCGGGGGGCGGCTTTCAGCCGCGAATCTGGCAGCCGCGGATCTGGCGGGCTGTTGCCGCGGGCGTGCTGGTCGGCATGGCGGCTGACATCAAGATCGACTACTTGCTGTTCGGCGCCGCGCTGGCCTGGGCGCTGCGCCGGTCGGCTCCGGCGCTGATCGCGGCCTCCGCCGGAGCGCTGGCCGTGCTCGCCCCGACCTACGCCTGGCTGGGCAAGCCGGCCATCCTCGGCCTGTTCGCGCGCACGGACCAGACATCTCAGGACAGTTTCTACCGGTCTGTTGAATTGACGGGCTGGAAATACCTTGTCGTTCTCGCGGCGCTGCTGTTCATCGGGATGGCCGCGCTGTTGCTCTGGCGCTTGCCGCCGGGCGACCTGCGGCGCCCGGCGCTCCGGCCGGCCATCGCGCTGAGCCTGGCCTGGCTCATTGTCTGGCCATATCAGCTGCCCTGGTACGACGCGATGATCATCTGCGTTCTCGTCCTCTTTCCGGCATCCAGGCTCGACTGGCTCGTGCTGGTCCGGCTCTGCGCTGCGACAATCGCTAACATGCCGGGCAATGTGGGCGGCGTTCCCGTCCGGTCGCTGAAGCGAGTCGACACATTGCTCGTGCATGGCCTGGCGCCCGCCGTCCTGCTCTGCGCAGCTCTGGCTGTCGTGCTGCTCGCGGTCTTTGGTGCGTGGGGCGTGCAGCAGGAAGCTGACCTGAGACCGGCCCTGGGCCCGTGGCTGAGTAGCATTAGCGGCCGCGGTCCTGGTGAACCGGAAAGGGCGGTGGCCGGTGGCGCTGGAGATCACCCGGCTGGCGCTGGCCAGCCTGCGCGGCGTCGACGGGAATGAGTGGCCGGTACACGGCTTCCTAGTGCGATTTACCGGCGGCGCGGTGCTGGTCGATACTGGTGCCGGCGGCCCGCAGCGGTGGCTGGACGACTGGCGGGTTGTCAACCGGTCGGTCGCCGGCGCGCTGGATGAGCATGACCTCACGCCGGGCGATATCAGCCTGGTCATCAACACGCACCTGCATTTCGACCACTGCGGGCAGAACGCGGTCTTCAAGCACGCAGCCTTCTGCGTCCAGCGCTCGGAACTGGACCGGGCCCGGCGCGAGTCGCCGCAGCTTGCCGATTGGTTCGACTTCATGAACGCCCGGTTCGAGTTGCTCGACGGCGACACCGAGATACTGCCCGGCCTGCGGGTCGTCGCTACTCCTGGCCACACCGTCGGCCACCAGTCCGTGCTCGTCGACTCGGCGGATGGCTTGTCCGACGTGCTAGTTGGCGACGCCGCCTACAAGCCGAGGCAGTACCTGAACCCGGCTAGTGACGACCTGCCCGACGGGCAGGCCAGCGACGTGACCGCGTGGCGAGCGTCAGTGGCCAGGATCCGCGCTACGGCGCCGGACCGGGTCCACTTCTGTCACGACACCGAGATCATCCACTCGTAGCCAGGAGCTAGCTCAGAGTGCCCCGAAGGCGTCCTCCAGGATGCCCATGCCCTCGGTCAGCAGGGGCTGGCCGATCACCAGCGGCGGCAGCAGGCGCAGCACATTGCCGTACGTCCCACAGGTGAGCACGATCATCCCGTTCGCGTGGCAGGTCTTGGCCACCTTGGCTGCCGCGGCGGCGTCGGGCTCAATGGTGCCAGGCCGGACCAGCTCAAGAGCGAGCATCGCGCCCCGCCCGCGGACGTCACCGATAACCGGATTCGTCTCGGCCAGCTTGCGCAGCCTGGGCAGCATGGTTGCCTCGATGGCGCGGGCGGCGCCGGGCAGGTCTTCCTTTTCCATCGTGTCGATCGCGCCGAGTGCGGCAGCACAGGCGACGGGGTTACCGCCGTAGGTCCCGCCCAGTCCGCCCGGGTGGACCGAATCCATGAGCTGGGTCCGGCCGGTCACGCCTGCCAGCGGCAGGCCGCCGGCGATGCCCTTCGCCGTCGTGATCAGGTCCGGCACCACGTTCTCGTGGTCGCAGGCAAACCAGTCACCGGTGCGGCAGAAGCCGGACTGGATCTCATCAGCGATGAAAACAATGCCGTTGGCGCGGCAGAACTCGGCCAGGCCGGGCAGGAACCCATCCGGCGGCACGATGAACCCGCCCTCACCCTGCACTGGCTCGATCACGACCGCGGCCACATTCTCTTCACCAACCTGGGCGTGAATCAGGCTGGTCACGACGCTTAGCGCTTCCTCAGCGCACCGAGCGGGGCCACCCGGCCAGCGGAACGGGTATGCCATCGGCACGCGGTAGACCTCGCCGGCGAATGGCCCGAAGCCCTCCTTGTAGGGCATGTTCTTGGCGGTCATCGCCATCGTCAGGTTCGTCCGGCCGTGGTAGGCGTGGTCGAAGACGACGATCGCGTCCCGCCCGGTGGCGTGCCTGGCGATCTTGACGGCGTTCTCGACAGCTTCGGCGCCCGAGTTGAACAGGGCGGACCGCTTGTCGTGGCTGCCCGGCGTCAGCCGGTTCAGCTGCTCGCAGACCTCTACGTAACCCTCGTACGGGGCGACCATGAAGCACGTGTGGGTGAATTGCGCCACTTGCTCAGTGACGCGGCTCACGACCAGATCCGCGCTGTTGCCGACGGAAGTCACGGCGATACCCGAGCCGAAGTCGATCAGCGAGTTGCCGTCGACGTCGACCAGCACGCCGCCACCAGCAGCGGTCACGAAGACGGGCAGCACGTGGCTGAGGCCGCGGGCGACACTGTGCTGGCGGCGCTGGAACAGCTCGCGGGACTGCGGGCCGGGGATCTCGGTGGCCAGGTGACGACGCTGGGGCAGGGACGGTCCGCCAGTCGGGGCTGCAATGTCGCTCATAGCAGTGACAATAACGCCTGGCCGGACGTGTTGCCTGCCGGGTAGGTGCGCGGGCTGGGGCGGGAGGGCGGGCTAGCGAAACAGGTCGCGGGCGGCGTCCTCGATAGCCGCCTCCGACAGCAGCACAGCGCCGGCAGCGTCACCGAGCGGCACAAAACTGTCGTGGCTGGCGACCCTGGCGATGCGCCCGGTAAATCCAGCGTCGACCAGCGTGGTGATGACACCCTCGGACACGCCCCCGGTGCGCCTGGTCTCGTCCGCGACGAGGACCGTGCCGGTGGCCGCGGCGGCGCGGAGGAGGTCCTCGAACGGCAGCGGCGCGAGCCAGCGGAGATCGAGTACACGGCAGTTCAGCCCGTCTGCCGCGAGCGTGCGGGCCGCCCGCAGGCTGAGCCTGAGGCCGTTCCCGAAAGAAATGATCGTCAGGTCCTTACCGTTGCCGTACAGTCGGCCGCGGCCCACCTGGACGTGGTCGGCTGCCTGGTGCTCGGGCGGCGGGCAGGCGGCCAGCCAGCCACCGTCGCCACGCTCGTACAGATCCCGCTGGTGGTACAGGGCGATCGGTTCGAGGAAGATACTCACGCTGCCGTCGAGTTCGGCCGCGGCCAGGCAAGTGCGCAGCATCGCGGCGGCATCATCGGGCCGGGCCGGGCAGGCCACGATCAGGCCAGGGATGTCGCGCAGGGCAGCCAGGCTGTTGTCGTTGTGGAAGTGCCCGCCGAAGCCCTCTTGGTAGGCCAGGCCCGCGATCCGCACCACCATCGGGTTGCGGTACTGGGCGCGGGAGAAAAACGACAGCGTGGCAGCCTCGCCGCGGATCTGATCGGCAGCGTTGTGCAGGTAGGCCAGATACTGGATCTCCGGCACCGGCAGCATCCCGGCCAGGCCCGCGCCGAGCGCGAGGCCGAGAATGGACTGCTCGTCGAGCGGGGAGTCGAAGACGCGGCCGGGCCCGAACGTCCGGAGCAAGCCTCTGGTGACTCCGTAGACTCCGCCCTTGCGCGCGACGTCCTCGCCGAAGACGATCATGCCGGGGCGATCGGCCATCTCGTCGGCTAGCGTTTGGTTGATCGCCTGCGCCAGCGTGAGCGGTCCGGCTTGGCCAGACGGCTGGGCGGGCACGGGCCGGTCCCGCAGGGTGTGCTGCACCTGCCGTTCACGGTCGGCGAGGTTCGCGGCCACGATCGCCGGTCGCCGTGGCGCGATAGGCGCCATCACCTGCGCTGCTGTGCTCAGCCTCGGCGCTCCGGCCACGTCGGCGGCCAGTGCCAGCACCCGCGCCCGTGATGCCTCGTACCTGTCGAGCACCTCGGCGGGGTTAAGCGCGCCGGCCTGGATGAGCAGGCGGGCGGTGCCGAGCAGCGGGTCGCGGGCCGTGTCGGCGGCAATCTCCGCAGGGGTCCGGTAGGCGGACTCGACATCGGTGCCGGCGTGCCCGCCGAGCCGCACCGTGCGGAGGTGCAGGAAGGCCGGAGCGCGCCGGTCGCGCGCCCAGTCGGCGGCTGCCGATGCCGTTTCGTATGCCTGCTCCAGGTCGGCGCCGTCGGCGCTGAAGTACCTGACGCCCGGGCGGCCTGCGCTGGCGGACTCGATCCAGCCGGCCGGAGTCCGGACGCTGATGCCGATGCCGTTGTCCTCGCAGACGAGTACCAGTGGCAGCGGCAGGCCCTGGTAAGCGCAGTAGGCGGCGAGGTTCAGCGCGCCGGCCGCGGTCGAGTGATTCACCGACGCGTCGCCGAAGCTGCAGACCACGACCGCGTCCGCCGGCCACGGCGTCTCCAGGCCCAGCTTGGCCGCCCTGGCCAGGGCGAATGCCAGGCCAGTCGCGCGCGGCAGGTGCGAGGCGATCGTCGACGTCTGGGGGATCACGTGCAGTTCCGGGTGGCCGAAGACCTTGTGGCGCCCGCCCGCGATCGGCTCGGCTGCCGCGGCGACCAGGCCAAGCAGCACATCGGTCACGCCGTCCCTGGGCGGCCTTGCCTGGCCTGCCCGGACCAGGTAGAAGGCACCGGACCGGTAGTGCAGCAAGGCCGGGTCGGTCAGCCGGAGCGCGGCCGCGACGGCCGCATTTCCCTCGTGCCCGGACGAACCGATGGTGTAGTACCCGGCGCCCCGGGCGCGTAGCCAGCGAGCTGCCAGGTCCAGGTGCCTGCTGGCCAGCTGGGCGTCGAACAGTTCCAGGCAGCGGGCCACTGACAGGCTGCTGCCGCGCCGGATCGGGTCGTAGGGGGCCGGGCGCACGCCGCCTGGGTCAAGCTCGGCGAGGTCCCGGATGGCGCGAGTGAGTCGCTGTTCGGCGAGATCGGGCGCGGCGGGCGTGGCATCGTCAGCGAAGTCGCTGGTAGTACTGCTGCACGCTGGCGGACGTGGCTCCGACCCTTCGACCGCGGCACTCATCATCTGACGGTAAGGCACAACCGGCCGGTAAGCACAGCCACAATGGTTGCACGCTGGTGAAAGTGCGATGAAAGCCGCGGTTTCGCCGGAGCCACTCCCCGCGTCGTAAGGAGGAGCTGTGCTGCCATGGTCTGGTGAGCTGGCCGGCACGCTGAACGAGCATGTGATCTCCAGCGAGTTGCTTCGCGGCAATCCGCTCTCCGATCCGCACGATCGTCCGCTGTGGGTCTACACGCCGCCCGGCTATGCGGCTGATCAGGGGCGTCGCTACCCGGCCGTGTACGTGCTTCAGGGCTTCACCGGGCACCTGAGCATGTGGCGCAACCGGACTCCGTTCGAGCAGCCGTTTCCGGAAACTGCCGATGCCGTGTTCGCGGCCGGCCAGGCGCCGCCCGCGATCGTGGTGTATGTCGACGCATGGACTAGTTATGGCGGCAGCCAGTTTGTCGACTCGCCCGCGACCGGCCGTTACCACTCTTATCTCTGCCAGGAAGTCGTGCCGTGGGTCGATATCCGGTACCGGACCATAACGGACCCCGCCCACCGGGCGATCATGGGCAAGTCCAGCGGTGGTTTCGGTGCGATGATCACCCCGATGTTGCGCCCTGACTTGTTCGGCGCACTAGCCACGCATGCCGGTGACAGTCTCTACGAGCAGTGTTACCTGCGCGACTTCGGCGCGGCGGTGCGCGCACTGCGCGGCTTTGACGGCGACATCTGGAAGTGGTGGCGAGATTTCTCCTCCCGCGTGCCGTTCTCGAACCCGGTCGACGCGCTGCTCGCGGGCCTGCTCGGGGTGGCTGCGGCGTTCTCGGCTAACGACGACGGCACTATCGATCTGCCTTTCGATCCGCACACTGGAGTCGTCAGGCCGCAGGTCTGGCAGCGCTGGCTGGACTACGACCCGGTCCGGATGGCACCGAGGTACGCCGACGCGCTCCGGTCACTGCGGGCGATCTGGATCGATGCCGGCACGAGAGACGACTACTTCCTGGATGTCGGGGCCGAGGCGGTCCGTGCCCAGTTGCGGGAAATCGGAGTGCCGGACGAACTGATCCGCTTCGAACTTTTCGACGGCGCGCACGGCTCTATCGGGTACCGGTACCCGATGTCGCTCACCTGGCTTTGCCAGCGCATGGCAGCCGGGTAGCGGCACGGCGGCTCAGCAGTGCGCTGAACGTTTCGCGCCTCGTCTCCGTGGTCCTGGGTAAGACCATCCCCAAGATCAGTGAGGAACGGAGGCTAGCATGCGGAACCGATGGTGGGCGATGCCGGTCTTGGCTGGCGGGGCAGCCTTGCTGGCCGCGTGCGGCAGCTCGGGGTCCCCGTCAGCGAGCGGGACCACTGCTGCTACTGGTGGCGGGACGACCGCGCCAGCTGCGGCGCACAGCACCATGCCAGCGGGTAGTGCTGCGATCTCAACGCGCAGCACTAGCAAGGGCACGGTATTGGTAAATGCCAAGGGCCGCACGCTCTACTGGTTTGCCATAGACACGCCGACTTCGTCCAAGTGCACGGGCACGTGCGCCACCTACTGGCCGCCCGTTGTCGGCAAGCCGGCTGCTGCAGCAGGCACGTCGCTGCCGCACGCACTGGGCTCGATCACCCGGTCGAATGGCCAGGTGCAGGCAACCTATGACGGTCACCCGTTGTACACCTACGTCGGCGACACGGCGCCGGGCCAGGTCAAGGGCAACGGGCTGAAGCTATCCGGCGGGCTGTGGTGGGCTGCGACCCCGTCCGGTACCAAGCTCGGCGCGGCCGCCGCAAGCAGCCCGTCGTCCAGCACCAGCAGTGGCGGGTCCGGGTACTAACGGGTATTCGCGACAGTGCGTCGGCCGGCCGGATAGCCCGGCCGGCCGGCGCACTTCATGCAACCGTCGACGGTGCCACAGGCCGGTTGCCGGGCGTAGCATCGGGCCATGCCAGCGCAGCGGCGTCCGGCGGCTACCGGGTCGCAGTTCCTCCAGGTGCAGACCACGACCGACTCGCGCGCCGAGGCCGTGGAGCTCGCGCAGGCCGCGGTCGAAGCGCGGCTGGCTGCCTGCGCTCAGGTCGCCGGGCCTATCGCCAGCACATACTGGTGGGAGGACGGCCTGGAGCGCGCCGAGGAGTGGTTGATCATGCTGAAGCTGCCTGCCGACCGGTTCGACGACCTGGCCGAGTTTCTCGCCGAACGGCACAGCTACGACGACCCGGAGATCATCGCCACGCCCATCGTTGCCGGGTCGCAGTCATACCTGGACTGGGTAGCTGACGAGACCAGGCCCGGTGACTGACCACCAGGGCCGGGATCACGGGCTGTTCGGGCCCGGCTCGGTGACCTGGCGGGTGGCCAGCGAGCCGGTGATGTGGATCGCCGGGGTCCGTGCCATGTACGTCCAGGCCCTGCACCCGAAGGTGATGCTCGGGACCTGGCAGAACACCGCGTTGGCCAAGCCGGACGAGGCATGGGGCCGCTTCACCAGAACGGTGGAGTTCGTCCGGGTTCGGACCTATGGCACGACAGCGGAAGTGGACCGGGCAGCGGCGCGGCTCCGTAAGGTACATGCTTCGCTTACCGGCGTGAACGCCGATGGCACAACGTTCCGGCTGAATGACCCGGAGCTCCTGCTGTGGGTGCATTGCGGCGAGATCGGCTCTTACGCAGAGATCGCCAGGCGGAGCGGAGTTCACGTGACTGCGGCTGAGCTGGACACGTTCGTAGCCGAACAGCGACGCAGCGCTGAAGTCGTTGGCCTCAGCCCGGCCATAGTGCCTGGCAGCATGGCGGAGCTGGACGCGTATTACCAGCGAATGCGACCCCGGCTGCGCGCGACAGCTGAGGCCAGGCACGCTCTCAGGCTGTCCTTCGCGCCCAAGCTGCCGCCGGCGCTCAAGGCGTTGCAACTCGTCGTCCCGCCGGTGAACGTGCTGGCGTACGCCAGCCTGCCGCGCTGGGCGCGGCGCTTGTACGGCACGCCGGCGATCGGCTTGACCGACGCGGCTGTAACCCTGGCACTGCGGGCAGCGTTCGAGTCCTCCTCCCGGATCCCGCCGCAGCTGCTGATGCTCGCCGGCGCCGCCGACACGCGCCAGCATCGCTCGTCGGCCGCCTGAAGGGAAGGCTGCGCGTGCCAAGCCAGTACGCCAGCCGGTTACGGCGGGCCGTCGGCGGGGACATTAGCCAGGTGATGGAGCTGTTGCCGCGATTGCGCCGCGTCCTGCGTGACGACCTGGACTCCAGTCAGCGCGCGGCACTGGCGAGCTGGCTGTCCTTCACGACCACGTTCACCGCGGTCCGCGCCATCACCTACAGCATCCGCGCCGGCAAGGGTCCGTTCGGGAACCTCAGCGTCGGCGGTGAGCATCTGCATCACTACATGTGGGGCATTGGCATGCTGGCGGGGGTTGGCGCGGTCGCCGTCCATGGTGAGGAGCGGTACCGGTCCCATCCGGCCGTCGCGATGACCTACGGCAGCGGCCTGGCTCTGATTGTCGACGAGTTCGCGCTGCTGCTCGACCTGAAGGATGTCTACTGGGCCAGGCAGGGCCGGCTGTCGGTGGACATCGGCATCGGCGGGATCGCTGCGATGGGAAGCTATTTCGCCGCGCTCCCGGTGGTGCGCTCCATGCACGAGCGCCGCGTGGCGGAGCAGGCCAGGGGAGAACAGCAGACGACCTAGTTACTCGCCGACCTCGCCGCCAGCCAGCTCAGTGATCACGTCGATCTGTCCGATGTGCCGCGCGTACTCCTGCACGAGGTGGAACAGCACCCGCTCCAGCGTGGCTGGCGCGGCCCCATCCCACCGCTCGCCGGGCTGGCCGATCTCGGCCAGGTCGTGCGCTGCAACAATCGCGGCGGTCGTGGCAGCCTGAGCTTCCAGCGCCGCGATCAGGTCAGTGAGTGTCTCCTGCGGCGCGACATACCAGCGGCCGTCCTGCGCATCGCCCCACGGGTCAGGGACCTGGCGGCCTTCGAATCCCCACTCCAGCCACCGCCGCTCGACGTAGCGCAGGTGGTTGAGCAGCTCGATCGGCGTCCAGCCCGACGGCAGCGTGCTCGCCCGCAGCGCCTCGGGCGGAAGCGACTGCAGCTTGCTCACCAGGCGGGAGCGGAAGTAGTCGAGGTAACCGGTGAAGACATCAGCGCGCGTTGCGACCTTGACGGTCGGTGAGGGGAACGGAAAGCTCATGTACACATCCTGCCGCGCCTCCCCGCGGATCAGTCCCATAGCGCTGGACCAGCATTGTTGGATTTGGCCGGCGAGCTCGCTTCCACGTAAGAATGACCCGTGCATGCAGGACAGGCAGGCGCAGTGCGGGCCGTTGTCTTCGACTTCGATGGCCTGCTCATGGATACCGAGTCCACTTCGTTCCTGAGCTGGCGATACGAGTGGGGTCAATGGGGACTGACGCTCCAGGCGGCGGATTTCTTCGTGAATCACGGGGGCGACGTCACTGAGGATCGGTACGCCATGCTCGCCGCGGCAGTGGGCCCGCGATTCGATCGGACCCTGAGTCATCGGCGGAGGGTGGCGTACCGCGAGAAGTTGCACGCGGAACTCGATCTGGCGGATGGACTGAGAGAGTGGCTCGACGAGGCGGCCGGTCTACGCCTGCGGCTTGCAGTTGCGTCCTCTTCACCTCTTGACTGGCTGACTACCCACCTGCGCCGAGCTGGTGTCTTGGACATGTTCGAAGTTCTGGCCGGCGGAGACGAGGTTGGGCAGCACAAGCCAGCACCGGACATATATCAGCTGGCGCTCGACCGGCTGACGTTGAGCTGCGCTGCCGCGGTGGCTGTCGAGGACACCGCCCACGGCGTGGCGGCAGCACATGCAGCGGGAATGCGCTGCATCGCGATCCCCAATCCGTTCGTTGCGCTGGAGCGCGTCCGCCACGCGGATCTGGTCCTGACTTCGGCGAGTCAGCTCCGGCTCGCAGATGCGCTGAGCCGGCTGGGCTAGTCGTTCCGGCGCTGGGCGGCATCGCGCTCGCGGGTTACATGGGCCAGTCCTACCTGGGCATGGGCGACCCGTACCTGTTCGCCTCCGTCGCCGCGGTAGCCATCGGCAGGCAGCGAGGCCCTGACAGTTGCCACTCGGCCGCGAACTGCCCGGTCAGGCTGATGGACTACTGCACGTTCCCGCCCTGGTGTGCTCAACTAGGGCGCTGGCTGTTGCTGGTCGAGGTGTCTGGAGAAACGAGAACTTATGCCTGAGGTCGCCACGTACCAACCCGCACTCCGCTCGTTTCCCGGGCGGGAAGCGCTCGGTGCGGCCGCCGCGCGCGACATCAGCGATGCGCTCACGCAGCGGCTGGACAGTCAGCCGGGGGTGCGGGTCATTTTCGCGAGCGCGCCGAGCCAGGAGGCGACGCTGCGCCACCTGGCCGAGCGGCCAGGTATCGACTGGAGCCGGGTCACCGCATTTCACATGGACGAATATCTGGGCCTTGCGCCTGACGCGCCGCAGCGGTTCGGCAACTGGCTGCGTGGCGCGCTACTGGACCGGGTTCCGGTCGGCACGGCTCACCTGATCGACCCGGGCGACGATGTGCAAGCCACCGTGGACGGCTACACCGCACTACTGACTGCCGCTCCGATCGACATCGTCTGCCTGGGCATCGGCGTCAACGGGCACCTCGCGTTCAACGACCCGCCGGCCCACTTCGCGGACCCGGCACTCGTCAAGGTGGTGACCCTGGGTGAGGTCAGTCGCCATCAACAGGTCCAGGACGGCTGTTTTGCCAGGCTGACCGAGGTGCCGGCCCAGGCCATCACACTGACCATCCCGGTGCTCTTGTCCGCTGCCGAGCTGTTCTGCATGGTGCCTGGCGCGCAGAAGAAGCGCGCGGTCACTGACGCGCTGTACGGCCCGATCGACGGCTCGGTGCCCGCCAGTGCCCTGCGTACCCATCCGCAGTGCACTATTTACGTCGACAAGGATTCCGCACCTGATGCCTATTGACCGGGTGCGGAAACTGTGAAGGTTATCGGGCGGGACCCGGCCACCGGGCGGACCTTGTGCGTCACCACCGACGGCGGCGTGATTGCCGAGGTGCGCCCGGCAACGGGGACCGCCGAGGAGTGGCTGGCGCCCGGCCTGGTTGACCTTCAGGTCAACGGGTTTGCCGGGCATGACGTCAACGACGCGGAACTGTCGGCCGAGACCGTGGTCGCGCTGGTGCGCGCGCTGTGGCGAGTGGGCGTGACGACCGTGCTGCCGACCGTGGTGACTGCCAGCGAGTGGCGCATCACCCGCGCGGTAGCGATGATTGCCAGGGCCAGGGGCGCCGACCCTGGGGTGGCTCATGCGATCCCCTACGTGCACGTCGAGGGACCCTTCCTGTCCGATCAGGACGGTCCGCGCGGCGTGCACGATGCCCGGCACATCAGGCGGGCGAGCATCAAGGAGCTGCACCGCTGGGGTGCCCTGGCGGGCATGGTCACTGTATCCCCGCATAACGAGGCGGCGATCGAGTTCATCGCGGCGGCGGCGCGGGCGGGCGTGCGGTGCGCGATCGGGCACACGCACGCGTGTCCGGAGCAGATCACGCGTGCCGTGGACGCCGGCGCTGAGCTGTCCACCCACCTCGGTAACGGCGCGCACGCCTTGCTGGCCCGGCATCCCAACTACTTGTGGGCGCAGCTCGCCAACGATCGGCTGGCCGCTGGGTTCATCGCCGACGGCCACCACCTGCCAGCCGACACGTTCAAGGCCATGCTGCGGGCCAAGGGCCTGGACCGGGCGCATCTGGTTTCGGACTGCACCGAACTGGGCGGGATGCCACCGGGCCGGTACCGCACACCGGTTGGCGGTGAGGTAGAGCTGTCGCCTGACGGACGGCTGTCCTACGTGGGTACTCCGTTCCTGGCGGGCGCCTCGCGTTCGCTTGCTGACGGAGTAGCGAACGCGATCGCGATGGCTAATCTGACGCTGGCGGACGCACTGCGTCTCGCGACGGCTAATCCGGGCCGGTTCGTCGGCGGACGGGGCGTGCTGCGGCCAGGCGCGCCGGCGGACCTGATCACCTTTGCCTGGCAGCCAGGTGACAGCACGCTCGGCATCCGGACGGTCGTGGCCAACGGCGCTGTGGTGGTTCAGGCGTAAGCGTGTGGTTCCCTGGCGCGGGAGACGACGCGGTGGTCAAGGGGATAAGAGACGAACGCGAATCGCGTGGAGTCCGGACTCCAGCTGTTGACGTTGATCGTGCCCTGTCCGCCGAAGAGCGGTACCCGCGCCACCGGCGTGGCCCAGTCGGCGGTGTCGACGAGAACTATGTCCACCTCGCGGTCTTCGGGGTGGCCTACGGTCCCGGCTGGATACTGGAGATACACAGCCAGGCGTCCGTTCGGGGCGAGGTGGGGGAACCAGTCGACGGTGCTGGTCGAGATCAGCCGCTCCATGTTGCCTGCGGAGGGGACTTTACTTGGCACCCTTGCCAGCTGGGCGTGCCCGGGTTTCGATGCCCAGCGCTCGGTGTTGAAGTAGATCCATTCGCCGTCGGGGGACCACTCGGGACCGTCGAGGTGGCCCGCTCCGGTGTCGACGACCGTGACCGGGCCACCAGCAGAGGCGATCAGAGCGAGCCTGCCCGGACCGCCCGACCCGTCCAGCCGCACGAAGGCCAGCGAGGTTCCGTCGGGCGAAACTCCATGCAGGAAGTGCATGACGTCGTCGTCATCAGTGACCTGGCGGGTGGTGCTGCCATCCAGCGCCCCGTGATAAATGTGGCCATCTGTGGCCGACATGAAAATGGCGTCATCTCTCGGATCGAGGACGTGGTCATTGTTGAGAGCCGGAAGGCCCTCGTATTCGATGCGACGAGGCTCGAGTGGGGCGTCGAGGGAGAATGCCCACAGCTCGCCCTGACCGTTCAGGTAGAGCGTGGTGCCGTCAGGTCCCCAATTGGGTGCCTCGAAGAGCAGTTTGTCGAACTCGGCGATGACCGTCGCAGAACGGGCCGCTACATCGAACACGTGAAGCAGGCACTTTTGATCTTCTCGGAGAACCCGGTAGGAATGCGTCAGGTCCCGCCCGATGATGGCCATTTCCGGATGCTCCTTAGTCAGCAGAACGAGGCGCGCGCAGCAGCCCCGAAGGCGCTGGCAGGCCGCCGAGACTGCTGCGATGCGCGGGCTAATACTCCAGCCGTAGATCGTTATGTTCCCTGGTCTTCGGCCATTTGCCGCTGGTAGTGGCAGGTCTGCGCTCGCTGCTGGTGACGGCGGCGCCAGCGCGACCAGCGGAGCTGGTGTGCAGGGTCGCGGGCCGGGCTGATGATCAAGGTCGCGAGGAGATGGGCGATCTCGTTGCGGGTAAGGGGGATCTGGCCTTCGGGTGTGGGGTGGGCATGCTCGGCGACGGTAGCGATGGTGAGGACGGCGGCGGCGAGCATCGTCAGGGTGACCCACCGGTACCAGGAGGTCCAGCGGCGGACCTGGTGTTCATCCATGCCCGTCAGGCCCTTGGCGGCCTGGAAATTCTCTTCGATCGTCCAGCGGAGTCCGGCGAAGTTGACGATGGTGGCCAGTGCGGCCAGGCGCGGACTGTAGCAGAGGTAGAACGCCAGGTCGCCGGTGCGCCGGTTCCGGCGGATCAGCAGCCAGCGGCAGCCGCGGCCAGGGCCGGTGATGGTGACCCAGGCCCAGTCGTACCAGCGGCGGCCCTTGGCGCCATCGCCGGCCGATAGCTGCTGCCAGGCCCGGTGGGGCAGGCGGGCTGCCAGCTCATCAGCCCGGACGGTCCGGCTGGTTACCGCGGGTATCCGGTGATCGCAGGCCACCGCGAGCACGTAGGCGATGTGCTGGTCTTCCAGACCGCGACCTGCGCGTTCTCGATCCGTCCCGCGGTACCGGTGTACTGCCGCTGCACGCCCGCCGTGGCGGTGCCCTTCTTGATGTCCCCTGTCTCATCGACCACCAGCACAGCACCGGCCTCGCCCAGGTGCTCGGTGACATAGCTGCGCACATCATCACGCACCCCGTCGGCGTCCCACTTCGCGCGCCCCAGCAAATGCTGCATGCCGCCCGGCGACCGATCGCCGGCATGCTCGGCGATCGTCCAGCAATTCTTGCGCGGCAGCCCGGCCAGCAGTCCCAGCACGAACGCCCGCGCCTGGCGCCGCGGCTCCACCCGGCGGAAACGCACCCCGACCCGGGTCATCAGCTCGTCAAGGATCCCCAGCCAGCAGCCGGGGTCTACGCTGGGGCCAGTGGCCACCAGAAGATCATCGTCAGTCGTCACAAACCGGCATGATCAGACGGTGGCCGCCCCGTCTCCAGCACCGACACGCCAAGATCACGCCCGACGGCCGGAGAACCAGGAGAACACATGCGACGAGGCGAGATCTGGTGGGTCGAGTTCGATGAGCAGCGGCCTGTCCTGCTGCTGTCCGGAGAAGGCCCATCCGGGTTCCGGGCAATGCAGGTCGTCGCCCCCGCGGACACCGACATCTCCGGCCTGGGAATCGAAGTCTCAGTCGGCGTCCGGGAAGGACTGCCCTTTGACGGCGTGCTGCGGTTCGGGTTCTCATGGCCGGGCTTTACTCCATGTACCTGGCTGACCACTGTAAGCCGGCAAGACCTGATCGAGCCGGCAGGCGCAGTATCTGCCGCCAAGCTCAGCGAGATCGACGACGCACTGCGGGCCAGCGAGCAAGCAACGGAGTGGACCCCGGCCGCGGCGGCCAGGCTCAGCGAGATCAAGGACTCGCTCCGCCGGCGAGCTTAGGCAGACAGGGAACGACGGACGCCTGCACCGGCGAAGCTCGATCTCATCCGTACGATCGGCGGTCGGCAGCCCTCATCGACAAGATCACGATCTACGGCTGGAGTACTAAGAGATCAGGACACCTTGCGGCGCTTCACGTGCACCGCGATATGGCGGAAGTGGTTCCCCGACAGTGACGCGTGCACCACGTTCCCGACGCCCTCCAGGAAGATCCCGTCGTGGTGGAATTGCGATCTTGCGCATCTTTCTCCTTGAGAACATTCCGTGCATGCGGGGTACCGCGAGAGCGGCTTGGTAAGGGCCTGCACAAGGCGTTTCCGGTCGCAGTCAACTGACTGGTCCCGCGCCGCTTGCTGCTGCTGCCGCTTGCTGCTGCCGCCGCTGCTGCTGCTGCTGCTGCTGCTGCCGTGGCGGCGGAAACTGCAGCCGCCGACTGCATCGGCAATGGCTGGTGACGATGGCTCAGCCGAGGTAACTTTCCCCTCGGCGATCTGCCGGAGCCGGGCGCGCAGCCCGCGGCTGGCGAGTCCCCTGTACAAGATCGTGTCAAGCGCTGCCGCGTGCGCAAGCCCGCCAAATGCCGCACTAGCCGTATCCACCGGTCCGGCGGAGCGTGCGATGGCGCCCAGCCTGGCCGCCGCCTCGCTCACCCTCGCGCGATCGGCGATCCGCCAGCGGGTGCCAAACAACGCGCCCTCGCTGCGCAGCGCGCCGCTGGCCGCCAGCCTCGCCAGGTAACTGGTGACGATGCCGCGCCGGGGCCGGGATACCCATACCCTTGCCTTCGGCGGCCTGCCGGCCTGCAGCAGGCTCGCCAGCGCCAGGTCAAGCTCCGCGTCGGCGGTCCGCTCGGCGTGGCGCACCACGATCCGGCCGTCAGCGATATCGACTTGGCCGCGCGCCGCGAGCCGGACAAGCTCCGACCCCGCCAGAGCCATTGCCAGCCGCCGGTCGTCCTGGACCTTCCCGTTCGGCATTACCGACAGCAGCGCGAGATCATCGCCAAGTGTCTCCATGCTGCGAGGGTAATGCGCGTGGCCCGGCCAGAGCGGGTCCTGAGGCTTGAACACGTGTTCGCTGTGCACTCGCTGAAGACGCAACTCACAGCGCCGGGGGAGAATCTGCCGAGGGTTTGCTTGTCCCGTATCTTCTCAGGAGGACCCCGGGACGGACCCGAGTCCGCGGCGGGTCTGGATCAGCCAGTCTGGCGGAATACCCGCGGCGAACCCCTGTAGTAACGGAGAGGCAGACCGATGACCGAGAGTGCGACCCTTCCCGCCGGCCAGGCTGGCACACCGGTGATCGATCCGCGCCTGCCTAAGCTGGCGGAGACACCCGGGTTCCTTGCCGTCATTGCTGACGGGTGGGGAACACCGGACCGGGCCGTGCCGATGGTCGACGGCGCCGCGAGCGCTGCCGCGGCGCACCGCGGCCGGCTCGGGGCAGAATTCCCTGGCCGCTCGATTGTGGTGGGAGCCGGGCGGGCTCCTGTCCGCGCCAACGACACCAGGTACGGCTTCCGCCCGGACAGTGATTTCTGCTGGCTAACTGGCTGCACCGAAGCCGAGGACGCGGTGCTGGTCTTGTCTCCCGACTCGGCGGTGCTGTACCTGCCGGCCCCTGCATATCCCGGCGAGAAGGAGTTCTTCGCCGACGCGGCACGAGGTGAGCTGTGGGTCGGCGCGGCCCCTGGGCTTGGGGACTGGTCACGCGCGCTCGGGCTTGAGGTGCGTTCGCTGAGCGCGCTTGACGACGACCTCGGGCGGCTGTCTGAGCCCCTGGTGGCTGGCCCGGTTGGTCACGAGCTGGCCAGCCGCCACGGCCTGGAACCGAGCCCGGACCTTGCCCGGGTGCTGTCCGAGCTGCGGATGATCAAGGATGAGTGGGAGGTCGGGCAGCTCCGCGAGGCGGTGAACCAGACGGTAGCTGGGTTTGCGGCCGTCGCCAGGGAGTTCCCCGCCGCGATCAGTGGCGGCGGGGAGCGCTGGCTGCAGGGCACCTTCGACCGGTTCGCGCGGACGTACGGGAACGGGCCTGGGTACGCGACAATCGTGGGATCCGGGCCGCACGCGCCGACCCTGCACTGGGTGCGATGCGACGGGCCCATCCTCCCGGACGAGGTCGTCCTGCTCGACATGGGCGTGGAGGCAAATTCTCTGTACACCGCGGATGTGACGAGGACCTTCCCTGCCACCGGGCGGTTCAGCCCCGCCCAGCGCCAAGTGCACGACCTAGTGGAGAAGGCGCACCGGGCGGGGCTGGACGCGGTCCGTCCAGGGCGGCTGTACGCCGACTTTACTTACGCCGCGATGGAAGTGATTGTCCGCGGGCTCTCCGACTGGGGCCTGCTAACGGTGTCGGTGGACGAGGCGCTGTCACCGCAGGGCCAGCAGCACCGGCGATACCTCGTCTGCGGCATCGGCCACCACCTCGGACTCGACGTGCATGACTGTGCCAAGGCAAGCGACGAGGCCTACAAAGGCGCCAAGCTCGCGCCGGGCATGGTCCTGACCGTGGAACCTGGACTGTACTTCCATGCGCACGATCTCACGGTCCCGCCGGAGTTGCGCGGGATCGGGGTACGCATCGAGGACGATCTGCTAGTGACGGACGGAGACGCCGAGGTCTTGTCGGCGGCTCTGCCGCTGACGGCAGACGGCCTTGAGACCTGGATGGCCGACGCGTAAGAGGGCGCTGGTGACTGATCAGGCCGCGCGGCCGGTGCTGCGCCGTTACGGCCCGGATCCGGCGCAGTTCGGCGAGCTGTGGCTGCCCGCCGTCACTTCGGCGGCAACTGTGGTGATTGTCCACGGCGGGTTCTGGCGTGCCCGCTACGACATGTCGCTCGGCCGCCCGCTGGCCGCCGACCTGGTGCGGCGCGGCTATGCCGTGTGGAACCTGGAGTACCGGCGGGTGGGCGCCGCAGGCGGGTGGCCGATGACGTTCGAGGACATTGCCGCGGGGATCGACATGCTGGCCGAGCTTCCCGTCGGTACCAGCGGCGTTGCGGTCATCGGCCACAGCGCGGGCGGGCACCTGGCTACCTGGGCGGCCGGCCGGGCCGCACTGCCGCCGGGCTCCCCGGGTGCGCGGCCGCGGGTTGCGGTGACCGCGGTTATCTCCCAAGCCGGAGTCCTGGCGCTGGCCGATTGTGCGCGCCAGGGCGTGGGCGGCACGGCAGCGGTGGACCTGATGGGCGGTGGCCCGCAGGATTTGCCGGGGCGGTACCGGCTTGGTGACCCGATGGCAGCGGTGCCCCTCGATGCCGCTGTGCTGTGCCTGCATTCCCGCGCCGACGACGCGGTGCCCTTCGCCTACAGCCAGCAGTACGTCGCCGCGGCCACGCTGGCTGGCGGCAGGGCCCGGCTGCACGAGACCGACGGCGACCACTTCACTCTCATCGATCCTGACTCGGCGGACTGGCGGGTCGCCGCCGACGCCCTGCCTGGGCTGCTCGGCGGCGCGCGGACCGGCTGACCATGAAGGTGAAGTGCGCTGACCCTGACTCGCTGCTACCCGAGCTGCGGCTCGTGATCACGGTGGGAGACCGTGCCCTGGGCAGGCTGGATGCTCGCCCTTCTGTCCGATCAACGACGTGCCGATGACTCAACCCGGCCGATCGGCCGCGTTAAGGTTAACCTGACAGCACTTCGAGCAGGACGGGTCGTGTCCAGCCGTATAGAACTCGTGATCGTCCTTGCAGTGTTCGCGGCAGGGTGGGCTCTGCACGTTATCTGGCAGGCGGTCCGAGATCGCAGGAGGCCGTCTTTCGATTCGTCGGAAGCGTACGACGGCAATCTGGTCGTGCCACTGCCCGGCACAAACCGGCACGGCCACTTCGCTGCTCGCAGGGTGAACGGGCATCACGGCGGGATAGGCGGTCACGCAGGTCCCCATCACGGGCCGGGCGGATCTCATGGCCACGGCTCAGCCGGCGTCGGCCGTCACTAGCGCTTCGGTAACCGCATAACTGCGTGCCCGGCGGTCGGCCCGGACCGCACGCTGCGGGCAGATGTGGACGCGCGCCTGCGGTTATAGCTGCTTCACCCAGCGGCGCCAGTCGTCCTGTTTGAGGTAGCCGCTGGCACGCCAGAGGTATTGGCCTAGGTCGTTGCTGTCGAGCACCATCGCGTCCATACGAGCCGCCCCGAAAGCCTTGAACCTGGTCTCGGCGGCGCCGAGAAGCGCGGAACCGACTCCCTGCTTCCGCCAGGCAGGCCTGACCGCGAGTCGGTAGAGGTGACACCGCCAGCCATCCCAGCCCGCGATGATCGATCCGATGAGCGCGCCGTCATGTTCAGCGAGGATCACGGCATCAGGGTCACGGTCTAGCAAGGCGATCACGGCCGCACGGGTATCTGGCGGCCGGCCGTCATTCTCGGCCGCTTCCGCCCACATCGTAAGCAGCGCATCAACGTCAGCGGCCGAAGCGCCACGCAGGACAAATCGCACCCGGTCATCCTGCCACGCGGAGCGGAGCCTCACTGTCCCACCGCATCGTTCCGCCCACGCTCCCATGACGGCGTCTGGGCCGATTCGGTGCAGGGACTTTCCGGGCCTGAGGATCGGCGCGACTATGACTTCGGCGACGTCATGGATGTCGCGCCGGATGTCGCCTTAGGCGGTGCTCCCGCATACTGGCTGTATGCCAGTGAGACTTCACCACATCGTGGTCGATGCGCACGACCTACCTGGGCTAGCACGGTTTTGGGTGCAAGCTCTCGGCTGGCAGATCCTTTCAGAGCGGGAGCGCGAGGTCGTCATCGGACCCGGCGAGAACGCCGCAGTGGGCATGTGCTTCATGCCGGTGGCTGAGGCGAAAACTGTCAAGAACCGCGTCCACCTCGACCTGACAACCGAGGCGGAGGACCGCGAGGCAGAGATCGGCCGGCTCTTGGCGCTGGGCGCTCGCCGGGTCGACATCGGGCAGACCGGGAGGGAGTCGTGGATGGTCCTGGCCGATCCAGAGGGGAACGAGTTCTGCGTGGTGCGGCCCAAGACATCGCTCATCGGATGACCCGGAGCACCAGCCCGGCCACCGGCGTGTGGCGAGCCTCGCGGACCGCTGGAGGCCGTACAGGAATCTGGCGTCCAGCCTGCCGCTCGCCACTGGTAGATCGGGTGATGCACGTAAACAGAAACAAAGAATTAGAAAATAAGATAAGAATCATTGTTAGAGGATGAGGCGTGTGACAAACGAATTATCATCTGATGACGCATTTGATAAGCGGGACATCATCGATATCTAGCTCGGCCAGATCGAGTCGCCGGGAGGCGGTCGCTGTCGATTAAGCGGCTGTTATTAAGTTTGAGCACATGACCACTTCAAACAACCCGGTCATTACCGGAGTGCATCACGTCTGCCTGACCGTCACCGACCTCGACGCCAGCATGAACTGGTACCAGCAGCTCTTCCGGGCGGAGCGGTGGCCCGGGCGACTTCCGCACTACGCCAGAGAGGAGACCGGATTCGCGGAAATGCTCGCCGAGCCGCACACCGGTCTGCTCATAGGTCTGCACCATAACGAAGCTAACCGGGGCGAGAACTTCGAGGAGAGCCATACTGGCATGGACCACATCTCGTTCGAGGTCGCAGACCGCGCGGCGCTGGAAGCCTGGATGGACCGGCTCGACGAACTCAACATCGGCCACACCGGCATCCGCCGTCGCCCAGATGGGCCATACTCCACCGTCGTGTTCCGCGATCCCGATAACAACCAGCTTGAATTTGCGGCTCCGACACCTACCGACGCGGCTTCCTAGCTCTGGTTCACTGCGACATCTGCCGGCGTACCGTGCCAGCCCGGCACCACGGCGATTCTGATCGGAGCCGGACGAGGACCTCAAGTGACGCGCAGCCGGCAGTGTCGTGGTATGAGCGGCGACGCCGTCCCGGCCGGGGCCTTGGCGCCGAAGACCTTGCCAGGCTCAGCTGTGCCTTCGACGATGCCGGGCTGCGGCACCGCCATGTACAGGCGGAACAGGTGCCGGACTCAGTCGCTCGCTTGGCTGGTTCAGGCTGGCGCGTGGCTGGGCCTAGTGCCCGTGCTGGCGGCGTACTGGCAGGACGCGACCACCGCCAGCGGCCACAATGCTTGCCCAGCGCCGAAGACGCGTTCCGCCAGGCCGACCTGACCGCCCGCCGTGATCAGCTCCGCGCCGAACCAGGCCAGCAGCGCTACCAGCATCGCGACGGCACCCGCCGATACCACTGGCCGCAGGCCCCACGGCACCGACGACCCGCGCCGCCAGGCCCCCGCCGGCCAACTCACTAGCGCGGCGCACCCGGCCGCTGCCCAGATCATGTGCGGCAGCGGAAATCTGGTCCCGGGAAGCTCGGGGTTGGCCGCGACCAGCATGCCCGCCACCGCCCCGGCGATCAAGATCAGCCGCCCAAGCGCGCGCGCCGGTCGTAGCGCAAGCCCAGTGATAGCGTCGCAGGCGGCAACCAGCAGGAACGTTAAAGTCATCACCCAGCGGTCCGCAGCGCCCGGTGCGGCGAGCGCACTGACGGTATCGGCGACCTGGCTGTAGGAGTGCGGCTGCAGCTTGGCGGCAATTGTCCACCCGCCGGCCATCAACACCGGAGCCGCGGCTGAGGACGCCACCCCCCACCACGGCACGGCACGCACGATCACCACCGTAGTCGTCGACGCAGCACCGCTCCAGCAGCCCGGACTTCGCCACGGGCCAAGGACCGCGGGCGCCGGGTGGATGACCATCACCAGTCACGAGCGACGAGCGGCCATGAGTGCGCGGGCGGCCGAAGCCGTGTCAGCCTAGAGGCGGCATGTTGCCGCGGCTTTGAGGAGGCAGCGACCTTGGAGGTTCTGAAGTTCCCCGGCCGCTTTCAGGACGCCACGGGTGGAGAGCCGATTGCCTGGCGTGTGGAAAGCTCTCGCCGCTACCTTCGTCCCAGCGCCAAGAGCCAGTATCTGGCAGTCAGAAACAAAGCAGACTACTGGAGCGTGCCCGTCACCGAGGAAGTACCCGAGACCTACCTTTGCCACGAACGCCAACGCCGCATCCCGGGCGCCGGCTATCGCGGCTAACTTGCACAGACCGCAGGCCAGCCACGCGGACAGACCTTGACCGACCAGCGGTCTGGGGCATGAGAGGTAATTACTGGGACCGGCGGCTGACGGTCAGCGATGGGCCTGTCCGCGCTTCTGAGGGCATTCTTGTGTCGCGGGCATACCCTGGCGCGGTGGTCTTTGACGTCGGACCAGATTCTTACGCCCGGTTCATGGGTCGCTTCTCCGAACCGCTGGCCGTGCAGTTCGCTCAGCTGGCCGGTGTGCGGGCTGGTCAGCGGGTGCTGGATGTCGGCTGCGGGCCGGGTGCGCTAACGGCACAACTGGTGCAACGACTCGGTAGCGGCGCCGTGTCGGCGATCGATCCGTCAGCCTCGTTCATGGCGGCGATCCGCGGCCGCTTCCCGGAGGCGGGCGTGGTCCGCGCGGTTGCCGAGCAGCTTCCGTTTACCGACCGCTCCTTCGACGTCGCGCTGGCCCAGCTGGTTATGCATTTCCTGACCGATGCCGTGCGCGGGCTCGCGGAGATGGCACGGGTAACCCGCCCCGGCGGCACGGTCGCCGCCTGCGTGTGGGATCACGCGGGCGGTACCGGTCCCCTCGCCGCCTTCTGGCAAGCAGTGCACGACCTTGACCCGGGCGCGCGTGATGAATCAGCACTGCCCGGCGCCCGCGAGGGCCATCTAGCGGACTTGTGCGCGGCGGCTGGCCTGCAGCAGATCGAGCCCGGGTCGCTGACTGTCAAGATCCCGTTCGAGACCTTTGCCGACTGGTGGGAGCCGTTTACTCTCGGCGTCGGGCCGGCCGGCGCCTACGTCAGCCAGCTCGATCAGGCCCAACGCAATGCCCTTCGGGCCCGGTGCGCGCAGCTCCTGCCCCCGGCACCGTTCCACCTATCCGCTTCAGCCTGGTCGGTACGGGCTCACACCTGACCCTCGCACACAGCTTGTCGCCCCTGCGGTCCACCGCGACACGGTCGTGCTGTCGGATCGCTGACGACTGGCGTCCGAGAGAGTCTTCGGAAGAAATCCCGGATGTGTTGTCGGATCGGGGCGGTGGTGTTCGTAGCAGGCGTGAGGCGGCCCGCAAGGGGCGGCGCCAAGGCAAAGGAACCGTGATCATGAAGCTGACGACCATGACTCAGGTCACCGTCGATGGAGTGATGCAGGGAAACGGCGCTGCGTCGGATGACCGCAGGAACGGATTCGACCGCGGGGGATGGGCCCTGGGGAAGGGCGACGACGAGACCAGGGCGTTCATCACACAGACCTACCAGCGCGCGGAGGCGTTCCTGTTCGGCCGGCGCACCTACGAGCTGTTCGCCGGCTCCTGGGGATCAATCGGCCAGATGCGCGCACATCCCATCGGCGTGGCCTTGAACGAGGCCCCCAAGTACGTTGCCTCGACCGCGCTCACCGCGCCGCGTTGGGAGGACACGACCGTTCTCCGCGGTGACCTCGCGGCGGCCATCAGTGAGCTGAAGGCCAAGCCCGGGGGCGAGTTGCAGGTGCACGGCAGTGGCGCCCTGACCCGGTGGCTGCTGGAGAACGATCTGGTCGACGAGATGACTCTGATCGTGATCCCGGTGATCGTCGGCCAGGGCGCGAGACTGTTCCCGGAGACCGGCCCGGATCTTGCACTCGACCTGGTCGAGTCGCGAGTCGACTCCAAGGGCGTCACGATCCAGGTCTACCGGCCGGCCGGGCGGCCGGAGTATGCAACGGCCTGAAGTCCCTAGCCACCGCACCACGTGTCTTGACACCACAGGAGATGATCTTCAGATGCAGTACCTGGTTTCCGTGATCGATGACAAGAGCAATCCCGGTAGCACAGACAGACGGCCTGCTATCAGCGCGTTTAACGAGCGACTGATCGCCGAGGGCTACTGGGTTTTCGCGGGCGGACTCGCGGACACCGACGCGGCCACGGTGATCGACAACCGGGGCGAGCAGGCGGTGTTCAGCGACGGGCCGTTCGTGGAGTCGAAGGAGTACCTCGCCGGCGTCTGGGTGTGGGAGGCCCCCGATCTGGATGTGGCGCTCAAGCTCGCCACCGAGGCGTCGAAGATCTGCGATCGGAAGATCGAGGTGCGGCCATTCCAGTGAGCCACGTCGAGGAGAAGGCGGCCGAGGCGTTGCTGCGGCCGCCGTAGTCGAGGAGGCGCTCGCTGCCGCCGGGCTGCAGGCCGAGCGTGCCGCCACCAGCGGCCGCCAGCCTGGCCTGCATGACTGCGGTCGGTGCCGGGCATACCGGGGGATGGAGGTTGAGGATACGTGCCCTGGATCAACCTGGTCTGCAGCGCGAACGCGAACCGTGCCGGCAGCGAGCGCCTCGCGGCGGTTGCCGCCGCCCTGATCGCGGCCGGCGGCTGGATGCAGGCCGGATCGCGGGACCGGTAGCTTTGGCCAGGGCAATCGGCTGGGTCGTCATCGTAGGCCTTGTGCTCATGCTGGGCACTCATCCCGGCGAACTGGCCGGCCTGGTCCACCACTTGTTGTCGGTTTTGCGGGGGGCCGGAAACGAGCTGTCGTCGTTTGTGAGCAGGCTCTAGCAGCCCGGAAACACCGCCATCGCGATCACAGGAGCGCGGCGCCGTCATCGCGCCCCGCTAACAACCGTGAGCACACTGTCGGCGGCATGAGCCATGAGCGGTGTGGGCCCCGTGCTGGTTTCTATCGCGATGGAGAATAGCAGTCGGGCTGGTCGCCTACGGATGGGATGACGCCACCCTCTCTAATGCCGACTATCTGCGCGGGATGGGCGTAAGCGGTGCCTACCCGGGCTACAGCACCGACCCGCTGGACGGGTTCCGGCATCTGGCCCTGGACTTGGCCGGGCCCCTGTCAGGGTTCCGGGATGGAAACCGCAGTAGATACCACCGCGCTCGGCGGCTCGCGGCCGCGGGGCGCCGCAGGAAGCCGCTGTAACCACAGACCTGCTCGTGGCCGCGCTGAACGTTGGCTGCCCGCTTCGATAGCCCACCATCGGATCGCCGCTATGAGCGCGCGTTCTCCCGACGACTACTCGTCGACCAGCACCACTACTCGCCTGGACAACCATGCGGCCATCCGGTGGATGAAGTCAGCCACGGCTGCGGCTCGGTCAAGATGGACTCGCACGTGCTGACGCCCTCCGTCGAACCAGCCGGCCACCGTCTCGTCCACATAAGCGCTGGGAGTGCAGCGCTGATCGGCGCTCCAAGTTTCCCAGCGCTCGATCAATGTCGCGTTGGCGCGCAAGCTGTCTGCGAGCGCACCTTCAAATCCCGCCTCACTGAAATGTCGATCGGCCAACTGAAGGAGGAGCACAAAGCCCGACTCTGACCTGTGCTCCACAATCGAGGCCACGCGCGCCGCCGACGCCGGGATGTCCACGCTCGGCCTTGCATCGCCCAAGCGGCACCTCCCACAATGCAGCCTTGCACACATGCCGCCAGCGGCAGAAGCGCGTATTGGTAGCGTCGGCTGCGGCGATGTCTGAACCTGCGGCCTGGCCGCCTGCCTGCTCGGCCGGAGCCGGTCAACCGACGCGGACGTTGGACGCGGCGGAGGTCATCGCTCGTTCCGCCCATAGCGACATGGGCTGAGGCGGCGCGTCGCGTTGATAGTTTTGAAGGCATGTCGTCGGGCACCGGCCGGGTCGTTCTCCTTAACGGGCCGCCGAGCTCGGGCAAAACGTCACTGGCCCAGTCCTTCGTGGCCCAGAGCCTTCATCCGTGGTTCCATCGAAACCTCGATGACTTCCGCAGAGGTTATGCGGATCGCTATTGGCGTGACGACGATGGTCGGTTGTTTGCTGCAGTAGCCGAGGGCTATCTCGGTGCCCTTCGCTCGCTGGCGCTCGCCGGTGTTGACCTCATTGCCGAGACCGTCATAACACCGGAGCGGGTAGACGCCTATGCGGCCGCCTTCGACGACATTCGCCTCCTGCTGGTCGCGGTTCGCTGCCCGATCGAGGTGGCTCGTCGGCGTGAGGCGGCGAGAGCTGACCGTCTCCGCGGTCCGATCGACCTTCCTGACGCGGCGTTCGAATCTGTCTACACGGCGGTTCGATACGATCTTCAGCTCGACTCGCGGGAGCCGCTTGAGAGTGTCGTTCGCACCCTTGCTGAGCGAGCCACCGCTCCCTTCGACTTGGGGCTCTCGCGGCTACGGCCGTCGAGTTCGGCTTGGTGAGCACGCGACCGAACAGCGGCAGAAGCACCGTGACGCGGCTTCGCCGGCCGGCAGTTCGTCAGCTCTGGTCGGCTGGAATGAAGTGGCCAGCAACTGCGCCGAGGCTCATCAGCATCGCGCCTGCTCGCTTGCGCCAGCGGACCTAACCGGCACCTCCTGGGGCACCGGGTGCCAGTCAACGGTGCCAGAGAGGCGAGCCTCTCATGACGTCAGTGGGTAGAGCGCGACGAAGCCCGTATGGAAGGGCCCCCTGGCGCGGGGAGCGGATCTGTCTGCCTTCGTGACAACCTCGGCAATGGCAGCGGTGTATCGCTGGCCATGGCTCCAGTTCACAGCCGTCGGTAGGCCAGGTCCGGTTTCATCAGTACGTTGGGCAACGCAACTCCCTGACCCCGCGTCCCAGCACTCGAGCGGTGCGGTAAAGCCCGGGCTACCGTTGTTCTTCTTGGTGACCGAACCAGGGATCCTGGCCTGCGCTTTCCCAAAATGGCCTGGGGCAGCCCCGTGTCGGTGTGCCCTACTGCGGCTGGGCAGACCGGTCGTTTGTCAGGCATTTTTCGGCGACGGCCGTATCCAGATTGGCTCTTGCCGACTCGGTTAAGGCAACCCTCGGTCTTTGACATGAGAACCTGTCAACTTGGTCCTCGGCTTATGCGTCACAGATGTGCATATCCACTGACCGCTATTACCAAACGGTGTGGTCTCGGACATTGGCAGGCGTTATGAGTTCTGGCGCATGGTCTGGACGGGCGGCCGTGCCGGTTGCGGCCGCAGCCTTGGCCGCGGCCATGCTCACTGGATGCTCTGGTGGCAGCACGCCAGCAACGTCGACGGTCAGAGTAGGCGCAGGCGTTACTGTGACCTTCACCGACGCGGGACCGGGCATCCGGCTTCCGCGAGTCACGAGCAAGCCGCGGCCCGGGCTGACGGCCGCGCTCTCCGGGCCGGTTAACCTCGGCGGGTATAACTACCCGAGCGACATAGCCGTGCTGGCGACGCCGCGGCATCTAGAGGCGTCGGGCCCACTGCCTCGCGGCGGCGTAGTTTTAAGTTTCCGGGTCGACCCGGAAACGGTCCGCGCCGGGTCTTCGCCGTTCCTGGCCAGCTTGGATGCCGCGACACGCACCTGGGTCCCCGTGCGCAGCAGCTACGACGCCGCCACCGGAGTGGTCAGCGCACGGGTGACTCACTTCTCGATCTGGGCTCCGTTTGACTGGGTCAAGTCGGCGATCGCCGCCATGCTCAAGGGCGCGATAGTGAGTCTGTTCGGCACTGGCGGACTGGGATCGGCCCCTAGTTGCAGCGGCCAGCCGGTTACCCTCACCGACACTCGCCCGCAGGACGGCATCGCCGCCTGCGCGCAGGCGAGCGGCGACCAGGTCATGGCGAAGATCGTCAACCAACGGCCCTACCCGGTCGACCTGCTGTACCCGCCAACCGCGCGGGTACAGGTACCGCCGGCCAGTCTGTTCTCCCGGCTCGGCGAGGACATCAATAACTTCGACTCCGCCTACCACCGCAGGGTGCTCATGCTGGCCGGGGCAGAGGCAGATGCCACCTTGGCCATGCCTGGCCGCCAGCCCGCGGAGTTCACAACCGAAGTGGACAGCGAGGCCTATCTGTTAGGTGTCCTCGAGACCGGCGTGCAGGTCCTGTTGAAGGTCGACGTGCTCGGCGGGTCGCAGACCGCAAAAAATCTACTGGATACCCTTGGCCAATCGCAGTGCCTCCAGGACGCGGCGCAAACATCCCAGAGTCCCACCCTCACGCTGGCGATCGCCGAAAGCATCGGATCGACCGCTTTCGATTGCCTCGCCGCACTGGCCAAGGGCATCTCCGATGCCTTGTTCACAGTCGCGACCCTGGCGGCCTCGCTCATCGTCGAACTAGTGGCCGGGATCTGGGGCGCGATCGACTCAGTCACCGGAGGGGCAACTCACCACCTCTACCTCGAGCGCACAGCAGTGACACCAGCCTGCTCGGCCGGGGCGCTCTTCCAGGCCGCTGTCGCCGGGCAACACTTCAACCCGTCACCGCGCGGCTATCCGCATGGCGCCGGACCAGGACCCGGGGCCTACGATCAGCATTGCTACGACGGCTGGGCCATTGCCCTGATCAGCCATCCCGACGTCGGGCTCACAGACGGCGGGGTCCTGTTCCGGGCCGTCAGCGGGACATGGGTCTACGCCGCCGGAACGGGTGGCGTCCCTGCCGACTGTGAGCTTGAACGTGCCGGCGTGCCAGCATCAGTCGCGCGAGTGCTGATCCCGCCGTCTGAGTCACAACCCGGGTCCTACTGCAGTCAGTGACGCCTGCGATGCATCCCAATCTAGCCGCGTCCGCCCCCCGCCGGGAGGTACCAGGGCGCGTCGCAAAGGAGAACGCCAATGAAGCCGACCAGCGTCGTTGCCGGGCTGGCATTGGCCATTGTGGTCGCAGGCTGCGCGAGTCGTGCGGCGACTAGCGGCACAGTGTCAGCCGTGGGCAGCCGACCGGAGTCAAGCTCGGCCAATACCTCGGCTCCGGCGAGTTCATCGCCCGGCACGGGCAGTGCTGGCTTGTGGAACGTGACATTCGTCCAGCCGCCACTCACCGCTGTCCATCCCAATGGCACCAGCCAGGAAACGATCGTGGTGAACCCTGATGGAACCATCGACACCTACACGTTTGCCGGCGCAGTGGCTAGGGCCGAATACATCAATACCCCTGGCGGGGTAGCTGAAGGTACCTGGGCTCCTGACGGCAAGATGTCAGGCACGTTCGACCTGTCCTGCTCCAGTTCCGATGCTGTCGTGGACACCCAGCCGACACCCCGTCATAGCAAGCCACTAACGGTGAATCTCGGAGTGATCCCCGGCGCCTGCGCCAACGGGCATATGACCGCACTCGGCTACGCGAAGGCGTTCGCGAACAACGGCCACTGGACCTTCGTGGTCGTGAAGGCGAGATAGCGATCAGCATGACCGACCTGTCTGCGCAGATCGTCACGGGTGCCTTCACAATTGCTGCGGTCGCTCTAACGCTAGCCGGAAGCGCGTTAGCTCGCCGCGGAACTGAGCGGCGTGAGGACCGACTCCAATTTAACCGCGAGAGACTTCAAGCGGCATCGACGTTGATAGCGTCCGCGCAGAGCTACCGCACGCCGTAGTTGCCGCGATTGCCCTTTCTGAGACGACGCCGAAATCGGTAAGGACAAGCTGGGCGACCGAACTACAGGACCAGTTCGAGTCTTACCACCTTGCGACGGTGACGTTCCGGCTGCTTTTCCCGAGTGAAATTCGAACACAGCTCGACGCCTTAAATCAGGCTCTAGATGGCCTGCGTGCCCTTCCAAGAGAATCAGAAGAGGCACCGGACGACGGAGGAGTTCGTCAGGCAGAGAACGAACTGTACGAAGCGTGCCGAGAGTTTCTCGACCTAGCCAGGTAGTCACTCGCTGGCTGATGCGCCGTCGCGCTCCAGCGCCGCTTAGCTTCATCGGGTCGCACTAGCTACGGCATAAGGACATCATCCTTTTCGCGGCCTGACGCAGGGCGTCTCATGCAGGACTGGGACTTGGTCCCTATCGCGGATCGCGTCCGGTCGGCGGCCAGAGCGTCGATGGCGCCGCGGAGAGAGGCAGTCCCGGCAGCTTCGCCGGCGTGAGGACCGAACCGAGCCCGCCGTCCCTGGCAATCTGGAAGGCACGCGCGAACGGCTCAGGTGGGAACTCGGCTTCTCTGCCACCGATGCCGAGCCCGACCACGCGGCGCTCGACGTTGAATCGCAGGTTCCCGTCAGGGGACGTTCCCGCGGGAACGTCTAGGCGGCAGATCAGGATGGTTGAGGCACAGGGCAGGCTGGCTTGAGGTGCGGCATAATCTTGCCGTGCTGGGTTCGTGGGACGAGTTGATCGATAATGTCGGACCTCGCGCGGGCATGTGGGTCGGCCGTGCCAGGTATTCACTGGTGCGTACATTCGTCGCCGGTTTCGGTGAAGCTAAGGACGACGCCGTGCTACGCGGGTTTAGCACTGGCTGAGGAGTCAGCCCCAACACCGCGCGATTAAGAACTTCGCCTGGCCCAGCCTCTTGCTGCACGAGGTGTTCCCCGAGCGTGACCGCGTGATCAGAACGTCATGGCAAGAAGACCAGGCCACCGCCGATGCCAGCTGGCCCTTGGCTCCGCCATCCCCGGTCAGCGAGGACGACCTCGCCTACCCTGAAGACGACATGAAAGCAATCGCTCATCTATTTGCCCGGCTCCGGGAGTATCTCGACTCCCGACCAGCCGATGGTGGGAGCAACTAGGCCTCGTCCGGATCAATCCCGTTCCGGCCATCGGCAAGATCGCCCACCCGAGGTCGCGCACCGTCTGCGGCATCTGCGGATGGCCGGGGCTGTGAGTATCGGCTCGGCCCGCTTGTATGCGGGATCCGCAGACGAGCAGGTTGCCCGGCTCAGACGGCCGCGGCCGTTGCGCTACCTAGATCGTCTGGCCCGATGACCTCGTACGCATTGCCGTCAGGGGCGCGGAAATGCTGCCACGCCCGCCCCTCAGCTCGGAATACAGGAACTCGATTGCGGCTGCCTCCAAGGCGGCGCGGGCGGCCTAGAACGAGTCGACGCAGAACCCGGCCACTGGTGAGCTTCCGAAGAAATCGTGATCCACATCGCGCGGGCTGTAGACGTGAACTTCCGCGCCGTCTACTAGCCGGAACCACGTCGCGCCCGGCCTCTCAAGGATCCCCTCAAGCTGGAGGACGTCACGATAGAAAGCCATCATCGCGGTTGCGTTGGACGTACGAACACCAAGCCAGCCTACGGAGAGCACGGCCATAACGACCTCCGTCCAGGTCAGTTGGCCGCCGTCATCGCTCGGTCTGCGGCGATTGAGGGTGTTCACCGCAGTGCGGCCGGGAATTATGAGCTCTCGCACGCGTTACTATGAGCGGTACCCGAGAGCGGAGCCGGTCGTTCGGCGGCGACTTCCCCCATGGCGTGGTCGCCAGTCCACCCGCCGGCGGTTCAGGGGTCGTGTAAAGGCCCGCTCAGGCCCGCCTGCGTTGATCGTCGGAGATCCGCAAGCCCGCTCGGCGTTCACAGCACCAGGCCCTCTGCCCGGGACGTTCCTCGCCCGGCCACGGGACTGTGCGGCATGCTGCCGTGGCCGCTGTGTCCCGGCATTCCAGAGGAGAAGTCTGTGGTTCAACCAGGCCAGCGCCAGACGGGCGCTCGCCCTAGCGCCCCCCGGAAGCAGCGACGCGTCCAGCAGCGCGGCGATGTTGTCCCGGTGCTCGCCCGAACCGTCCGTGAGGTCGAGGCGGCTGCTCGGCGCGGGCGCGTGACGCCTGCCGTGCGCACGAAGTTCCAGGCCGTCGCCCTGCTGCTGCGGGACGAGCGTGCCCGCGTGCGGGCGGCGGCCCGAAGCGACAGTCATTGGGCCGAGCAGCTCAAGCGCCTGGACGGGGTCGCGGCCATCCTGGCGACGACCGCCGTCCAGGACGCCGGGCTACTGGCGCTGCTCGTCGAGGGATCCGGAGTCTCCGACGCGGCCCGGTCGCTCAAGGGGGAGATGCTGCGGGAGCTCGGCATCGAGCCTGCGCCCGACGAGATCGCGCCTGTGCAGACCGCTACGGCGTCCGTCGGCTCGGAGCGGCTGGTCGTGCCGCAGTCGGTGGTGTCCCGGCAACTGGCGAACCCCTTTCTCGCCCCCGACTTCTCCGCGGTTCCGCAGCGCACCTCCGGTCTGCGCCGCCTGGCCGGCTGGGAGCTGCTTGGCCCGCTGCTGAGTTCCTTCGAGCGTGGCGGCGGAGCAGCCCCGGCGTGCATGGCGCTCCCGCCGCCGACGGCAGGGTTCACCCCTGCGGGCCTGGAACTGATGCCGCACCAGGGGCGGCTGGTCGCTGCGGCCGCTGCCGGTCACCGGACGTTCCTGCTCGCCGATGAGCCGGGTCTGGGCAAGACGGCCCAGGCGCTGCTCGCGGCGGAGGCAGCAAACGCTTACCCGCTGCTCGTCGTCGTGCCGAACGTCGTCAAGACGAACTGGGCCCGTGAAGCGGCCCGCTGGGTTCCCCACCGCCCGGCCACCGTGGTGCAGGGCGACGGCGAGGCCGTCGACGGCTTCGCCGATATCGTCGTGCTCAATTACGAGGTTCTCGACCGCCACATGGGCTGGCTCGGTGACTTCGGCTTCCGCGGCATGGTCGTGGACGAGGCTCACTTCATAAAGAACAAGGCCTCGCAGCGCTCGCAGAACGCAATCGCGCTCTCTGGCCGCATCCGGTCCCGTACGGACCGGCCCCTGCTGATGGCGCTGACCGGAACCCCGCTGATCAATGACATCGAGGACTTCCGGGCGATCTGGCAGTTCCTCGGCTGGATCGACGACAGCAAGCCCCTCGACGAGCTAATGGATGCGCTTGAGGACACCGGCCTGACGCCCGCCGACCGAAGCTTCTACGCCGCGGCGCGCCAGTGCGTGATCGACCTGGGCATCGTACGCCGGTGCAAGCTGGACGTGGCCGCCGACATCCCCGCCCGCCGTGTCGCCGACCTCCCCGTTGAGCTGGACGAACGGGTCGGCCGGTCGATCCGGGCGGCACAACGGGACCTCGCTGGCCGGATGCTGGCGCGGTACAGGACCGCGTCCGCGAACCGATCCTCCGACGTGGGCATCGACATCGACCATGACCTCGTCCGCCGGGTGGCCCGGTGGGAACTGAAGGAGGCGACGACTGCGCAGTCCGGCGAGAACGTGTTCACCATGATGCGACGCATCGGCCAGGCCAAGGCCGAGCTGGCCGCGGACTACGCGGCTCAGCTGGCCCGCAGCGCCGGCAAGGTCGTATTTTTCGCCAAGCACGTTGATGTGATGGACGCCGCCGAAGAGCTCTTCGCCCGGCAGGGAGTGCGCTTCTCGTCGATCCGTGGCGGCCAGACGCCCGCAGCGCGGCAGGCGAACGTCGAAGCCTTCGTGAATGACCCGGACGTGGCGGTCGCGGTGTGCTCGCTGACCGCGGCTGGTGTGGGCCTGAATCTGCAGGTCGCCTCCAACATTGTGCTGGCCGAGATGTCCTGGACCAACGCGGAGCAGACTCAGGCCATCGACCGTAGCCACCGCATCGGGCAGGCCGAACCGGTGACCGCGTGGCGCATCATCGCCGCGCAGACGATCGACTCCCAGATCGCCGGGCTGATCGACAGCAAGGCGGGGCTTGCCGCCCGGGCGCTGGACGGGTCGGACCAGGAACTCTCCTCCTCGGCCGACGTGCAGATCGAGGCGCTGGCCGCATTGCTGACGGATGCGCTGCGGGCGTCTGAGTGGCATAGCGACGCCCCGGGTTCCTGACCGTGAGGATTCCGAGGCGAGATCGGGTCGGAGGACCAATGCCTACCAAGTACGCATGCTGGTTCTATCGCCCTGACCGAGGCATGCCTCCCTGTAGGTAGACGGTCAGCCGATCCTTGAGTACTGGATTCCCGCCGAGGACCTGCCACCGCTCAATGCCTGCCGCTTCGGCCTGTGGTACCGGGCACCACCCCCGAGGTACGTGGAGCAGGGCTGCCGCCGCGGTGCCATAGTGGAACATCAGAGCGCGCTGGTCTTGTTCACCTGGCGTGATTGAACCTCGTTTCGCAGAGCTGCTGCATGAGCGCACCGAAGGCATCCTCGTCACCATGCGGCGGGACGCGCGGCCACAGCTGTCCAACGTGAACTACGCCTTCGATGCCGGCGAGCAGGTCATCCGGATCTCCACGACAGACGACCGGGCCAAGGTTCGGAATCTGCGCCGCGACCCGCGAGCAAGTTTCCACGTCTCGAGCCGCGACTTCTGGACCTACGCGGTGGCCGAAGGCAGCGCCGACCTATCACCTGTAGCCGGCGACCCGGACGACGCGACGGTTGAGGAACTCATCGAGCTCTACCGTGCCGTGCAAGGTGAGCATCCCGACTGGGCTGACTATCGGGCCGCCATGGTCCGTGATCACCGCCTGGTTGTCCGCATCAGCGTCGAACGCGCCTACGGCCTTACCTAACGCGAACGGCTGGCGTCCGCCCAAAGCCCCCGGCCTGGCTCATCAGCAGCCCGCTCCGAATGCGGCAGCGGAAGTCGCTGGGGTTTGGTAGGGGCGAGCCCCAATGGCGCTAGCCTCACTGCATGCGGCTTGCATGTGCCCCGTCGCTGTGGCTAGTAACACTCGCAGACGGCGCTGTGGTGAAGGTATGGGCGGCCAGCGTCGAGGGTCTGGCAGGGCCATCCGACGATCGCGACTATCTGTTCGAGAATCTCATGGACGTCGATGTTGCTGACCAAGGCGACTTCGAGATCAATGTCCGAACGCTAGCCAATCCAGAACGCGTCGGAGTCACGGTGGCGTGGTTCCCTCGGTCAGCGGTGCGGCAGATAAGCAGCGGGTGATCGGTGTCCTCCTGCCTCCGCGCGCAACCAGCGGCATAGTAAGTCGCGTTGATGCATCTTCGGACTACCGATGACGATGCGTGCTGCGTCGCCAACGATGTTCTCCGCGCTCTTCCTGGCCGGCGATGTTAACTCCGCTTGGCAGTCACGACTCTGCCCCGTGCTCGATGAGCGCCTCGCCCAGCACCCGTGATGCCTCACGGGTCATCACGACCGCGTAACTTATGTCGTCAGGGTCGTCCCGCAGGTCCATATGCAACTGAAATCTGTCGCCGGCGATTGCACGGGACACTCGCTCCCTTCGGCGCGATCGACAATCCCGCCACCGTGCACCGTCTGCGACGGAAGCGGGCATTGTCGGTACCGCTGGCTACGCTGCCCGTGCTCAGGGTTGCATTTCGCCGACGTGCGCTCATGGCCGCAAGTCGGCCAGCGACGAATCCGGCCCTGAAATCCGCAAAGGTCGGTGCGTGGGCGATTCTGGCGGCACGGCTGGACGTCGGACGTGCTCGGCCGGCGAGTAGCCGAGCACGCCATCAATGACGGCGGTTCGGTATAAGCCTGTTACGACCGAGAACCGGCGTGAGACGGTCGATGGCTTGAAGCGCCGGATCTCCTGCATCCACCGGATGTACAGCTCCAGGTGCGGCCACCTGGCAGCGAGCGGATCCAGGCTCCGGTCGGCGCACGAGGCCAGGAAGCAGCGCAGGTCGGGGCGGGCATGCTCGCGGCACGAGCCCTGCGAACCGGGTCAGGTAGGACGCCACAGCCTGGTCGAGCTGCCCGGCTGTCGGCGATGGGTCGTCGGCGGGAGACGAGTACGAGGTCATGCTGTGTCATGCCCTGGCTGTGCGGGCCTGGCACGGTCGCCAAGTCGGTGAGCAGCTCAGCCCGGCCCCCATGGACTCGGCAGTTGGTGCCGTGATGCGTTGGCGTTGCGTTATCCGACCTGCAGAGCAAGTTTTCGAGTTGCCGAGACAGTGACGCCAGCGATTGCCGGAGCGGCCAGCGGTGGCGGTCAGATGGCCTGACGAGCGGCGCGATCGAACAGGTTTTCGTTCAGCCGGCGCTCGGCTAATGTTGGAGCATGGCAGGTACGGACACAGCACCAGGCCAGGCCAGGCCGCCGCGCGATCGTGGTGACCGAGCTGGGTAGCCTGCGCGGCCCCGCGCACGGCACGTCGAGTTGCCGCTGCGGTCGTTCTGGAGCAGCACTGATCGCCGCTTCAACCTGAACAACGCCTCGACCCGGCGCATTTTCTATCAGACAGTGCTGCGCGAGGCAGCGCGGCCTTCCGACCTCACCAACTACGCTCATTCCTGCGTTGTGTTGTTCACTGGCCACCCGGTGGCTGACCGCGGCCTTTAAGGACCCTGCCGAAGCCGCCCCTGCCGGCGAGGACGTAGAGCAAACCGCCCCATGGGCACGAGAGCAGGCAGATGATCGCCCATGTCCCCTTGTTCAGGTAACGGACCGTTGCCGGATCAGTGCGGATGAGATCCAGCAGGCAGAAGCCATCCCAGGCAAGGACCAGCACGACGCCGAGGGCGATGACCGTGATCAGTGCCGGGTTCATCGGGCTTGCCCAGGCAGGGCTAGCCTGCCGCTGCCCTGCCAGCGTGATGGTGACACGGCAGCGGTGCTGGCCGGGCTGAGCCCGAGGTGCTTGCCGGGGCTGGTCCGCAGGTCAGCGCCGGCGGTCAGGAGGCGGCCCAGGCAGGGGATCTGGAACCAGATTCCCAAGCCGATAAGGAGCAGGGCCGCAATGCCCCCGGCCACAACGACCAGCGCCGCCAGCAGTCCGGTCATCTTCAGCCCTCCGCGACCTTGAGCTATCGATCACACTT
>Ga0335075_10001204_pt1 | contig 43085 bp, 46 predicted proteins | sample Lox_Sample_24_FD_206723 | JGI IMG/M metagenome (GOLD analysis project Ga0335075, IMG submission 206723) | Soil microbial communities from Loxahatchee National Wildlife Refuge, Florida, United States - Lox_Sample_2.4 | ecosystem: Environmental > Terrestrial > Soil > Wetlands | place: USA...
CCCTGCAGGGCATCGGGCCTGCGCTGGTAATGCCCGGCAGCCTGACCATCATCCGTGCCTTGTTCGAGGACGAGCGCCAGCGTGCGTTGGCCATCGGCACGTGGTCGACCGCCTCCGGGCTGGCGCTCGCCGTCGGTCCAGTCGTTGGCGGCCTGCTTGTGGCGGACTTCGGCTGGCGAGCCGTCTTCCTCTTCAACGCGCCCCTGACCGCGATCCTCATCGCCTTGGCCGCGCGCTACGTGCCTCGGCTGCCTCGCAATCCGACTCGCGGTCGCTTCGACTGGGCAGGAGCGATACTCACCGTGGTGGCCATCGCTGCATTGGCAGTGGGCACCATCGAGGGCCAGGCGTTGGGCTGGGCATCCCCGGTTGTGCTGGTCGCCTTCGCCGTCGGAGTCATAGCCCTGGGCAGCTTCACAGCTTGGGAGGCCCGCCACCCCAGCCCACTAGTTGACGTGAGGCTGTTTGCCCGGCATAAGTTCGTGGTCGCTAATGTGGCGGCGTTCGTAGTGTTCTTCGCGTTCATCGGGGCCATCGTCTACTTCAGCGCGTACTTCCAGCAAGCCCAGAGCCGCTCCGCCCTGACGGCCGGGCTGGATGTCAGCGCCATCGGAATATTCTTCGCCTTGGGCGCCTCCGCCTCGGGCCGTCTGACCGGCCGCTTTGGCGCCCGCTGGCCGATGATCGTCGGCCTGGTCATCGCGTGCGGCGCCACCTTCGGGCTACTCCGCCTGGGGGTCGCCACCGGCATCGGCGCCATTTGGTGGAACTTCGCGCTCCTTGGCGTGGGCACGGGACTGTGCCTTACTCCGATGACTGCCGTGGCCGTGTCCGCCATCGACGCCTCCAAGGCGGGCATGGTTTCGTCTGTCCACAGCACGTTCCGTCAGGTCGGTCAAGTCTTCGGAGTCGCCGTTCTCGGGGCTCTTGTCTACGCCCGTCCGACGGCCCGCACCGCCGGCCCGCTCACCGTTTTCCAGCGCGAACTCTTCGTCACGGGTCTACATCACGCCCTCTTGCTTGACGGCATCGCTCTATTTGCCGCAGCCGCCCTTGCCGCCAGCCTGTTCGCGCGCACGAACCTGGTGACCCACCGCTAACTGGGATGGACCACGCTGTGACGACCGCAGTACACTGCGTGCGCCGTGTTTGAGGAGGTCAGCGACCTGCCGTCCGATACGGCAGTCGGAACCTCAAGTGGAAGCCGGGCTGTTGGCCACGCAGACGCTCACCTTCTTGTTTACCGACATCGAGGGTTCCACAGCGATGCTCCGGCGCCTGGGGACGACGTATGCAGAGGTCCTGGCAGGTCATCACCAGGTGATCCGGGCCTGCCTGGCCGCGCACGACGGCAGGGAGATTGACACCCAAGGCGACGCATTCTTCGCGGTGTTTACCTCGCCCGCCGCCTGCATGGCCGCAGCGATCCGGATGCAGCAGGCGTTGGATTCTTATGCATGGCCAGCCGGCGAAACGCTTCGAGTGCGCATGGGCATGCACTCCGGTGAGGCGTCGGAGACTTCGGTCGGCCTGATCGGAATCGACGTCCACCGCGGTGCCGGAATCGCCGCCGTGGCCCACGGAGGCCAGGTCCTGCTCTCGGCTACGACGGCCGCACTGGTACGCGACTCGATGCCGACCGGCGCGTCGCTGAGAGACCTCGGCCTACACCGGCTCAAGGACCTTGGCCGGGCTGAACAAATCTTCCAGCTTGAGGCCGATGGCCTCCCTGCGGCCTTCCGGCCGCTGCGGTCGCTGGACAACCCGACGCTGCTGAATAACCTCCCGGCGCAGGTATCCAGCTTTATCGGCCGTCATGCCGAGCTCTCCGAGGTACGTCGCCTGGTGACCACATGTCGTTTGGTCACCCTTACCGGCCCGGTCCGCTACCGGCTGCTGGAAACCATCCGGCAGTATTCAGCCCGCAAGCTCGACGGGCTGGGCCCGGCAGCGGCGAGGAATACCCGCATTGCCCATCGCAACCACTACCTGGCTGTCGCGGAGGCGGCCGGTCCGCAGCTCGTACAGCGCGATCAGGCCGAGTGGATGGACCGGCTGAATGTCGAACTCGACAACCTCCGAGCTGCGATCGCCTTTAGCCTGCAGCAGCACGAACCCGCGCCGGGCTTGCGGACGGCCGCCGCCTTGCGAGTGTTCTGGAAGGCACGCGGGCCCTAGCCTGCGCTGCATACCTGCTAGAGCAGACCGGCGACTATCTGGTCGCCGAGGAGTACTGCGACGAGGCGCTGGCGATTGCCCGGGCCGCCGGGGACGAATTCCTGGTAGCCGACCTGCTCTACATACGTGCTTTCATCCTGCTGCGCCAGGGGCAGCAGGATGCCGCGCTGCCGCTCATCGAGTCGGGCCTCGACCTGGCTCACCGCCTCAACGAGCCTCATCTCGCCGGCCGCCTACTGTCCGCGCGGTCGTTCGCCGTGGACATCGGCGGGAACCACGTCGGCGCGGCCCGGGATCTTACTGAGTCGCTGCGGCTCTTCCGTCAGGTTGGCGACCAGCGGGAGATAGGGACGATCGTCGGCAACCTCGAGTACGCCGAGCTTCCCTAGACGACCTAGATTCCGCCCGTCGGCACCTTGTCGAGTCACTCGACATCTTCCGGGCGCTCAACGACCGCCATGGCGTTGTCTACGAGACCTTCAACCTCGGCTTGGCCGAATACCTCAGTGGCTCACCCAGCGCGGCCGAAGCCCGCTTCGCCGAATCGCTCGATCTGGCCAGGCGGATGCGGATGAAGGCAAGCACCGCCTACGCGCTACTTGGCCTGGCAGTAGCCAGCAGCGGCGAGGCCGACCTTCGCCGGTCCGCCCGGCTGCACGGCGCAGCCGACCGGCTTCTGACCGAGCTGGGCGAAACTGTCGAACCCTTGGAGGGCGGGCTGCGCGATCTGGACCGCCAACGCCTGCGCTCCGCCATGGGCGCAGAGGCCTTCGAGGCCGAATACGCCGCAGGCCACGGCCTGACCTCGGAAGAAGTAGTCAACCTGGCCTTCGGTAAGCGGTCCGACCGCGGATATTCTGAAAGACATGGAGAGCCGGGCGAGTGACAAGCTCCCCGGAGCAAGGGTGCGCGTCAAACGACCCGTGCTAGCGCAGCCCTCATCTGAGGCTAGGCCACGGGAGTGGCTGGCCCTGGCTGACGGAGCTGTCCAGGAAGCCAGGACCGAGGGGCCTGCTCTTTCCCTCATCGGACGGCCGCTCCCGTACCAGCCGGGTCGCGCCGAGCGGCGCAGCGGCGTGCCCGCCGAGATCATAACGGCCGACCACGTACCTAACTCCTGTACCTGCTCGTGGGCGTACTCCCAGGGGAAGCTGACCTTGAAGCACTACAACGCGGCATGCCCGGTGCACCTAGAGATCCGCTTCGAACAGCGGTGAGGTTGGCCACCGGCATGGCGCGTGCCCAGCGCCTAGGGTGGTCGTCATGCTCTCGTGGTGGCACCGCGATGTGATCGCGGCCGGCAAGCTACCGCTGATGCTGTGCTTCGTCTCTTACGTGGTCACGTTCGTGTCGACGCGCGCGATCACCCGGCTGATCCGCGACGGGCGTGGCCCGTTCCGCAATGTCACCGCCGATGGGACGCATATTCACCACTCCGTGCCCGGCATCATTTTGCTCGTAGTCGGCGCGTTCACGGCGATCGGCGGCCCCGGCACGATGGGCTGGCTCTCGTTCTCGGCGATAGCGGTCGGGGTCGGGACGTCGCTAGTCCTGGACGAGTTTGCGCTGATCCTGCACCTGCAAGATGTCTACTGGAGCGGCGAGGGCCAGCTCTCAGTCGAGGCGGTCAGCCTGGTTGCGGCCTGCCTGGGCCTGGCCCTAGTGGGGTTCAGTCCGGTGCGGGTGGCGGACGTCGACAGCCCCGAGTTCTCGCTGCGGATCAGCGCGACCGGAGTCCTCATCATCGACGGCTGCCTGGCGCTGGTCTGCGTCCTCAAGGGCAAGTACCGCTCGGGGCTTTTCGGCCTGTTCCTCCCGCCGGTCGGGTTCATCGGCGCGGTGCGGTTGGCCCGTCCGAACTCAATCTGGGCGCGGCGCCTCTACCGGGGCAAGAAACTGGAGCACGCCACCCGCCGGGCCGCAGCCTTCGACCGCCGCTGGAGACCAGTGCAGGCAGACTGGGAGGACTTCATCGGCGGCCGGCCGTCGCAGCCGAACACGCCCGATCGGGGGTGAGAGGGGCCCGCATTCTTCGGCAGGCGCCGAAGAATGCGGACCATACGATCTGCACCATGAGCCAGCACCTGCTCCTTGACGCGGCCTACACAGTTCCCCCCGTCGAGCCGGCGTGGCGTGGCGTGGCTGCGCGCGAACGTTGTTCGGTTCAGCGAGGGAGCAGATCACGCGCGGCGTCGCGCGTTCGTGGAGTCCGAGCTGGCCACAGTCGATCTGGACGCGCTGTGCAGACCAGGCAATCCGGTGGCGAAGCTCGCATACGAGCTGGGGCTTCCTCGCGGTGTGGTTCGCGACGTCTCGGTGGTCGCCCGCGCCTACCAGCCACATACGCCGATCACAGCGCAAGCTGACCAGGCGGTTGCGCGACTCGTCGCCGCTTGCGGTGGCGCGTGGGATGAGGCCACAGCTAACCGGATCGGCCTGCTAGTCCAGGCCTGTGACGGGACGAATGCGCTGATCGCCGGGAAGAATCCGCCAGTGTCAGTGACCCGTCGGGTAGCACCTGACGGCACTACGATCGCCATCTCCCTCGCGGATGCGCCGTTCGGCCTCGGCAGGCACTCCTGTCCTGGGCGTGCCCACGCGCAAGCCCTGGCCGAGGGGAGCTTCCACCGTTTGCATCATGCGGAGACGCCACTGCTGCTGCCCAACGCCTGGGACTTTGCGTCTGCTGCCGCACTTGCCGAGGCGGGCTTCGCTGCGATCGGTACTACCAGTCTCGGTGTCGCCGCCGCAAACGGGTTGCCCGACGCGACAGGGGCGACTCGACGCGAGACCGTGAACCTGGCACAGGCCCTGGTCGGGCTGCCGGTACCGATCAGCGTCGACGCCGAGGCCGGCTTCGGCGAACCAGCGAGCCTAGCCGAGGAACTGGCCGAGATCGGGGTTGCCGGAGTGAACCTAGAGGACGGGCGCGGAACCCGACTTGCTGATCCCGACACGCAGGCGCTGATCATCTCCTCGTTCAAGCAGGCTGCGCCGCACCTGTTCGTCAACGCTCGGATCGACACTCACTGGCTCAGCGTCGACCACGGCAGCACGATCAGTCGGGCGCTGCGATACCTCGATGCGGGCGCCGACGGAATCTTTATTCCGGGGCTGACCGACCCAAGCGAGATAGCCAGAGTTGCCGCGGAGGTCCCCGCGCCGCTCAACGTGCTGGCACAGCCACACCTGAGCGCGCGCCGCCTTGCTGAGCTCGGCGTCCGGCGTATCAGCACCGGATCATTGCTGTTCCGCAACGCTCTGCGCGCCACCGTCGAAGCCGCCTGCGCGGTTCGCGATGGCAAGCCTGTGAGCTGCGAACCCAGCTACGACAACGTTCAGGATCTGGTCGCTCGCGCTCTCCGATAGTCAGCCGGTTTGCCCAGGACCTGAGGCTGAGGACGATTGAGGTATGCGATCCTGCCTCTGGGGCGGTGGCGTGAGCTACTCGGCGGTGTCCATCGCGAGAAGGAGTGCGGGATGGCCCGAGCACGCCGGATGAAGTCCGGGGCCCGGACGGCGATGCTGAAGCTGAGTGTGCCCGTTCCTTGGCGGTATGGCCGGGACCTGACCGATGCCGCCAAGCGCGGTCTGCTTGACCCGGTGGTCGGCCGGGACGAGGAACTCGCACGGCTGATCCAGATCTTGGGCCGCAAGACGAAGAACAACCCGGTGCTGATCGGCAAGTCGGGCGTCGGGAAAACCGCGATCGTCGAGGGGCTGGCGCAGCGGATCGCCGAGCGCGCCGTTCCGCCGAGCTTGCAGGGCAAGCGCCTGGTCTCACTTGACCTGGCTACCATGCTGGCAGGCGCCAGGATCCGCGGGGAATTCGAGGAACGGCTACGGTCAGCGCTCCTTCTGCTCGCCGCGACCAAGGGCGAGTTCGTACTGCTGATCGACGAGCTGCACATGATCGTGGGGACTGGCGGAGGCGATGGTGGCCTCGACGTCAGCAACATGCTTAAGCCGATGCTCGCACGTGGCGAGCTGAGGCTGATCGGCGCGAGCAACCCCGATGAGTACCGCAAGAGCGTGGAGAAGGACGCGGCCTTGGAGCGGCAGTTCCAGCCCGTCTACGTTGAGCCGCCCTCAGCGCACGATACGGTCGAGATCCTGCGCGGCCTGCGGGAGCGGCAAGAGATTTACCACGGGGTCCGGATCCAGGACGCCGCGATCGAGGCAGCGGTCAAGTTGTCGGACCGCTATGTGTCGGGGCGGGAGCTCCCGGACAAGGCGGTGGACCTGATTGACGAGGCCGCAAGCCGCCTGCGAATCGGCATAGAGTCCCCGCCTTCCGCCCTGGAAGAACTGACCAGCGCAGCCCGGCGGGCGGAGATTGAGCTGATCGCGTTGCAGTGGGGCGACGGCGGGGCCACTTCGCCTGACCGGTTGCAGCTGACACAGGAACTGAACGCGCTGCGCGCGAGAGTCGCAGCAATGACCGCTCAGTGGCAGGCTGAGCAGGCCGGGATCGCATCGATCGCCCAGATCAGACAGGAACTGGCGCGAAGAAGAGCCGAGGCCGCCCGTTACGAGCGATCTGGTGATCTGACTCGCGCGGCCGACATCGGACGCAGACAGGCAGCAGAGCTTGAGGGTCGCTTGGATATTGCCGCCAAAGCGCTTGCCGAGCTCCAGGCGAGCGGGGGGACGGTCAAGTCGGAGGTCGACACTGAGGAAGTCGCCGCCGTCGTGAGCGCCTGGACCGGCGTTCCCGTCTCACGGCTGATGGAGGGTGAAGCTGTCAAGCTGATGCAGATGGAGGATGTCATCAGACGGCGCGTTGTCGGGCAGGACGAAGCGGTCCACGCTGTCTCCGGACCGATCAGGCGCAGCCGGGCGGGCCTCTCCGATGGCAACCGGCCGATCGGGACATTCCTGTTCCTCGGACCGACGGGCGTCGGCAAGACCGAACTGGCCCGCGCACTGGCGGAGTTCCTGTTCGACGACGAGCGGGCCATGGTCCGACTGGACATGGGGGAGTACCAGGAACGGCACACTGTGGCCCGGCTGATTGGCGCGCCTCCCGGCTACGTTGGCTTCTACGAGGGCGGCCAGCTTACTGAGGCCGTGCACCGGCGGCCTTATGCAGTCGTGCTTCTCGACGAGATCGAGAAAGCCCACTCTGACGTGTTCAACACGCTCCTCCAGCTACTGGACGAGGGCCGCCTCACTGATGGACAAGGCCGGACCGTTGACTTCACCAACACGGTGCTGATCATGACCTCCAACCTGCGAAGCGACCCCAAGGACTTCTTCAAGCCAGAGTTCATTAACCGGATCGACGAGATAATCAGCTTCCGGTCGCTGACCGCAGGCGACCTGACCGAGATCGTGCGGATTCAGCTCCGCCAGCTTGCTGCGCGCGCCGAGGCCGTCGGCATACAGCTTGATGTTGACGAGGCGGCCGAGGCGTGGCTGGCCGCCAGCGGCTATGACCCCGAGTACGGTGCTCGGCCGCTCCGGCGAGTCCTTCAGCGAGAGCTGGCCGATCGGCTGGCGGTCTTGTTGCTCGAAGGAACGTTCCAAGCGGGGGACACCGTCCACGTCGGCATGACCGGTGATCAGCTGAGCTTCTGCTGACGAGAAGAACGCAAGCCTGCCGGATTGCCACGCCCGGCTGACCGGACGCCAGGTACCCCGCGACGTTTGACAAAAGATCAGGCTTGATGTATCAATTTTGATATGAATGGACTAGAGCTTTTTCTGCTCGGCCGCAAGCTGATGAAGCTGGGCGAGGAGGCGATCCCGCCGTCCAGGTTCCACCAGGTGCCGACAAGCGTGCGCTCGGTGCTGGTGGACGTGTATGAGCACCCGGGCAGTTCGGTCAGTGAGATCACTGCGCGTACCGGGTTCCCCCAAAGCCATGTGTCCGCATCGGTGAGGAGGCTGCGGGAGGCAGGTGGAGTGATCACCGCCACCGACCCGACCGATCGCCGCCGCACCCTCGTGTCACCCAACCCTCAGGTCCGGCGCGGACTGTCCTCGATGTCCTGGGAGCCGGTCGACACCCTCCTGGCCAGGGCGATCGGAACGGGCGATCCGGCTGACGCCGCCGATGCTGTGGCGGCGCTGGAGCTGCTGGCCCGGCTCCTGATTCCGGACGCTCCGGCACAACGGCCAGTGCCGGCCGGGTCTTGATAACGGCACATCGCAAACACGGAAAGGAGCCCAATATGCTTGGCCTCTTCGGAATCCGCCCCAATCGCATCTTCCTCGCCGTCGCCGGTGCCGGCGCGCTCGTGGTCGGAGCGGTCGTACATGGCCCCGGCCTGATGGCGATCGGCGGGCTGCTGGTCGTATGGGCGGCGGTCACGTTCGCCGCGGGTCGCCGACGGCGAGCCCGGTGACGACAGGAAGCCCCGTCAGCCCAGCGGAGACGAGCGTGCCCCCGCGGGTATCCGGGCATGACGGGGATTCGGAGGCGGCCTTGCCGCCGAAGCTGTCGCCGCGCCTGCTCGCTTCACTGCTGCCGAGCATCCTCGTCAACATCGTCGCGCCAGCGCTGGCCTACACCTGGGTCAGGCCACACGTGCCCAGTAGCACTGTCGCGCTGCTCGTCGCGATGGGCATTCCGGCCGGCTGGACCCTCGCCGTGTTCGCCTGGCGCCGCCGGGCCGCTCCGCTCGGACTTGTATCGATGGCCGTGACTGGCATCGCCGTCGCAGTGACCTACCTGGCCGGCGGCAGCCCTCTTGTGCTGGAACTGCAGGATCCGGCCCAGACCGGCGCGATCGGCCTGGCGTGCCTGGTGTCCGTCATCATGGGCAGGCCGCTGTACCTGATGGCCGTGCGCTTGCTGGCCCGCCGCGACGCCCGCGCGGCCTGCATGCTGGCCAATCCCGGCATCCGCCGCGTCGCGATCGTGGAGACCACCATCATCGGCGCGCTCCTCCTTGTCCACGCCGTTGCCATCACCGCCCTGGCCATGACCCTGCCGGTAGGCACGTTCCTGGCGGTCAATCGCCTCGTCGGCCTGCCCATCATTGCGGCCGGCCTCGTCGTACTCATCGGTTACCGGCGCCGGCGCTCCAGGGGCCTGCTCAGTCGCCGGACGACGATCAGCGCGATCGGGACGACCACCCAGATGTCCAAGCCGTGATGATCGGATCGGACACCGACCACGAGTGCCACGACGGCCACCAGCGCCAGCACGGGGGCGATCACCGCGAGCTCCGCGTGTCCACGACGCTGTGAACTGGCCTCGCAGGCCGGCTTGGCTTGCCGGCCTGCGGGAAGGTCTGTCATCAGGGCATCAAGCTCGCCCAGGGTCCGGGCCGAGAGAGCGCGCCCCGTCCGGTCCTCAAGCTCCTCCGTGGTCAGCCGGCCTGCCTGGAAATGCTCGCTCAGCGCGGCGACGACCTCGTCACGGTCGGCGTCGGAGGCTTTCATCTGCGGGACCGGCTGCCTGCCCTGCGCCGTGTTCATCAGCTACCTGCCGTTCTCCCACTGCCGTGATGGCCCTGCCTGCCCTGCAGGCACGACAACACCTCGCCTGGGCAGTCCGATTGGTTGTAACTAGTGTCCCGCCCGCCGGGCTGTGACGGTGCTCGCGAATGTCATGAGCTGAGGATGACGTCTGTCATGAGTCGCGAAGTGTTCGACAACCTCAGTGAGTGAGCGCCACCCCCGTTCGACCGCACTTATCTGCGCAAGTGCACCTGGGCTAGCTGAGCGGGCTCGGCGCGTCATACTGGATCCGCAGGACGGTCTGGCCGGTCGGCAGGGTGAGCTGCTCGCTCACCGCGGGTCGGTACTGGGCCCGTTGCGCGTGGACGAACTGCTGCATCCATCGGACGTATGCCTGCGCTGTCAGGTGTGACCTGGTGATGTGTGTGGCCAAGTCCACGGACCGCAGGAGGCTTGCGGGTCCGCCACCGGGTCCACGGTTCCCGAAGGCCATGATGCGCACTGGCTGGAAATGGGCCATCGCGGCGATGAGCTCCGGCAGCTGCGGGTCTATGCCGCCGCTGAGCAGCTGTGCCCTGGCGGTGGCCGAGCACATGATCTGGCTGTTAGCGCGGAGCTGAGCGTCGGCGATCTTCCGGGCGCGCAGGTCCGCCGCCAGAGCCGCGCGATACGCCTTCGTGCCTCCCGGAATGATTTCCCTAATCTCGATCGCGGCGCTACCTGAGCCGAAGCTCGCGAGGATGACCGGAGCGTAGACAGAGGCCAGCCGCCCGCCGAACTGATTCCGGATGTCGGCGGTGGCCACGACCACGTTTGAGCCGAGCGGGTCGTTCGATTCCGGCCCGAGCGGGTCGAGGTCCGGAAAGCCCCGCGCGGCAAGTTCGCCGCATACCTGGGCATCGCATGATACGACCGCGGCGCGGCTGACCTGCTCCAGTATCCAGGTGACTGCTAGCGTTCTTGCAGCGGCATCGGCGGTGACCTCTTGACTGCCATCCGCGCGGTCTGTCGCTGCACGCCTTGGCGATGGGTCCTGGCGGGACAGGATGAGTGCCAGAATCCCGGCACCCGCAATGAGCAGAACTGACGCGAGGAGCGTGGCAGCAATGTGTCGCGAGCGCCACTTAGGGCGACCTGTGCTGCGCGTCCGCTGACCCGGCTTACTCGGTCGCCGGCCGTGCCTCGGGCCGGAGCTTGCCACGCGCTGCCGCTCGGACGCATCGACTGGTGTCGACGCTGAGCTGGATGCCTCGTCGGCGGCAACGGTAGCAGCCGGTGGCGGGAGCGGGCCCATGGCCTGCGCGCCGGCGGCGACAAGCTCGCGTAGCGCATCGCGGGCAGATGGCCGAAATGCCGGGTTCTTGTTGAGGCATCGGCGGACGAGGGAGCCAAGTGGTTCGGAAAGGCTTCCGACCACCGGCTCACTACGCAGAATGGCGTACGCGGTCGCGGTCAGGGACTCCCCCGTGAAGGGTAGCTGACCAGTACCGGCGAACGTCATCGAAACTGCCCACGACCACATGTCTGCAGCCGCAGTCACTCGCCTGCCAGCGAGCTGTTCGGGAGCCATGAAGGCTGGAGTTCCCACCGCGGCCTGGCCGGATTGGCCCATGGTGGTCATGCCCGGCACGGTCGCCAGCCCGAAATCAATCACGACTGGCCCGTCCGGCCCAAGCAGGACGTTGGCCGGCTTGAAATCGCGGTGCACCATCCCGACGGCGTGCACAGCTCCAAGCGCGGTCAGCGTCGCGACCGCTATGCGCTGCAGCGCGGAGCCGCTGCGCGGCCCGTCTTGCTCGACAGCCTCGACGAGCGATGGCCCGTTGACGTACTCGCTGACGATGAACGGTCGGCGTTCGAAGATTCCGGCGTCCAGAACTTGCGCAGTGCAAAACCGAGCCACCCGCTGTGCAGCGGCGACCTCCTTGAGGAACCTGTTCCGGACCAGCGAGTCCGTTGTCGCTGGCAGGACCTTGAGTGCCACTTTGCTGCCAGCGCTGCTGACGGCCAGGAACACGACGCCCTGGCCGCCTTCGCCGAGGCGACCCAGCAGGCTATACCCGCCGACCTCCTGCGGATCGGTCACGCGCAGGGGAAGCATCCCGGATGCTGCGGACCGCGCTGAGGTCACCTGACCATTCTGCCTCGCAATATCAGCGCACGCCCGGAAAGTCGACATCGCCCAAGGCCGTCAAGGCCCGCGCGTTCGAGACTTACGGACCAGAGTCGGCTAGAACGCGCGCCAGCGTGATCTCGACGCCGTGCACGGTGGTGCTGGCGCCCATGTCGCTCGCTGTGCCTGGGTTGAGGGCATTGACATTCGCATGCCCGGCCTCGAGCTTTGGCCAGCGGCCCTTCGGGGAGAACGCCACGCCGCGTGGGAGATCCTCTGAAAGCGTCACGGTGAGCTCTAGCTCTCCGGCGGAGTTGCTTGCCCGCACGCGGTCGCCGGGGGTGAGGCCGCGCTCAGCAGCGTCCGCCGGGTTCAAGGCGATCGTCGGCACGCCGATGCGTCGGGCGAGCCTCGGCTCGTTGGCGAAGCTGGCGTTGAGCAGCCATGGCGAGGCGGGGGTGAGCAGCCGCAGCCGCCCGTCTGCTGGATGCGGGTCGGCATGCGGCTGCGGAACGCGTGGATGTCCGTCAGCTTCGGCGCGAGCGCTGGCGAGCTCGACCTTCCCGCTCGGTGTGGGGAAGCGAAGGTCGGGGAACTGAATGCGCGGCTCGCTGTGGATCCAGACCGTCCCCTGCCGGGCAAGGGAGGCGAAGTCGATTTCGAGTCCGGTGCGCCGCAGCACCTCAGCGATGATCTGCTCGTCTGATTCGTGCAGCTCGTCGTCGTTGAGGCCGGTCGCCGTGGCAAGTCGGCGGAAGATCTCGGTATTGGTCAGCGATTGGCCAAGCGGCTCGATCGCTTTCACTTGCGCGGACAGGCTGAGGTGAAAGTAGGAGGCAACGAGATCGTCTGACTCGAGGAAACTGGCGGCCGGCAGCACGACATCGGCGAGGTCGGTCGTGTCGGTCGCGAACAGGTCGATCGCGACAGTGAACAGGTCGGTACGAGTGAGCGCCTGCCGGAGTCGGGCTTGATTCGGGTTTGATGCGGCGATGTTGATGTTCCAGCACAGCAGCGCTCGCGAGCGCTCGTGGTTCTGGAGCCAGTCGGCCAGGTCCATGTGGCTGATGGGATCGGGCTGCGAGCCAGGCAGGTGCGCGCCGGCGATGTAGTCCTCGTCGAGCATCCTGTTGCCGGCTCCGTTGAGGTACAAGAAGCCCGTGCCGGGCTTGCCCACGTTTCCGCTTAGTGCTGCCAGCTGCGCGACGGCGCGGACGGCGTTGCCGCCGCGCGGCTGGCGCTGGAAGCCCTGGCCGATCCACAGCAGCGACGGTCCGGCGCCATAACAGTGGGCGGCTTGCCCAATAGCGGCCGCGGGCACGCCAGTGACGCGCTCGCCCCAGTCGGGGGTGCAGCCTTACAGCAGCGGCTCGAGCTGCTCCCAGCCGATCGCATGCGTGCGTAGCAGCTCCTGGTCGAGTAGGCCGTCACGGCGGATCACATGGGCGATCGCGAATGCGAGTGCTGCGTCGCTGCCAGGAAATGGCTGTAGGTGCAGGTCGGCCTGATTGGCGGTGGCGGTCCGGATCGAGTCGACGACGATCACTTGGCCGGGAGCCTCGGGCAGCCAGTGCTCGTGCTGATGTGGAGCCGACGCCGACGGGTTCGCGCCCCAGACCATGATGCACGCCGCGTCGGCGGCGCTTCGCGGGTCAAAGCCATCCATCGAGGTCCCGTACAGGTACTCGAGGGCAACGTGCCCTGCCTTGTTGCAGATCGTGTCGGGGTCGACCTCGCGGGCGCCAAGTCGCCGCAGGAACCTGTTGGGGAAGTGGTAGCCAAGCAGTGCGAACGTGCCGGTGTAGTGGGCAGCGAGGATGGTGTGAGCCTCAGAGTCCGCGACGATTTCGGTCAGCCGGGAACCGATCTCCGCCAGGGCATCGTCCCAGGACACCGCCCGGAAGCGGCCGCTACCCTTTGGCCCGTCGCGTCGAAGTGGCGTGAGGAGCCGGGCTCGGGGATCCTGCAGGGCGCCGTTGTAGGCGGTCGCGCACTTGCGGCACAGCCGGCCGCGGCTGACGGGATGATTACGGTCACCGCGCACGCGGAGGATGACGCCGTCACGCCTGGACACCTCAATGCCACACGCGTCGTAACAGTCTCGCGGGCAGGTCGTGAGGATGTTCTCATCAGTCACAGCTGATCTCCGCTCACCAGCGCGACTGCTAGCCGCGGCAATCCATCTGGGGATCTGCGAGCTCCATCGATCCAGGGTGTCATCACCGGCGTGAGGCGGCAATGTCAGCGATAGACCCGGCCAGCTCTCCCGGTGCTACGGCAAGAGGAGGACCGCCTGGCCGTTGAGCCTGCGCAGTTCCGCGATCACCTCGAGGAACTTCCCGGTCCCGAAGTCGAAGGCCACGATTTGGTCCCGGCCGACGCAGTAGAGTCGGCCGCCGGGCCCGAACCGCAGTCCGCGCGGCCTGGCGAACCCAACGGCGGGCTCAGGCGCAAGCACCCGGACGAGCTGTCCGCTGGACGGCTCGTATTCGCGGACGCTGGCCCTGGCGCCGGGCGAGCCGAACGGCCACTCGCTTGACACTACGATGTTGCCTCCGGGAGCGATCGCGAGGTCCAGAGGGCTCAATTCGGGGTCATTCACTAGCCGCGGGGTGAGCAGTCTGCGCCGGTGGTCGAACACGGCGATCGTGTTGCCGCCGTCGCCGGTGGGACCGATGCCCGAGGACAGGTACAGTTCGCCGTCGGCACCGAAGCCAAAGCCCCGCGGGAACGGAACGGCGCCATCGGGCAGGAGGAGCTCGCCTTCTGCATCGAGGCCAGGTGGCAGGGCCAGGATCGTGCCGCGGCGGCGCAGCGTGACGCAGTAACGGCCGTCGGGCGCGAATGTCCCGCCGCCTGGGTCAAGGCCCTGGGTGCGGCCGGAGTCCAGCACGACGGTCCCGCTATGGTCGAGGGCGAGAACGCGGTCGTCGCCGCTGGTGACGTAGACCAGATCACCGGCCGGGCTCAGGCTGAGGCCGCGCGGATCAGTGATCCGGCGGTCATCGCTGAACGGCCCGGCCAGCTGCCCACCGGCGGAAAAACACAAAAGCGCGTCGTACCCGTCGCCGTTCGCGCCGCTTGCGCTGGTCACTATGATCCGCGTCACGACCTGCTAGCTCCCTTCCAATGGCCGGCGAAACAAGGATCTGGCGGCTCGGCGTATCGAGATTCGGGGGGTCGGGGCTCGGGGCCGCCAGGTCATCGACGGGACTCCGGTGCAGATGTCAAGCCGGCCATCGGCATCGCTTCACAAGAAGCTAGCTATTTGGAAGTTGCCCTACGACAGAGTAGCGTGGGCGCAGTGCCGGGGGAGGGGCTAGCCGTGTCAGATCTTAGGGCTCTGTTCAACGACATTGTCCGCTTCGAGATCGAACTGTGGAATGCCGTCGAGGCAAGGCTGAAGAGCGAGTTCAGTCTGCCACTTACCCACTTCGAGCCCATGTCGGTAATCGACAGGACGCCAGCATGCCGCGTCTACGACATCGCGGCCGAACTGAGCATCACCACGGGCGGGACGAGCAAGCTGGTGGACAGGATAGAGGCAAGCGGCTACTGCCGAAGGCTGCCGAACCCCGACGACAGGCGGTCGTCGCTGCTTGAGCTCACCCCGGCCGGCAAGGAGATGCTCGACGCCGCGAGCATCGCGGTGGATGAAGAGCTTGAGCGCTGGCTCGGCAGGGCGGTGCCAGAGCGGACTTTGCGCCAGTTCGCCGCGACCCTAAGCCGGTTGCGGGCGGCTAGCCCAGCGACGGCGCTGGAGGAAAGCGCCTAGCCCGGGCTTTTTTTGTAAACATTCCGCGAAACTTGCTTCCTTGGCATCTAAAGACTAGCCTGGAGCCCAGTCTGGCATTGGCGTTCGGGCGGTAGCAGCCGTCGCCTGGACATAGACAAGTTTGGCGGCCCAGGAAGGCGAGGCTCTGCGATGACGCTGCGCGTTCCCGAGCCGCCCCCCGAGTTCATGACCGCCCTGACGACTGAGCACTACATGCTCCAAGGGACCTCTAGTTCTACCACCAGCGAGGGCGGCAGCCGGGTGAGCATCTACCTGTCGGCGCTTTCCAGTGGGCTGGTGGCAATCGGGTTCGCCAGCGCCTCGCACCGCGCTCTGGAAGCCCTGGCGTTCACGGTACTTCCGGTCGTTTTCATCCTGGGCTGCTTCACAGTCGTCCGGCTGACCGACACCAGCGTGGCCAACATCGTGTCGCAGCGGCGGATGGACCTGATCACTGCGTACTATGCCTCGATATACCCACCGGCCGCGGCTTACTTCGGCCACGGCGAGCCACAGGTAACTGAGCGCAGGCACGGCGTGCACTACGGGCGCTGGTCGTTCCTGTTCACCATGGCGAGCATGGTCGTCGTCGTCAACTCCGTCGTCGGCGGAGCCGCGGTAGCGCTGGTCTGCGCCCTGGCCGTCAAGGCTGCAGTTCCAGTGCCCGTTGTCGCCGGCCTGGCCGCCGGCCTGCTGTTGCTCGCCGGGGGCCTGTACTACGAGCACAGGCGGCTCACGCCGGTCGTGCTCGGCACTCCGGCCGGGACCGCTTCCTCGACCACCGATAGTGGACGATCCGTGGAACCTGCTTAGAGCACGGAAGTACTAGCTCGAACTTCTTGATCGCATTCAGGGGAGCGGAGGAGAAGCGCATGAACACTACGGCGAAATCAACCGCACTGCATTGGATCGACGGCGGGTGGGTCGACTCTGACGAGCACCGCGACTCGGTCAATCCGGCCACCGGACAGGTGATCGGCTCCTATGCGATGGGCGGGCCCAAGGAAGTGCGGTCAGCTATCGAGGCTGCACAGCGGGCGTTCGCCGGCCCGGCGTGGCGAACGGACCGGCTGCTGCGGGCCAGAGTGCTGAACCGGATGGCGGACCGGTTTGAGGCCCGTACCGACGACCTCGTCGGGCTGCTCGGCCTGGAAAACGGCAAGACGCACGATCAGGGGCGACTGGAGGTGGCGTTCGCGCCAGAGACGCTCCGATTCAACGCCGCGCTGGCGCTGACCGACGCTGGGACTAACAGCCAGGTAAGCGACGGCGAGCTTAGCCTGGTCGTACGCCAGCCGGTCGGGGTCGCGGGGATCATCGCGCCGTGGAACTCACCAGTCGCGCTCGGGATCCGCTCGCTGGCTCCGGCGCTCGCGGCGGGCTGCACCGCGGTGATGAACCTTCCCCGGCAGACCGCGCAGGTGAACTCCCTGATCGCGGAGCTGGTGGGCGAGACAGAGGAGCTTCCGCCCGGCGTCGCGAACACAATCACAGGCGGTCACGTAACTGGCGACGTGCTGGTCCGGTCGGCGGACGTTCCGACCATCAGCTTCACCGGCAGCACCGCGACGGGCAAGGACATCATGGCTGCGGCTGCGCTGCACCTGAAGCGCGTCGGGCTGGAGCTCGGCGGAAAGACGCCGCTCATCCTTTTCGAGGATGCCGACCTGCGACTCGCGCTCCCGGTCGTGGTCAGCGCTCTGATCGTGTTCTCAGGCCAGTTCTGCATGACCGGCAGTCGGCTCCTCGTGCACGAGCGCATTGCCGAGCAGGTGCGGACAGAGCTGGCTGCCATGCTGGCGGCGGTCAAGGTGGGGCCGGCTTCGGACCCGGAGAGCCAGATGGGGCCGATCATCGACAAGCCCAATGTCGAGCGCATCGACAAGATCGTCCAGGACGCCATGAGCCAGGGCGCGAAGGTCATCGTCCGGGGCGGCCCGGTTAGCGACGGCCCGCTGGCCGCAGGTGCGTTTTACCGCCCCACGCTGCTCGAAGTGTCGGACAACTCACTGCCGGTAGTTCAGAACGAAGTCTTCGGGCCGGTCCTGACCATGCAGACATTCAGCACTGAAGCAGAAGCTATCGCGCTGGCTAACGACTCGGAGTACGGGCTGAGCGCGAGCGTCTTCTCGCGCGACATCGACCGGCCACTTCGGGTTGCGCTCGCACTCGAATCGGGCTCGGTGTGGGTCAACGACTGGGCGAGGCTTCACGATCAGTTTGAGGAAGGCGGTTTCAAAGGCAGCGGCGTCGGCCGCATGCGCGGGTTCGCGGTGATCGATGACTTCGTTGAGTACAAGCACATCCGGCTCCGGCCCGGCACGACGCCGACGGCGTGAGGCGGGGACCCGGCGAGCAGGGGAGGCGAGCGACTACCTCCGGGCGGGGGAGTGTCATGACGGGCGGAGACCTGCGTCGGGTATTTAGCGACCTGGGGTACGTGCACGCCCAGCTCGCGGTGGCGGTCAACCGGCGGCTGCGCACTGAATTCGGCTTGTCAGCGGTGTTGTTAGAGGTGATGCTCGTCGTCGGCGACACACCGGGCTGCCGGGTCCATGATGTCGCCGCGGAGCTCGGCCTGTCGGCCGGCGGCGTCAGCAAGCTCATCGACCGCCTCGAGGCCACTGGCCTGTGCCGTCGGCTGCCCAATCCGTCTGATAGGCGATCATCGCTTGTCGAGCTGACAGACGTAGGTGCCTGGACCAGTGCTGGCGCTAGCGTTGCGGTGGACGAGGAACTGGACGCCGTGCTACCCGGATCACTGTCGGCCGGCCAGATCAGCGAACTAGCCGTGACGCTCCGGGCCCTGCGAACCTCTGGCCCGGGCCCTGCGCGGCCGGTCGACGGGCCGTAAACAGGCGGAGTCCCTGACGTGGCGGCTCGCTGGGTCTGAGTCACACTCCGCTATTGCGCTTAGCGTTCGCTGCGTTGGCGGTCAGTTCGGCGAGATTCTGGTGCGTCACGAATCCGGCCTGACCCGGGTCCACCCGCCAGCTCTCCGCAAGCGGTCCGAGGTCGACGGCGTCGAAACCAAACTCGTCGTAGATGCGCACGACGAGCCGTTTAGCCTCCTCGTCGTCGCCGGCCAGAGCGAGCGCGCGGCGCTTCGGGTCGCCCGGCGGGTGGCCGTCATCCGACATGTCCGCAGCGTCAATCATGCTGAACGCGCGAACGACCTTGCTCTGCGGCAGATGCGCTTGCAGCACTCCTGGCGCGGTGGTGGTCCCGTTGTCGATCTCGGGGAAGTGGCCATCTCGCTGCGGAAAGTAGTTGAGCGTGGCAAGGACAACCTTCCCGGCGAGCGGCTCCGCCGGAACGTCGTCCACCGCGGTGATCGGGATTGCCACGACGGCGAAGTCGGCGGCCTTGGCAGCCTCGACGGGACTGGCCGCTCTGGCTTTCTGGCCGAGTTCCCCGACGAGTTCCGCCAGCGAGTCCGGTCCCTGTGAGTTGCTGAGGACAACGTCGTAGTCGTGCGCGATGGCAGCGCGGGCAAGGCTGCTGCCCACGTGCCCGCTTCCGATGATGCCGATCGTGGTCATGTTTTCGGTCTCCCTCGCAGCCGGGATGGAACGGCCAGTGCTGTGTAGCTCAGACTACCGAGATTATATTCCATAGAAGCGGCATCTAAAGAATCTACCGGCATACGTTGCTCCGGCGCGCGATGCGGTGGCCCTCACGCGGCGGTCGGGTCAGGCGGCGCGCTCGCTGAGGGGTCGGCGCCGCAGGCCCGGATCCTGCAGGGCCGGGGGCACGTAGGCCTGGTCGAGCGTGCCGACATCGGTGCCGGGCGGGACTATTTCGTCGATGCGATCGAGGATCTCGTCCGTGATCACGATGTCAAGGCCCGCGAGAAGGTCGTCTAGCTGCTCCATCGTGTGCGGCCCGATGATCGCGCTAGTGACACCGGGATGAGCGATCGTGAACGCCATCGCAAGGTGCGTCATGGGCAGGCCCGCCTCTTCGGCGACCGGGATGAGCTGCTCGACAGCATCGATCCGGCGCTCGTCGTTGAGGTGCCTGAACAGGCTGGCCCGACGCAGGTCATTCTGCTGGCCCTTGCGAACGCGGCCCGTCAACAGTCCCTGCGCAAACGGCCCCCACACCAGCGTGCCCATCCCGTAGCGCTGCGCGGCCGGCAGCACCTCGCGCTCGATGCCGCGGGTGAGTATCGAGTAAGGCGGCTGCTCGGTGCGGAATCGTTCCAGGCCGCGCCGCTCGGCGGCCCATTGAGCTTCGACGATCCCGGACGCCGGCATCGTGGACGTCCCGATCGCGCGCACCTTCCCGCTGTGGATCAGGTCGGAGAGCGCGGAGAGCGTCTCGGTGATGTCGGTCGCTGGGTCCGGCCGCTGAATCTGGTAGAGATCGATGTAGTCGGTCTGCAGGCGGCGGAGCGAATTCTCGACTGCGGTCATTATCCAGCGCCGCGACGCGCCCTGCTGGTTAGGGTCCTTTCCCATCGGGCGGCTCACCTTTGTCGCCAGCACGACACTGTCCCGGTGCCCCTTCAGAGCTTTCCCCACCACGTCTTCGGAGTCGCCGTAGGCGTCGGCGGTGTCGACAAAGTTGACTCCCGCGTCCAGTGCTTTGCGGATGATGCGGATCGAGTCGTCCTGGTCGGGGTTGCCGATGGCCGTAGCGAACATGAGTGTCCCTAGCGCGTAGGGGCTGACCTTAATGCCGGTCTGGCCAAGGGTGCGGTACCGCATGCGATCTCCTCAGACTGCGCCGATCAGGGTGTCTGGCACTTCGCGCATGAAAATCTCGGCGGTCTTAGGGCCGACGCCCCTGAAACGCTCCAGCCGGTGAGCGACCTCCTCGCGCGTGCCGGACGTGCGGACGAGCCGGGCGACGGAGCCATCGTAATCCGAGATGAGCGCGCGCATAACGTCGCGCAGCTCCTCGCTCATGACAGAACTCATGCGGTGATAGTCGCCCTCCCACAGCTCATGCCACAGCGGGTGGTGGTCCTCTGCGGTGAAGTGGTCCGGGCTGTCCCAGCCGTCCTCTTTGAACTTCCTGAATGCGCTCGCGGCGGCCTCTTGTGGCACGGGACGTCCGAAGAGCAGGCTGGCCAGGAACCAGTCGAACAAGCCCTGGTCGGTGGTTGTGTCGATGCCGAGATCGGCAGCCGTGATCAAGACGGCCATAGCGCCTCCCTGTCGGGCTTCGTGCGTCCGGAGGGCCAGACGCTACGCAAGCATACACGATGGATTCTGCAGAACCTAGTTCCGAGTCATTGATGTACAAGACCCTGGACTGGCTCTCCGGTGGCGCCGTTCATGGCGACGTGGCATCCAGTTCCGCAGCAACGACGGCAGCTTCAACCGCTCCGATCCGCTGGAAGATCTCCAGGGCATGACGCAGCCCGGATTCCGCCTCGGCGGTGCGCCCGCCGGCCGCCGAGCACCGGCCGAGGCCGGCCAGCGCCTGCGCCTCGTCCCAGGGGCTGCCGATCTGGCGGGCTAGGTCCAGCGCCTGCCGGTGCAGAGCCGTGGCCTGCTCGACATCGCGGCGGGCCAAGTGGAGCGCGCCGACCTCGTTGAGGGTCGAGACCTCAGCCCCTCGGTCGCCGAGCTCACGGTGGACGGCTAGCGCTTCTTCAAGGTCCTGGGCCGCTGCCGGATAGTTACCGGCCCGGCGCCAGACCTCGCCGCGAAAAGTAAGCGCTCTGCCCTGGCCTACCCGGCTGCCAAGGTCGCGCGAGAGGTTCAGCCCCTCTTGCAACTCTCGTGTGGCGGCCGGATAGTCGCCGTTGAGCCCGAGTACGTAACCCAGTGAGGATAGGACATTGGCCTGGCCCCGCCGGTCGCCGAGGTCACGGTAGGCGCGCAGCGCCTCCTGCCAGTCCCGGGCTGCGGCGGCATACTCCCCGGTCATTTGCCGGACGGCCGCCAGGCTGCTGCGGGTGTCAGCCTGGCTGAGTATGTCGCCGACGTCGAGGTAGATGGCTAGTGCCTCTTCCAGGTCCTGGGCAGCAGCCGGAAGGTTGCCCCCCAGCCGTCTCGCCTCGCCCAGGGTGGTCAGGGCGTTGGCCTCGCCCCGCCGGTCGCCGAGATCACGGTAGACGCTCAGCGCCTCCTGCAGGTCTTGGGTCGCGCCCGGATAGTCGCCGCTGTTACGCCGCACGATCGCCAGGTTGATAAGCGCGTCGGCCTGGCCGTGCTGGTCGCCAAGGACGCGGGCGGCCTGCACTGCCGCGGCGTGCCGGGTGATGGCCTCGGCCCACGGCCCGTCGTGGCGCAGCAGCCCGGCGAGGCCGGCAGTGAGGGCGATGACGCGCGCGTGCTGGCCGGCTCCCGCCGCATGGTCCACGCAGGCCAGCACGCTGGCGCGCTCGGCACGGGCCCACGCTAGTGCCTCCCGCGGGTCGGCCAGAGGCGGCACCGCGGCCGGTATCACGCGGACGGCGGGGACGGGCCTGCTGCCGGCCTGGCGAGCCAGCATGGGGTCAGCGCGCGCGGCGGTGTGCTGGTAGTAATCCAGCAGGCGCCCTGTGGCCTGCTCCCTGTCGTCGGAGTCGGCGCGCCCGGCCAAGGCCCTGGCGTGCTCACGGATCAGGTCGTGCATCCGGTACCGGCCGGGTGCAGGCTCGGTGAGCAGGTGCTGGTCGTAGAGCGCTTCCAGGCTGTGGCGGGCTGCGGACAGGTCGGTGCCGTCCAGGGCGGCCGCGGCGTATGCGTCTATCTCGGCGCCCGGGTGCAGACCGAGCCGGCGGAACAGCCGTTGCCGCTCGGGGGCGAGGTCGGCATACGACAGGTCGAACGCCGCAGCGACGGACACGTTCTCGGTGGCCAGCAGGTCCAGCCGGCTGACCGCGGTGGCCAGCTCGGCTGCTCGTCCGGCCGGCGTCCAGGCCGGGTGGTGGTGCAGCTGGCGGGCCACCATCCCGATCGCCAGCGGCAGGCACCCGCACAGCCGGGCGATCTCGGCCACCCCCGGGTCGGCCGTGGTCAGCCGGGGTTGACCGGCCAGCCGCACGAGCAGCTCGGCCGCCTCCTGAGGCGGCAGGGTGTCCAGGCTGATCGTCGTGGCCCCGTCTAGCGCCGATAGCCGCCGCCGACTGGTGACAAGCACCAGACTGCCGCCTCCGCCGGGGAGCAGCGGGCGGACCTGCTCGCTGTCTGCCGCGTCATCCAGGACCAGAAGGAGATGCCGTCCCGCTACCCGGTCTCGCCACAGCCCTGCTCGTCCCTCCAGGTCGGCGGGCACCTGCGCCGCTGATACTCCGATCAGTGTCAGCAGGGTGGCAAGGGCGTCAGCTGGATCTGTCGGTCGATGCCCTGGGGTGTGTCCGTGCAGGGGCATGAAAATCTGTCCGCCCGCGAACCGGTCCGCGAGCCGGTGCGCGGCATGGACAGCGAACGCGGTCTTGCCCACTCCGGCCATACCGCTAATCGCGTGGATCCCGACCACGCCGCTCTCGTCTACGGCCGAGTCCACCAGCTCGGCCAGTACGGTCAGCTCCTGCTGTCGCCCGGTAAACGCGGCGACATCCCGCGGTAGCGTGCGCATCGCCGCAGTGGTTCCGCCCGGCACCGCGCGGCCTCTTGCGACCGCCTCGAACTGGTCTCTGGCCGAGCCGTCAAGGCTCAGCGCCTTGGCCAGCAGCCGCACTGTGTCCTTCTGGGGCCTTGTGACTACGCCCCGCTCCAGGTCGCTGACCGCACGCGGGCTCAGCCCTGCGGCCTCCGCCAGCTCCTCCTGCGTCAGCCCCGCCCCGGCGCGCAGCCCACGCAGCAGGCCCGCGAACTCAGACGACGGCTCTGCCACGGCAATCTCCCTTAACCGGACGGCGGCCTGAGCTGAGCCTACGCCGTATTTTTAGCGGCACATGCCGTCGTCGGGCAGGGGCGGCCGTGCCGCGCGTACGGTTCTGCGTGCGGTTCTTCCTGTTCTTCGAACGGCCCTCAGGCTTACCCTCGCCGCGGCCGGACTCGTCGAGCGAATGGGACGACACGGTGGCCGCGTACGCCACCTCGCTTCTGAATCTGACCGACCTGCTCCTGCTGGTCGAGCTGACCGCGGTACGCCGACTCGCCGACCGGGGGCTATCGGATCAGGAACTCGCCGCGATCACGGGACAGGCGGACGCGACCGTGCGCTCGGTCCGCACAGCTGACTTTCCCGGCTATCTGCGTGCGGATACGACCTTCCACATCCACTTGGCCGAGCTCACCAATGACCCGGCTCTGGCTGGGGTCGCGCGGATTCTGCTCGTACCGAATCCCGACCGCTCGGCCCGCGTGGAGCGACACCGCCACCACATGGCCGTGGCGGCGCGTGAACACCGCGAACTCGTCGGAATGCTGGCGGACGTGCGGGTCAGCGCAGTCAGCGACCTGCTGAGGCGTCATATAGTTCGGTCCTGGCCGCCCGCCTGTTAGCGCTGCGAGCGGAGTGATCCACCCGGATCAGGACCGGTTCTGGGTCCACCAGCGCACCAGAGTGCACGACGCCTGCTGCTAGCTCCGTGAGGTTCGTCCCGGCGGTTCTGGCCGAACGCCGCAGGAGCTTCTCAGCGTCATCAGCCGCTAGCTGGTGCTGGTGCATCACGACTCCGGTGGCGAGATTAATGGACCGGCCGCAGATGGCGTCGAGCGCGAGGCTCGCAGCTCGGTCTTCCGCTCGTCCGACCTCTGCGCTTAAGCGTTCCCGGTCTACCAGCGCGCCCAGATACCTGACCATCATGTCCGCGATCAGGGCGTCGCTTTCTGAGGGCGTCCTGGCGACCCACCAGTGTGTAACCATCCCGGCATACGACGGGTAGCCGGTCTGCGACACCACCCGGAACGGAGTAAGCATGACATGGTCTGACCTGGCGAGCTGCGAAGCGGGAACGGACGCCTCGGCTGAGCCAGCTGGACAAGTGACCCGGAACGGTGGCTCGTTGCCGTCGGATAGCTCCACGCGGCAGCCATCAGCGAAATCCGGGACGCAGGCGCGAGCGAGGCTGCCGAAAGCTACGGCGGGATCGTCGGAAGCCCGCAACCGGTTCAGCGCGTTCCTTAGTCCGCCGCGCGGTTCCCCGGGTGCATCGGCTCGGAGCCGGAACAGAGCCGCTAGATCGGCCTCTCCGATGACCGGCACCGCCTCGCCCGACGCCCTGCGTTCGGTCATGTACTGCCTTCTCAGGATCAGGAACTGGTCTTGGTGGCGCTGCCACGCCACTCAAGCCAACCAGCGCGACTGTCCAGTGAACACGAAGAACCGCACGCAGAACTGGTTACCCGCTCAGTGCACGACTCGGATGTTGAAGGCCTCTGTCTTGAGCAGCCCGGCTAGCTTGGCGAACAGGATCAGATAGTGCTCTGGACCTCGTGCAGTCTCGATGCCGCCTAGGTCCACGATTTCGTCGTCGGTCCAGCCCAGGTCTTTGAGCAGGGCGGCGGTCTCGTCCTTAGCCTCGGCGCTGTCACCGGACAGGAAAACCGAGCTCGGCCCGATAGCTGACGGATTCGCGCCAGTGGTTATAGCGGCGCAGTTCAGTGTCTTCACCACGCACGCGTCCGGCCTGGACTCCTGCAGCTTCTCCGCCAGGCTGTAGTTGGGGTAAACAAGGTCGAACGAAGGCGTGGTCGCGTTGGCTACGTCGATTAGGGTCTTGCCGCCGAACGCCCCAGCCGGGATGCCGGAAATGACCTCCACTGCGGCGGAGCCGAGGATCGCGTTCACGATCACGTCCGACGACTGCACTGTCTCGGGAAGCGGGCGGACCGTGAAGCCGAGATCCTTTGCCGGGTCCCGCGAGCCCAGTGTCACATCGTGGGTCTTGCCCCACGCCGTTCCCAGCACCGTCGCGACATGGCCCGTGCCGAGTATGCCCAGCTTCACATTGCCTCCGATGGTCTCGACGCGCTTACCAGTCGCATGGTATTGTCATGATGTCTTAGAAGCAAGTTCTATGGAATGCATATTTCGAGGCGGCTCGCGTCCGTCTTGCCGGGAACGTTTCTCTCATAGGAAGATCGTCATGACGACGGCCAGGGTCTCGTCCGAGAAGCAGCTGCTTGATGCGCTCGCTGGCGCAGACGAGATCGAGATAGCCGGCTCGATCGGTGGCATGCCCATGATCTCCCTCCGCCCTGGGGTAACGCTGCGCGGCGGGTTGCTTTCCTTCGGGGCCAGGGGCGTCAGGCTCAGCTCTGGCAACCGGCTTGAGGACGTCACAATCCTCGTTCCGGACCACGAGGTCGCGATCAGCAACGACACTTCGGTTCCCGACCTGGGCCAGGTGACATTGGCCAACGTCCGGACCAGAGGCCAGGTGGTGCTGCTCGCAGAGGACGCTGTGCGCGCCGGCCGGGTGGTCGTCGACGGGCTGGCCGTCGCCTCGGCGGACCTGCGTGGCCGCACCCAGCGTCAGCACGGCTTCGGTGTCGATGCCATGCAGGGGGCGTTCACTCTGTGGAACCGGCAGCCCGACCCGGCCGTGCGCCTTACGGCGAGCCTTACTGGACTGTCAGCTGGCAGCGCTGACTCGCCCATTCGCGGCAGCGGAGTGGTCGTCGCCGGACACGGGGACTGGGGCGGGAAAATGGATGGCGGCGTTGTCGAGGTCGACTCGCTGCGCACCGGCCCGATCTTCACCGATGGCGGAATTGAACCGGGAACGCCCGACCTGATCAGCGGCGGTGTCTACGTTCTGTCAGGCGCCGAGGTCGAGTCCGTCATCAACGACGGGCCGGTCACCACTTTCGGTGCGAACGATATGGCGCTCGATAACTGGGGCGCGGTGCGAAGCTGGACAGCGCGCGCCCCGATCACCTCCCACGGTCCGAGCGGCATCGGGTTTGTGAACTTCGGAACCCTCGGTCGGCTGACTGTGGAAGACGCCGTGACTACGTATGGCACGGGCGCGAGGGGATTCAACGTATACGACGGTGCCGTGGCGAGCGCCCGATTTCACAGCATCCGCACGCACGGCGACGGTGCCGTGGGCGTCCAGGTGAGCCGGGACTTGCCGGTTCTGGAGATCGTCGACAGCGTGATCACCTACGGAGGAGCCGGGACGAGCCTCGTTCTCGGCGCGCAGACTCAGCTCAGCGCGATAGCGATAAGCGTCAAGCCAGAAGGGCGGATTGGGCGGCTCGCCGTAGGCGGTTCTCTTTGCACGCAGGGCGACGGAATCGTGACCCTCGACGTGGAGGGCGAGCTCGAGAGCCTGAGCGTTACCCAGACCGTAAGCGCCCACGGTGCGGGCTCCGCGGCGATACGGCATGTCCACGACATTGCCGGCCTCGCCGATGTGCGCGTGGCAGCCCCCTGGGGAGATCGCATCGTACGGATCTCGGCGTAGGTTCTGTGTGCTGGATATTGATTCCGAAGATGTATATTCTGCGGATCTGATGTTGTAAATCAAAGAGAGCTAGGAGAGCGCGGTGGCCGGAAAGGCGAGAAAGTGGGTCGCGGTCGAGTTCGGCGGCCCGGATGCCTTGCGCAACATCGAAGTCGACGTTCCCGACCCAGCTCGCGGCCAGGTCACAATCGAGGTGCGCGCGGCGGGAATGAATCCCGCCGACGCCAAGCACATCGGGCCCGGCCAGGATCCCAGGTTGCTGCCCCTGGCCATCGGCTACGAGGTTGCCGGAGTCCTGACTGCGCTCGGCCAGGACGCCGAGCTAACCTCCGGCGGTGGGGCTGTCGGCGACGAGGTGGTTGCGTCGCAGGTGAGCGGCGGCTACACGACAGCGATCACGGTGGACGCCAAAAGCGTGTTCCCCAAGCCCGCTACGCTGACTTTCGCTGAAGCCGCAAATCTCCTGCTTGTCGGCACGACGGCGGCCGAGCTGCTGCACGTCTCCGGCGCGCAGCCGGGCGAGACCGTGCTGCTGCACGGTGCGGCCGGTGCCGTCGGCAACAGCGTCGTGCAGCAAGCCAGGCACCTCGGTATACGGGTCGTGGGCACCGCGAGCGAGGCGAACTTCGGGTTCGTCAGGCAATTCGGCGCTACGCCGGTCGAGTACGGTCCGGGCCTGCTTGACCGCGTCAGGACCGCCGCGCCCGAGGGAATCTCGGCGGCGCTGGACACGGTCGGCAGCGAGGAGGCCGGCGACGTCTCTCTGGCCCTCGTGCCCGACCGCAAGCGCGTCATCACGATCGCGGCTGGGCCGCGCGCGAAAGCGGAAGGGTACGTCTTCATTGGTGCATCCAATCCGGACAGCGGGCCGTTCCGCGCCCGCGCCCGCGCCCGCATTCTCGAGCTTGCGCGCAGCGGCGAGCTGACCGTGCCGATCGCACAGACATTCAGGTTCGACGACGCGCCGGCCGCCTTCGCGATGCTGACCAGCCCGCACCCGCCGGGGAAGCTGGCGCTGACGAACGAGAAGTGATGATCCCGTCCTCAGGATGTCTCGGCGCCTTGGTCCGGGTGACCGCCTTGGCCGTGCATCGCGCTGTGTCAGACCTCTCGGTCACACTGTGGGCATGACGTTGACGACTCGGATGCTCACACCACAGACCTGGGACGACTTCGCTGCGCTGGTCGAGGCCAACAACGGCGTCTGGGGTGGTTGCTGGTGCATGGGATTCCACCCGGAGGGCGTCGGCGCCGGGCACACCCGAGAAGGTAACCGGGAGGCGAAGCTTGTGCACGTGAAGCGCGGAACGGTCCGCCAGGTGCTCGTCTACGACGGTGACCGCTGCGTCGGCTGGTGCCAGTTCGGCTCGCCGCTGGAACTCCCCAATATCAAGAACCGGGCCGCCTACGGCCGAGGGGTCGACGGCCCGCCGGACTGGCGGATTGGCTGCATCTTCACCAACTCGAAGGACCGCGGCAAGGGCGTTGCCGCGGCTGCGGTCGCGGCGGCGCTCGGTGAGATCAAACGGGCCGGCGGCGGCGTCGTCGAGGCCTACCCGGAGCAGACCGAAGAGCGGTCTCCTCAGCGCGGCGCCTATCTGCACACAGGACCGGAGGAACTGTATGCCCGATACGGCTTCACGCGAGTGCGGAAGATCGCGAAATGGCGCTGGGTCATGCGCACGACGGTCTGATCCCGCGGCTAGCTAACGTCCTCCCAAGAAAATGCACGGTGGGTGTGGCCGTGGACCAAACACGAGTAGTTCGCCGCCAGGTGTCTCATTGACCCTGATCTAAGAATCCGCATCGGGAGGTGTCGGAGCCGCAAACTCAAGTTGGTTGTTGTCGGGGTCGCGGAACACGACGGTGGAGTACGGCCCGTTCGGTCGGCGGCGGATCCCGGTGTGCCCGATGTTGAGCTCATCGAGCCGGTCCATCCAGGCTTCCAGGGCCGCGCGATCAGCGACCTCGAACGAGATGTGGTCAAGGCCGGTGTGGCTCTCCTCGAACTTCTCGCCCTGGTTGGCTTTGTTGTGGTGCAGGCCGATCAGTAGGCCGGTGTGCGGCTCGGCGAGCATTTCCGCGAATCCGGTCTCCTCCCTGGCATAATGCGGAAGCTGTCCAGGCCACCGCTCGGCCTGGAAGAGCTGCTGGTACCAGTTCATGCTGGCGTCGAGGTCGGTGACGGTCAGGCAGACGTGGTGCACGCCGGTAATCGCCGGGCTACTTGGAGTGCTCATGCTCTGGACCATAACCCTCTTACTCAGTAGTGAAACGGACCAGCCATACTCCTCTGCACACCACTCATGGCCGACTGCAACCGGTGATGCTAGTTGATTTCCCCATCTTTGATCATGATGACCGCCCGGTGCCCTACGTCCTGTCTGCGGCCGGCGCTGCCGGGTGCGGCGGTAGCGCGGTCCGCTACCGTCTGCCAATGACCCGGCCTGCCTCTAAGGAGTCCCCGTGCCCGTGCCGCTGCCGGACGAGCTGATTGACCTGCTTAGCCGCCCGAGCTTGTGCTTCGTGGCAACCGTCATGCCCGACGGCTCGCCCCAGCTGACCCAGACCTGGGTCAGCACCGATGGCCAGAACATCCTGATCAATACCCCGGACTGGTCGCAAAAGGCCCGCAATGTCGCCCGCGATCCGCGCGTGGCGGTCAATATCGTGGACACCGGCAACACTAGGCGCTACTTCGCAATACGCGGCCGCGTCGTCGCGACAACGACCGAGGGCGGCGCGCAGAACATCGACGAGATTTCCGGCAAGTATCTCGGGCGGCCGTATCCGAACTTCAGCGAACGTCCCGAGACGCGGATGATCATCACGATCGAGGCCGACTCCGTCCGTGGCATGGGCGCACGCTAGCGCCCTGGGTCCGTCGGCTCGGGGAAGTCGGCCTCGGTGATCCCCTCGGCGTGGCCGATCGGCCACTGGACCAGTTCGATTCGATAACCATCCGGGTCGCTGATCCAGCTGGTCCGCGGACCGTCCGCATGGCCAGTGCCTGCAGGCGGATCGGCCGCAATACCCTTAACGGCAAGATCGGCGAGGGTTGTATCCAGCGACTGAACCTGGATGACGAGATGACTGATGCCGGTGCCAAGGTCCACTCGGCGGTTCGCCGGGTCGTGGACCAGCTCGATGGTGACGAAGGGATCGCCCGGCAGCTGGAGCATGGTCAGGCTACCCAACGGCGTCCCGTCGACGGTCCCAATGACCGTGTAGCCGACAGCGCGGTAGAAGGCGACTGACGACTCGAGATCGCTGACCCGCAGGCCGACGTGCAACGTGCGCATGCTTCGCACACTAGCCGGGTGTCAAACTGGACTGGCTCGTGCAATGCGATCGCTGATGATCGCGCCGCCTTATCGATGGGCAGGTGAACCGCAATGCTTCGCCCGATAACTAGAAGCCCGTTACTGCCCTTTGGTGGAGGCCTAAAGGTCCTGCTTGTCCTCGGCGCGGCGCACTTCGCGTGGGAACACGAGCAGGGCCGCCACGAGCGGCCGCATGCGCTCTGCCTGGTCTGCTGGCTGAACAAGGTCGCACCCACTTGCACGGGGTCCAGCGATCCTGGATCGTCCTAGCCGCCCGGTTCAGGCTGGCGCGTGATTAGGCCTAATGCCCGTGCTGGCGGCGTACTGGCAGGACGCGACCACCGCTAGCGGCCACAATGCTTGCCCAGCGCCGAAGATGCGTTCCGCCAGGCCGGCCTGCTCGCCCGCCGTTATCAGCTCCCCGGCGAACCAGGCCAGCAGGGCTACCAGCACCGCGACGGCACCCGCCGATACCACCGGCCGCAGGCCCCACGGCACCGAAGGCCCGCGCCGCCAGGCCCCTGCCGGCCAGCTCACCAGCGCGGCGCACCCAGCCGCTGCCCAGATCATGTGCGGCAGCGGAAACCTTGTCCCGGGAGGCTCGGGGTTGGCTGCGACCAGCATGCCCGCCACGGCCCCGGCCATCAAGATCAGCCGCCCCGGTACGCGCGCCGGGCGTAGCGCAAGCCCGGTGATGACGTCACAGGCGCTAACCACCAGGAAGGTCACCGTCATCACCCAGCGGTCGGCAGCGCCCGGTGCGGCGAGCGCGCTGACGGTATCGGCAACCTGGCTGTAGGAGTGCGGCTGGAGACTGGCTGCAACTGTCCACCCGCCCGCCATCAGCACCGGCGCCGCGGCTGAGGAGACCACCCCCCACCACGGCACGGCCCGCACAATCACCACCGTAGTCGTCGAGCGGCTAGGCGTCATCGGCAATCGAGAGTACGCGCTGCCGTACCGAGATCCCAGGGTCAGGAAGGTTCGCCTGTCTCATCGCGATACGGCCAGAGATGAACGGAGGTCACCACGGGACGGTGCCATGGCGATCCTGGAAGGTACCGGTTGGGCCGTCGACCGGCAGGGTGGCAAGGCGCACGATCGCATCCGTGCCTTCGGTCACCGTCTGGGTGCCGCGGTTGTTGTTGAAGTCGGTGCCGGTAAAGCCGGGGTCAGCTGCGTTGACCAGGACGCCATCAAGCGCCCGGGCGTACTGGACAGTGAGCATCGTCAGCGCCGCCTTGGTGGCTGGATAGACAGGTAGCGTCACGGCGTTCTCGACGGTGCCAGGTGTGAGGATGCGCGTGATGGACCCGACGCCGCTCGACACGTTCACGATCCGGGGATTGTCCGAGGCGCGCAGCAGCGGCAAGAACGCGTGCATAACCCGGATCGGGGCGAACACGTTTATGCCGAAGCCTTGCATCGCCTCGTCCGCGGTCAGATCCGCCGCGCTGACACGGGGTTCGGCGGTGCCGGCGTTGTTGATGAGCACATCGAGCCGCCCAAACTCGCCTCGGACCCGTTCGGCGGCTGCCGCGACGCTCGCGTCGCTCGTGGGGTCGATCTCGAGGAAGACAGCTCCGAGGTCATCGGCAGTGCGCCGCCCGCGGGCCGCATCACGGGCCCCCACGAGCACTGTGTGGCCGACCTCGAGCAACCGGCGCGCCGTTTCGCGCCCGAGTCCCTTGTTCGCACCGGTGATCAGAGTAATAGTCACGGTCCCAAGCATCACGGGGACGCGCGCTTCCGGGGCGACGATCGCGCTATCCGTTGAGGATCTGCTCCCTCAGGATGTCCGCATGCCCGCAGTGCTGAGCGAGTTCGCGCAGTACGTGGAGGTACACCCAGCGCAGCGGGAGCGGGCCGCGCCAGTAGCCGTAGATCCAGTCGTCCAGCCCGAGAGATGACGTCGAGCGCCGTGATGACTCGCATGCCTCGCGGTGTGCCCGCTGGACGCTGGCGATGGTGTCGTCGTCATGAAAAATGAACGAATGGTCCGAGGCCGAAGGGATACCGATCTCGGCACGTGACCGGCCTGTGACAGCTTCGTCAAACCAAACCTTCTCAACGAACGTCGCATGCTTGACCAAGCCGAGCAATGTGGTCCGGGAAGGCACCAGCGACCGGCGCGCCTGCTCCTCGGTCAGCCCGTCCAGGCAGCGATTGATTCCACCGCGGTGCTCGTCGAGGAACGCCTCGAACTGTTCACGGGCTGGCTGATTGATGACATCCTCAGCGAACGTCGCTGGAAGTGATGCCATGAGCGAAGCATTTCAGGAGCGCTGCCCGCGAGCAAACTATCGCCGATCGGCGAAGGGGCGCGATCGTGGCAGCCGACAGGTGGGCCGCCTTGACAGGGCATCTATCAAAGTGATATCACATTAACAGATGGCCTCAGTAGCAGGCACCACTCGAGACCGGGACGCAAGCGCCGACCGATACCACATCGGCAACGAACAAGGCTACGTACGGAACGAATGAATGCCCGGCTCCGCAGGTCACGGGAGGCCTCCCAGTGTACGCAGCAGGTCGAAACGCTGCGCCTTTCCAGCGCCCCGGAGTCTGAACTCCGCCTAGCGAGCCACGCGTCATCTGGCGAGGGCAGGAGATAGGCCACCGCTTGCGTCCTCCTCGGCGCGATGGAACGGGATGGCACGCAATGGACCGCTACCTGGGTGTGACGAACAGCAGAGCCGGGAGGACGGCATGAGTAAGAGATCTGCGTCGTACTTGTTCAAAGTGCTGAGCGCACTGGTGGCGCCTCTCATCCTGGTGGGTCTGACCGCCTCATCGGGGAGTGCGGCGACCGCGACGACTCCGACATTCTTCGGGGCCAAGCTAAGCACCCAGAGCCAGCCTTCGAACGCTCAGAACGGCCAGTCGTGCGATGAGAGCGCCGGAATCCGCCACGGATCCACATGCACGTGGGTGGCCATCTCCGCATTCGAGAACGGCAGCCACTTCACGGCCCCGAAAACGGGAACCGTCAAGCACGTGAAGCTGGTGTCGTGCGTGAAGGGCAAATTCCGGCTCCAGCTGGCCAAAGCTAAGCCGAGCGCCCACAAGGCCAAGATCGTGGCCCAAGGTCCCGAGATCACCTACCGCGGCCAGAGCCCGTGCGGCGGTGCCAGCGGCAACCACTACGTCGTCCAGAGCTTCCGGGTCAACTTGCATGTCACCAAGGGTGATTACATCGCCATCAAGACACGATCCACCGGAACCTTGTCGTGCTCGGGTGGCGACGGCTTCCTCCTCTACGCCCCGCCCTTGCCAGTGGGTGGTCCGTTCAAGAAGTCACACTCGGGGGCCAGCTGCGACCTCTTGGTCCAGCTCAGCTACAAGTAACCGCCGGGTCGAAAGAGGCATCCGGCCGGCGCCAGAAGGCGGCCGCGATCGGTCTGGCCTGTTGACTCAGCCGACATCGTGTGCATATGTCTGGTGGACGGGAAACGCGGAAGGAGACCCGCAATGTTGTTCAGTATCCAGAGCCTCGTCGCTGTTGCCGTCACGCTTGGTGTAGCTGTCGTCTGGACGATGACAGTCACCGTCGCGAGTGCCATCTGGCAGCGCCACGAGATACGCGAGTTCATGGCATCGCACCCAGTCACGATCCCGTCCGACGACTCATCCCAGGCCGACGACGCACGGGAGCTCGTCCTGCGCTAGCGAGAGTATCCCGATTGCCTGGCCGGCCAAAGCAGGATCTGCGCGGTCGGCCACAATCGGTCGTATGGTCTCTGCGATCTTCGAGCCCACCCGGTGGCGTGCCGTCGAGGGGTTCTCCTTCACCGACATCACCTATCACCGCGCGGCGGACTCTGGCACGGTCCGCGTCGCCTTCAACCGGCCTGAAGTCCGCAACGCTTTTCGCCCGCACACCGTCGATGAGCTGTATCAAGCACTGGATCATGCGCGGATGGCCAGCGATGTGGGCTGCGTGCTATTGACCGGGAACGGGCCGTCGCCGAAGGACGGCGGATGGGCATTCTGCTCTGGTGGCGATCAGCGCATCCGCGGCCGTGACGGCTATCGGTACGCCTCCGGCGAGGCGGCCAAGACTATCGACCCTGCGCGCTTTGGGCGGCTGCACATCATGGAGGTGCACCGGCTCATCAGGTTTATGCCCAAGGTCGTGATCTGCGTTGTGCCCGGCTGGGCTGCAGGCGGCGGACACAGCCTGCATGTGGTGTGCGACCTCACGATTGCGAGCCGCGAGCATGCTCGGTTCAAGCAGACCGATGCCGACGTTGGCAGCTTTGACGGCGGTTTCGGCTCGGCCTACCTGGCGCGCCAGGTAGGGCAGAAGTTCGCGCGCGAGATCTTCTTCCTCGGCGAGACGTATGACGCCGAGGACGGATACCGGATGGGCATGGTGAATGCTGTGGTGCCGCATGCGGACTTGGAGCGTACGGCGCTGGAATGGGCAGTCAAGATCAACAATAAGAGTCCCACCTCGCGTCGAATGCTGAAGTTCGCCTTCAACCTGATTGACGATGGGCTGGTCGGTCAGCAGATGTTCGCGGCTGAAGCCACCCGGCTTGCCTACATGACCGATGAGGCCGTGGAGGGCCGGGACGCCTTCCTTGAGAAGCGCGCCCCCGACTGGTCGGGATACCCCAATTACTACTGACTTCAGTGCTCGTGGAGTCTGAAAGTGAGATCGCGCGCGGAAGGTCGACAGAGCCTTCAGCGCATCCGGGATCTCGTTTAGGCGACTGCTTAGCCGACGGTGGCCGCCGCGCCGATCGCGTTTTACGGGTGCCCAGCACGTCTCAGATTCCTCGACGTCGGCGGCTTCCTCAGCGTCGGCCAGCGGGCCAGGGCGGTGTTCAGCCAGCGAGAGACTCCCTGTTTCAGGGCAACGGGGAAGACAAGTAGGCCAGCCGGCCACGTCTGAATAATCTGCTTCGAGGGTCTTGACAGACTGACTTGAACTATACAGACTGTGGCGCATTCGTGGGGTGAAGCAAGGTGAGAGGTTATGCCTGCAGATCCAGAGTCGGCCAGCAGCGAGCGCGTCACTAACGGCGAGGCGACTTCGGTTCCGGGCCCGGTGTTGGCGGGTTGGCTGGAGCCGGATAGGCACGCATGGGCATTCAGCCATTTCGAAGAGGTCGTCAACACGGCTCTGATCGGTCACGGCACAGGCCCGGTTAGGCCGCTGCCCGCCGAGCCGGACAAGGGCCTCGACTCGATGGCGCTTGGGGTGCCGGGATCGCCGACGCTGTCGATGGCCGAGTTTCTGGCACGAACCTCCACTGACTCCGTCGTTGTGCTGAGCGGCGGAAAGTTGGTCTTTGAGCGGTACTTCGGCGAGGCCGCGCCCGATCGACGGCACGTGCTGATGTCGATCTCGAAGTCGATCGGGGCTGTCGCAGCTGGGTGCCTGGCTGCTGACGGCATGCTCGACCTGGCCGCGCCAGTGGCTTCTTACGTTCCGGAACTCACAGATTCGGCCTATGGCTCGGCGACGGTATCGCAGCTGCTCGACATGACAGCGTCGGTCTGCTACAGCCAGGACTATCTAGATCCAGCTTCGGAAGTCCAGACTCAGGATCGTGCGGCCGGGTGGCGCGATCGCCGCCCTGGCGATCCGGCTGACTCGCGTGAATTCCTAGCGACGCTGGCGCCCGACGGTCGGCATGGCGACGTCTTCTGGTACTGCTCGGCCACGACGGACGCGCTGTCGTGGGTCGTGGAGCGCGCGTCCAGCACGCCTTACGCCGAGCTAGTGAGCCAGCGGGTTTGGTCACGCATCGGCGCCGCGCATCCGGCTGCGATCAGCATCGACCAGTCCGGCAATCCCTACGCGTGCGCCGGGATCGCGGCAACCGCGCAGGATCTGGCGCGCTTCGGCCTGGGTGTGCTCGAAGCCATCCACGCTGAAACCGGCAGGCACCCTTGGCCGCATGTGTTTTTCCAAGACACGCGGAGGGGCGGGTCGCTCGCCGCGGTCGCTGGCCACGACTTTTCGGCTCTGCACCCGGCAGGCAGTTACCGCAACCAGTGGTGGGTGCCGGGAGACGAGAGCGGAAGCCTTCTGGGCATCGGGATTTTCGGGCAATACCTGTGGCTGGATCCGGTGCGCGACGTCGTCATTGTCAAGCTCTCCAGCCAGGCCGGCCCGCTAGATGACCGTGGCCTGCATGACGCGGCGATGGCGGCCATCGCCCGGCTCGCCGCCGACCGCCCGTGACTGCGCCCATTGACCAGCCGAAGGGCTATGAAGGAGGAGTCGTGTCCCAGTCCTCAGCCAACACCCTCACGCTCGAGGAACACTCGATCGACCACATACCGACCGCCGATCGCCATGGCAAGCCTTGGCATCTGTTCACCCTGTGGTTCCCGAGCAACCTTCAGGTGAACGCTCTTGTCACCGGGGCGCTGGCCGTCGTACTGGGTCTGAGCCTGCCGTGGGCGATCTTCGCCATCGTCGTCGGTAATCTCGTCGGCGCGCTGTTCATGGCCTATCACTCCGTGCAGGGCCCGCGCCTCGGCGTGCCGCAGATGATCCAGAGCCGCGCGCAGTTTGGCTACTTCGGCAACATCCTGCCGCTGGCCGTCGTGGTCCTGATGTACCTGGGCTTCGCGATCGAGGGCGGGCTCGTGGCCGGCGCCGCGCTCGCAGGCTGGCTACACGTGTCGAGCGACCTGGGCATCGTCATCTTCAACGTGATCTTGCTGCTGATCGCCCTGGTCGGCTACAACCTGATCCACCTCGTCAGCCGCGTAATCACGATCATCTCCGGCATCGTCTTCCTAGCTCTGTTCATCGAGCTTGCCATGCACATCCCGGCTGGCTTCAAGGGCTCGTCTGACACCGCGGGCACCGTACTGCTGGCAATCTCAATCTTCGTGTCCTGGCAGGTGACCTGGGCACCGTACGTATCTGACTACTCCCGCTACCTGCCGGAGAACACGCCGTCCCGGACGACTTTCGGCTACACCTACGCCGGCTCGGCGCTCGGAGCGACCATCGTCATGGTGATCGGGGCTCTTGCCGCCGCCGTCAGCAGCACGGGCGTCAACACCGATGCGATTGGCTTCCTCGGGCACCGTTTCCCGGCCATCAGCAGCCTGATCATTCTCGCCTTGCTGCTGGGACTGATTCCGGCCGGAGCCGAGGGGCCCTACGGCGCCTTCCTCACGGCATTCAGCGCCGTCTCGGCCAGCGGCAAGGCCCGGTCCATCCCGCTTATCCGGGCAGCGTTCGTCACTGCCTTCACCGTGGTGGCAACGCTGCTCGCCATCCTGGCCGGCGCCAACGTCCTCAGCACGTTCGAGAACATCACACTGTTCCTGCTGTACCTGCTCGTGCCGTGGACGGCGATCAACCTCACCGACTACTACCTGGTACGACGCGGCAACTATGACGTCGGCGCCTTGTTCGCGCCCGACGGCCAGTACCGGCGGTGCAACTGGCCTGCGCTCATTATCTATGCAGTGTCTATAGGCGTGGAGATCCCGTTCATTAACAGCACCCTGTACGTTGGCCCCCTGGTCAAGCACCTCGGCGGCGCGGACATCTCCTGGATCCTAGGCATCGTCGTCGCCGGTGTGCTGTATTACGCATACGCTCGCGCAGCCTCCCTGGTGAAGCCGAAGGTGGCCGAGGCCGCCGCGTGAACCAGCCCTCCGACGCCGATTCCGTCGCCGGAGCGCAGCAGGATCCGGCGGCAAACATCCGCACGCTGTTCGACGGGCGTCGGCTCACGCCGGTCCAACGGCGCATTGCGCGGTGCCTGATTCAACACGCCTCGGAAGCCGACGGCCTGTCGAGCGCCCAGGTTGGCGAGCTTGCGGCGGTCAGCCAGCCATCAGTGGTCCGCTTCGCGACTGCTCTGGGCTACCAGGGTTACCCCGAACTGCGTAGGGCGATCCGTGTGGCGATCCGCACCGCAGGAATCGCACCGGCTGACACCGACCAGCGCAACGCCTACCAGGATGCTGTCGCCGCCGAAGCCAAGAATCTGCGCTCCCTGGAGGCCCGCCTGTCCGATCCGGGCGAGTTGCTGCGCGCGGGTACGCTGGCTTCTCGATCGCGGCCGCTGATGGTGGTGGGCTTGCGTGCGTCCGCGCCGCTTGCCTCCTACTTCGCCTACTTTGCCGCCAAGGTGCTCGCCGAAGTGCGCATCATCGACCAGGCCGGAACGCGACTGCTGGACCTGCTAGATCAGGGCAGGACCGCGGGCGCAACGGCCCTGGTCGCGTTCGACCTTCCGAGGTGGCCGCGCGAGACGACGCAGGCACTCGGCGCGGCAAGAGCGCTTGGCTACTGCGTCGTGACCATCACGGACAGCATGTCGTCACCCGCGGCCGAGCTGTCCGACGTCACCCTCGCCGCCCCGGTCGGAACGTCCTTGGTGTACGACTCACACGCGGCCCCGATGGTCTTGACCATGGCCCTGGTCCAGGCAATCTGCGACGCTCAGCCACAATCAGCGCAGCACCGCATGGAGGAGTTCGAGGAGGCCGCCGCCGAGCGGCGTTACTTCCACATCCAGGACGTCGACAGGCGATGACGTCGACAGGCGATAAGGAGATCGGCCGGCTGACGCGAGCGAACCGGGACACGGCCGACGAACGCGAAGCTCAGGGCGTCCAAGAATGCGCGGCGGGTAGCTGATCAGCGCAGCGGGAAGGGTACGCCTCGCTCGGACTCTGGCCGCGAGCCGTGGATACGCCGGTCTGCCTCAGCGATCGGCAGGTCGTTAATGCTTGCCTCACGGCGAGCCATGAGGCCTTCAGCAGTGAACTCCCACAGCTCATTGCCGTAGCTTCGGAACCATTGCCCCGTCGCATCGTGGCACTCGTACTGGAACCGGACGGCGATGCGATTGCCGGAGAAGCTCCACAGCTCCTTACGCAGCGCGTAGTCGAGCTCGCGATCCCATTTGCGGCGCAGGAACGACACGATCTCGGATCGCCCCGAGATGAACTCATCTCGGTTGCGCCAGACCGAGTCTTGCGTGTATGCGAGCGCGACAAGCTCCGGATCGCGGGTATTCCATGCGTCCTCGGCCGCCTGTACCTTCTGGCGTGCGGTCTCTTCCGAGAATGGCGGGAATGGCGGGCGCGCCTCCACAGATCCTCCTTGGCTGGACAACGGTGATCGTCAATCACGATGTCATGGACGGCGTCCGGCAGGTGCGGCAGCCATGGGTCGGATACACCACGACGCCGCCGGTGGTTCGCCCCACTAGGCCCACCGTGCCGAAGATGCCCGCCCACGAGGGCTCGTCCTGGGCGTCCAGCAGGATCGCGCCGACATGGTCAGCCTTGACGAAACTTTCGAAGCTCGCGACGTGAGCCGCGGTGGGATCCGCGAGAGCCGCTACAGACGCAGGCAGGTCGGTCCGGTGGTTAAACCCCTGATTGATGTACCCGCCAGCGATCCGCACGTAGAAGTCAGACTGAGCCTGCCAGAGCATGCCAGCGTCGCCGACGTTGGACACCACGACGACGATCTCGCCCGGCGACAGCTGCCGACGGTATTGCCCTGTACTGATGAAAGTCGGCACCTCGTCAAACGCCTCGACCTTGACCGGGGCGGCGTCCAACGCGATGGACGCGATCACGAGCACGGCGAGCGGCCAGCGCGCCCACGGTACCCGCTTTGCCGGGCCCGCCAGCCAGAACGCGGTAGCCACGGCCAGGACAAGGTCGGCAAACACCATCCAGCGGAGCGGGTAGCCGTTGCGCACCAGGGGCAGGTGGAACAGTCCGGCCCATAGCACCGCGTGAGTCCGGTGGCCCTCCAGGTAGATCACAGGCCCGAGCGACGCCACGACGATGATGACCAGCATGCAGCACAGGAACCGGACCAGCCTGCTCTGCCAGCTGGTGACCGCAAGCAGGACGACAAGCACCAGCAACGGGATGCCGATATAGCACGCCGCGGAGAGCTTATCCGGGCCGGCCGCTGCATGGGCAAGCCACGTGATGCCCAGGGTACGGCCGGGGCGTGGTATCACCAGGCTGGCCAGATCCATGCCGCTGGCCGTTACCGGCCGCGGCGCTTTGCTAGCCAGCATGTACGCCAGGTAAGGCATGGCCAGCAGGATCGTGATCAGGCAGGCGAGGCCGATGAGCTTCCCCAGCCGGGTGATCACCGGCCGGCCCGCCGACCCGGCGAGCGCGAAGCCGGCCAGGAGCGAGATCGCCATAAACCCCATCATCGAGGCGAAGACCTCATTGAAGAGGTAGAACTGGACCGTCAGCGTGACTGCCGCGAGGGTCACGAAGGTGCCGGTGCTGATCCGTCGTTCCCACCAGACGACGATGATGTGGCCAAAGATCGGCAGCAGCAGGGTGTAAGCAAGGTTGAGCCGGCCGTAAGCGGCGTTGCTCGTCTGATAGGCCGAGAAGCCGAAGACCGCGCCCCCCGCCAGGCCGGCCCAGAACTTACCCGTCAGCTGCCGGCACAAGACGAATGCAGCCCAAGCCGCCAATGGCACCGAGATAGCCACGAGCACGTTGAACGATGCCACCGGGCCAGCGGCCAGGGTAAGTGGGGTGGCCAGCAGCGCGAGCGCCGGCACGGTAGTGACCCAGGCAAGCGAGTGACCGGCCGAGGCCAGGATCTCGTGGGTGTACAGCGGGTTGAGGCCGTGCCCGATCGCATACGGCCACCAGCGCAAGCTCCACACATTGGTGCTCGGGTCCTGGCTCTTGTACTCGAGCAGCATCTGGGTGGCGTGGCTGAGGATCGGCCGGAAGGCGGTACAGACCCAGATGACGAGGTAAATCAGGAACGCGACTGCGCCCTGCAGCACAGGCGACGCGAGCCGGCCACCAGGCGTGGCCTGCGGCAGAGTCTCGGGCTCGCTGTGCTCGCTGAGCCGGGCGGCGGCTCGGTTTGTCCCCGCGTCATCGGGGTGACTGACCGGAGTCATGTCGGTTTAGAGCGATGTCGATGTCTGGCAACGGCCAGTTGGGGACCTTTGGTCAAGACTTGTCGTCGTCAAGCCCTTTCCCTCCAGGCCAATCGAGTTCTGCAACGACCCTGAGCGGCAGATCCGACCTCGGTCCGCACTGCGCGTCCGGCCTGGTCAGCACGAATGGTCCCAGCCCGCCTTTGTGCAGGCAAGGGGAGGTATCCCCATGGCTTGGCCTCAGTTGCTGCTGCCTAGCCGCCGCAAAAGCAGAGCGAGCGGCGGCCACGCGCTGCGGCCACGGCGAGTCTGGGCGTAGGCGCGCAGGAGCAGGTCTGGGTCGGCGAGAGCAAGTCTGGCGACGCCTTGCCTTGGCGCGCGGTCGGCAGGCAATAGGCCGACGCCCATGCCGGCCAAAATGAGATCCTCGACAAGATCCAGGCTGTCTGCCTTGTGGGCCAGATGGGGCTGGAAACCGGCCATCGACGCGATGAGCTTGATCACCTGCTCGTCTGCTTGATTGCGTGAGTTGCCGATCCAGTGATGATCGCGGAAGGCCCGGAAGATGTCTGGAGCGTTGCCAGTGATGCCCGCAGCGGCACTGGCAGGGACGCCGAGAGCCCAAGGCGTGGACCAGAGCGAGACCGTATCGACTGCGGGGTCGCTGCTCGCTGGGGCGAGGTTGTAGTCGTAGGTGAGTGCCAGGTCGATGTCATCGATGGCCAGCAATGCGAGGGCTTCGGCTGGCTCGTGCTCCTGCACGACGACGTGCACGTCGGCATGGGTCTCACCAAAATCGGCGATGATCGGCAGCAGCGCCCTCCGGATGGCGGTGGCGAAGCCTGACACGCGCACTGTGCCTGCCGGCGCGGCTCCCGGATCCAGGTCGGCCCGCGCCGTGCTGACGGCAGCGAGGATCGTGACCGCGTGTGCGGCTAGGCGCCGGCCCGCGGGGGTGAGCCGGACATTTCTGCCGTCCGGCTCGACGAGCACTGCTCCAATGTCACGCGAGAGTGCAGCGATCTGCTGGGAGACCGTGGACGTGGTGATGCCGAGTTGATCGGCGACCTCCCGCATCGAGCCCTGGCGCGACAGTTCAAGCAGCAGTTGCAGCCGACGCGTCTCCACTAGGACAATCATTCAAGATTAACGAACGTTGTGTCAATGATTCTCACGTGGACATGAACGAACTGCGCCTGTTGACTGTTTGCCATGACCTCTCAAGGATCGCCGGGCGCCGCGCGGACCGGCACGATCATGGCCGTCGCGTCGATGTCGTGCGTCCAGCTTGGCGTGGCCGCGTCGGTGCAGCTGTCTGCCCAGGTCGGCGCCGAGGGCGTGGTCTGGCTACGGCTCTTCTGGGCAGCTGTCGTGCTGCTGATGCTGGTCCGGCCATGGCGGATGAGATTCACCCGCCCAGCGATCCGCACGTGTATCGCGCTCGGGCTGGCGACGGCGGGAATGACGACGCTCTACATGGCCGCCGTAATACGGCTGCCGCTGGGCACCGCCAGTGCGCTGGAATTCCTTGGTCCGCTTGGCGTCGCCGTTGTGCGGGGGCGAGGTACCGCCCGGTTGTGGGCGCTCGTCGCGGCGGCCGGCGTGCTATTGCTGACGGAGCCATGGCACGGCGGCGCAGACCCTGTCGGCGTTGTGTTGGCGCTCGGCGCCGCGACCGGCTGGGCGTTCTACATAGTGCTGACGCAGCGGGCAGGCGATGAGGTCTCCGGACTGCATGCGCTGGCAGTGTCGATCCCGGTCGCCGCAGTCGTCGTGACGCTCACCGCCGGGCCGTGGGTGCTCGGCCGACTAACCTGGCAGTTGCTCGGGATCGGCCTCGGCCTGGCCCTGCTACTGCCGGTGATTCCGTTCAGTCTTGAACTGCTGGCTTTGCGCCGGCTCACCACGGCGGCGTTCGGCACCTTGATGAGCCTAGAACCTGCCATTGCCTCGCTGATAGGGCTGGCCGTGCTGAGTCAGGTGCCTCGCCCCGGCGCAGTCGCGGGCATCGCCCTGATAGTGGCTGCCGGGATCGGCGCCGAAGCCTCCGGCCGTCGAGACGCCCCCGGCGGGTCGACTTCATCGCCGGAGCGGCCCCCGAATCGCG
>Ga0335075_10001205_pt1 | contig 43079 bp, 39 predicted proteins | sample Lox_Sample_24_FD_206723 | JGI IMG/M metagenome (GOLD analysis project Ga0335075, IMG submission 206723) | Soil microbial communities from Loxahatchee National Wildlife Refuge, Florida, United States - Lox_Sample_2.4 | ecosystem: Environmental > Terrestrial > Soil > Wetlands | place: USA...
GCCGCTCGGCAGCTTCGTCAGCAATCCCGCGGGCTGCTTCGAGGCAACGCGGCGAGCCAGCGAGGCACCGTTCGCGTGCAGGCCACTGCTCGGCAGGAGGACGATCCTGTCGCCCACGGCGATGTCGCCGCCAAGCACCGGGCGCCGCCCCTCCGGAACTAAACCAAGCGCGCTTCCGGCAAGCTCGATCGCGTCAGGCATGATGACACCCGGCAAGGCCGGTGACTCTCCCCCGCCCCAGACCGCGCCCGCTTCCTCACACGCTGCACGCCAGCCGTTGAGCAAATCGAGAGCGCGATCCCGGTTGCCGTACCAGGATGCGTCGCCGGTCGCGAAGTAGGCGGTCACGACAAGGGGATTGGCTCCGACAGATACCACGTCGTTCACGATCGCGGCGACCCCGTCGCGGGCAATGTCGCCGAACCTGCTAACGCCGGTCGCGGCCAGGTACTCGGACGCGATGATCGACTTTGTTCCGAGTCCCTCGACGACCAGCGCCAGAGTGTTCCCGTTCAGCTCGAATACATATGCTGATGAGCCGCGCGATTCCGAAATCTCGATACCCCCGACGTCGCGAGAAGCGGAGCGGTAGCAGAAGCAAGAGCTATCGCCTCGCGCTTTACTTCATCGAGTACCTGATAGTCGACTCCGGATCGCCGATACTCACCCTGGAGGGCCATTTAGTAGAGTCCCTTCCGACCTCAAGTGTCCGTATGCCCGGCCATGTCGGCTCATCGCCATGAGACTAGCAGTATTTGCCGATTCACCCTAGGCGCGATGCGTGGCGGATGCCATGTTGGAGCACTGCTAATTTTGCAAAAGGTCATTGAGCGAAAGCCAGCTTCAACGGGCCATGGCGACCCCACGCAACCCGAGCAAGCGGAATTCACCCGGGCAACGGCATGGACTCGTAACCGCCCGCGCGCTGGATAGCCCGCGCCGCGGCGGCCTGAGCCGCGTCGACGGCTTCGGCCTCCGACGCACACGCGGTCAGGTACGCCGCCAAAGTTGCCGTGAAGGCATCGCTAGCCCCCGTGGTGTCCACGGCAACGGTCTGATGAGCTGGATATCGGCGGCTCGAGCCTTCGGCATGGGTGGTGCATCCCAAGGCGCCGAGCGTGACCACGACGGACGGCACGCCCAGTTCAGCCGCTAGCGCTCCAGCGAGGCTGTCGGTTGGCAAGTCGCTGGCTCCTCTGGCGGCCAAGAGAGCGCGCGCCTCGATCTCGTTGGGCACGAGGACGTCCACCTGATCCCAAGGAAGCGAAGCGGCAGCCACGGGATCGGCCAGCACGGGAGCCGGCTGGACGAAGACACGCGCGCCGTGACGCCGCGCGGCACCGATCGTTTCGCGAATGGCCAATTCCGGCATCTCGAAGGTCATGAGCACCGCATCAGCGCGTTCGAAGGCGGGCGAAGCAGCCTGAACGGCATCCGACGTGACGGCAACGTCGTCGTCGATGTGCCAGACAATGGAGGAGTCGCCTTCGTCGCTAACAAAACACAAACAGATCGTGGTCGCGACGTCTTCGCGCGACTCGACCCAGCTGACATCGACCCGCTCACGTGCGAGCGCGGCGGAAACATCGCGGCCGAGCCCGTCCTCCCCTACCGCCCCGACCGCGGTCACCTGGGCACCGAGACGCGCGAGCGCAACTGCCTGGTTGAGCGCTTTCCCGCCGGGCGAGGTGCGGATAGAACGCGCCTCGTACTCGTGACCCCACGCCGGAAGGCGCGGCGTGTTCACGAAGCAGTCAACGACATAAGCGCCCACCACAACGAACCGCAGATCCTCGATGGGACGCCGCTCTGGCACCGGCCGCGCTGGCTCACCAGCTATACCGCGCACGTCACCCACGTCGGCTGACCCGAGCTGTCAGCGATACGTCCACTCCCGCCCTGCTTCCTTGTAAGTGGACACCGGTATCGGCTCGACGCCCTGCCTCATCCGGGACCGGTAGAGCGTTCCCACGAGGTGATCGACCTCATGGCATACGAGCCTGGCCGTGCCGCGTTCAAAAGTCGTGATCCGGGTGGTCCCGTCAATGTCCTGGTGCTCAACCTCGATGGCCAGTGGTCTGGGCACCATGCCCCGTACATTGAAGAAGCTCAGGCAGCCTTCGTATTGCTCGTCGATCTCAGCCGACTGGTCACTGATCCGCGGGTTGAGCAGACTGACCGTCTCACCGTCGGGTGTACGGATCACAGCCGCCGCACGTCCGATGTTGATCTGCGGCGCCGCCAGGCCCATGCCTTTAGAAAAGTTGTGCACCTGGCTGACCCTCTCCAGGGTGCTCAGGTGCTCACAAGCTGAGACACCACGCGCCTCGCGTCTTCCGCTTCTGCGGGCAGCTCGAACTGCCGCGCGACTTCAGCCAGCACCGGAGCGCCTTCTTGAACGATGTCCAGTGAGCGCATCCGCTCGGCAGGACTCATCGTTTCCATATTGGTTGCCTCTCCATCGTCCGGCGCTTTGAACTTCCACTCGATTCGGTACCGCGCGTGCAGCGGCGGCTCGTCCGTCGACCAGGTGAACACCAACTGGTCGTCCTTCTGCTGACGCGAGATGGGAGTGCGGAACGGCGAAGCCTCGGCCGCCATCGACGTCGCGATTCCCCACACGGTGGGCTGCAGTCGGGCCGGAAAGATCATCGTCATACTGAGTCTGCGGGTGGGCAGCCGGATGGCGCGTGCCCACCACGGACCCCACTTGCGCGCCTTGACGGTGTAGACGTAACTGATCCATGTCGTCTCGCCCGGGTACAGCGGAAACCGCCCGTCCGTGTTCTCGAAGAGAAGCCAGACCTCTTTGAAGGCATCTCGGTCCTCCTTGACGTGCCACGACATGGGCTCGTCGCCACACGCCGCGGACAGCCCGATCTCCTCCCAGGTGAGCGGGTCCTCTCGGTAGAGCTGATTCGACCGCTCCGGATCACCTGGGTACCGGTCCACGGCAATGCGGATGAGGTACTGCGTCACCGGCTGCGCTCCCGTGTTCCGCAACTGCCGCCGGATATGGGTCTGGTACGTCCCGTCGCGGTAAGCCAGCTCGGCAAGCTCATGCTCGACAATCAAGTCGGGACCGGGCGCCGACTGCGGATCGCCGACTGGCGGCTCGTCGTGCCGCGCCCTCTCCCCGGACAACTCGACTAAGGCGTCGTGCATGTCCTTCCACCGCCGGACGAGCGCTCGCCCGGCCCGCAGATGCTGGTCCGCCGATTCGGCGAAGCTGCGACTGGCGAGCACCGTACCGTGCTCGACCTTACTGACGTATGACGGCGTATACCCGACGACCTTGGCTAACGCCTTCTGCGAGTAGCCAGCGACCTCCCGCCAGTGCCGGAGCTCAGCGATGAAGGCAGCGACCGCAGGATTCTGCCGGGCTCCCTCGGCCTCTAGCTCCACCCCGACCCTCTCTCCGGCGGTGGAAATGGAGTGAACGGCACGTGATCGCCATTCACCCTGATGTCCATCGCCGTCTGTGGCGGAGTCTGCCGGTGTGAGGACGTACCCAGAGCGCCGACCGGGCCGACAAGCCTCTTCATGGCCTGCCCTTGCCCGCAGAACTCATGAACGTCCGATCAGTACCGAGACCCGTGTCGATGCGCATTCACATTATCGCGCCCGCCATGCGAATGGCGCGATGGATGCGCGCGACTCCAATAGAAGGGCTGGACAGTGATCATTATCGTGATCGCGGCCATCGCGTTCCTCGCCGGCGCCATCGCCGGCATCATCGCACTGCTGCGAGCAGGTATAGCCCGTGAGGAGTCCGACCATTCCCTACGGGGTGAGCCCGCGACGCGCGCAGCCAGAGCGACCCGCCGTGTTGTCCGCCTGTACGTCAGCATGCCCGAGCGCGTCACTCAGACCGATGACAGGGCAGACCACCAAGCCGACGCTAGCCAGCGTCGGTGGCCTCCGACCGTTACGCCGATCCGATAAAGCGGCCGAACGTCAGGAGGCACCCACCATCATGTCCGCCACTGTCCCCGCTCCGCGTACCGACACCGGAAAGCGCTACGTCGGCAGAGTCGGCCAGAAGGAGCTGTACCGAGTCACTGAGGCAATGCGGCTACTCAGCTTGAGCCGCAGCGTCGTCTACAACCAGATCCGTACCGGGCGTCTGCGCAGCGTCAAGGAAGGCAGCACCCGGCTGATCCCCGCCGACGCCATCGCCGACTACATCGCGCTGCTCGAAGCGGAAGCCGAGGCCAGCCGATGACGGCCCAGGGCACCGAGCGTCCCAGTGCGCGCCGCCCCCGCGGCAGAGGCAGTGGCGAAGGGTCGATCTATCCGTACCGCAATGGCTACGCCGCCTACGTATGGGTCACGACCCCGAAGAGCGACGCCGCCAGGAAATACGTGTACGGCAAGACCCGCGAGATCGTGCACGACAAGTGGATCAAGCTCCAGGCGAAGGCCGACGAAGCCCCGGTCCCGACCGCCACGCCGACCTTGGCCGAGTACCTCACGCGCTGGCTCTCCGATGTCGTGCGGCCGACCCTGGAGCCTGCCACGTACGCCTATTACGAGGCGATGGTGCGGCTGTACATCATCCCCGGGCTGGGCATCAAGCCGCTGGACCGTCTCCAGACCCGTGAGGTCCAGACGTGGCTCAACAAGCTGGCCAGGGTCTGCCAGTGCTGCGCCCAAGGCAAGGACGCCGCGCGGCCGGAAGAGCGCCGACGCTGCTGCGCGATCAGTGCGTGCTGCGAGGATTACACAGGTCGCCGTACCGTTGAGGCCGTCCGAAACACCCTCCGCGCCGCTCTGAATCACGCCAAGTCCACGGACAAGCTGGTGTCCAGGAACGTCGTGGCCTTCGCCAGGGTGCCCACTGCGCGCAGGCGCCGCCGCAAGGGCTCGGCCTGGAGTGTCGAGGAAGCGAGCCGGTTCCTGGCGTCGGCACGCGACGACGAGGATCCTCTGTGCGCGGCGTACGTCCTGATCCTGGTCAATGGCCTGAGAAAAGGCGAGGTGCTCGGGCTCACCTGGGCCAGCATCGACGAGGAACGCACAGAACTCGACATCGGCTGGCAGCTGCAGCGGGTCGGCAAGCAGCTCATCCACAAGAAGCGGGTCAAGACCGAGGACTCGGACGCCGACGACAAGGTGCCGCTGCCGGAGATTTGCGCGGCCGCGCTCCGCCTGCGTAGCGATGAGCAGGACACCACCCGCGAACAAGCACGCGACCGGTGGCAGGCGAGCGACTTGGTGTTCACCACCCGATGGGGAACACCAATCGAGCCCCGCAACTTCAACCGCAGTTTCGATGCCCGCTGCCGCAAGGCAGGAGTCATGCGCATCAGGGTCGACGACACACGCCACACCTGCGCCTCGCTGCTCGCGGCCCTCGACGTGCACCCCCGGGTGGCAATGCGGATCCTCCGGCATGCCCGGGTCGCCGTGACGATGGAGGTCTACACCGAGGTCCCCGATGAGATCACCCGGGCCATGCTGAAGAAGTTCGGCGACAGCCTCGGCGGCCAGCGGCCTGGCGGGCAGGACCCGTCATGACAGCCCCGAGCGTACGCATCACCCGAGGCGACGGCGGAGGGCTATTGGCGGTGGCGTCCTGGCTACTGCTGCTCCTCGCGGCAGCGCAGGGATATGTGAGCTTCCGTGCCCAGTACGCATTCGTCGACCATGCCAAACGCGCCTCCGTTCCGTCGATCCTGGAGGCACTCGGGCTCGACACCGGCGCGGTGATCTTCGCGCTGCTCGCGCTTTCCTTGGCACGCCGCGGCCGACGCGGGACTGTCGAGAGATTCTTGAACGTAACGTGTGCCTTCGGCTCGCTGAGCATGAACCTGCTCGCCGCCGACCTGACCTCACCTCGCTCCATCGTGGTGTGGGTGATGCCGAGCGCGCTGTATGCCCTTGCATCTGACCGGCTGATCGCCGTGGTTCGGCGCTGGGTCCAGGCGAACAATCCCAGTGCCCAGGTCGCGCAGGACGGTTCCGCGTGGCGGGCGTTTGGCGGCCTGGCGCTCTGGACATTGCGGCTGATCTTCGACGTCCCCGGAACCGTCGCAGGATTCCGCCGCTGGGTGTTGATGATGGCACCAGTCGCGCCGGGCCTCCGCGCCCAAAACAGCGGACCAGATCAGAACGTGAGCGACCCGGACCGGTTCGACCCCGCAACACATCACGAGCCACAGGGTCAGATAGAGGGGCCTGGGCAAGACGGGCTCTTCGACGACCGGCTGGCCCCGGGCGAGAAGAAACGCGAAGCGCTGATTCGCCTCTACGAGCGATGCGGCGAGACCGGTGATCTGCGATATGGCAACCGGGCGAAGGCAGCAGCGCTCGCCGGCGAGATCGCCGGGCGGATCGGCTATCACCCCGGTACGGCACGCCGCGAGCTGGTCAAGTACCTGGCCACCCAGTCCCCCACAGCTCCCGACCCTCAGCCCGAATCCGGATCCAAAGCGGAGGCGGTGGCCTGATGCTTCTTCACCACTCACACGAGCTACTCATCGTCCTGGCGGCGATCGTCATCGTCGCCGTGGCGACCAGGATTGTCATCGGAAACCCGCGTGGAGCTCAGCACCGAGTCCGCGTTCTCCGATGGCGCGCCCGGCTCTACCTGCGGCCAGGTCCCGGCTACGCGAACATCGTCGAACTCGCTGTGCGCTGGTCACGGCTGCGTGCGGTCCGCATCGGCCGCCGTTCCCGCCCGTCCCTGCCCTGGTGGGCACGGATGATCCTGCCCGTCACCGCCTATGGGGTCCGCCTAGGGCGGGCGCACTTCGGGCGGCGCGTCATCGCCGGTATGGAAGACCAGACGCTGGTCCTGGCCGCCCCGCGAACCGGCAAGTCCGGCTGGCTGGCGGACCGGATCATCGACCATCCCGGCGCGGTCGTTACCACGACCACCCGGACCGACCTGTTCGAGAACACTGCCGCGCTGCGCGGCCAGCACGGCACCCTGCACGTGTTCAACCCGGAAGGCATCGGCGGCCTGCCATCCACCTTCCGGTGGAACCCGCTGCAAGACTGCGAAGAGCCCGCTATCGCGTTGCAGCGGGCCACCTCATTCACCGCGGCGACCGAAACCAAGGGCATGCACGACATGGCCTTCTGGATCGGGAAGGCCTCATCGGTACTCGCGAGCCTGCTGCACGCGGCGGCACTGGACGGGCGCACCATGAGCGAGGTCTATCAGTGGGCGCACGGCATCGACGACTCAGTACCCGAGCAGATCCTCTCCGCGCACCCCGGAGCAGCCGGTGGCTGGCTTGGCCCGATCCGGGAGATTCGCAAGCCGGGCAGGACAGCCGACTCGATCCGCATGACCGTTACTCGCTCGCTGGCCTGGCTCGCCGACCCCGCCGTCGCCGAGGCGACCTCGCCAGGCCCCGGCGAAGGGTTCGACGTCGCCGATTTCGTATCCGGGCGCAACACCCTTTACATGATCGGCACCGGCCGGGAAGAGGCACCGATCGCGCCATTGTTCCGCGCGTTCGCCGAGTACGTGCACGCCCGCGCCGCGTTCGTCGGGTCGTTGCAGCCTCATGGCAGGCTGGACCCGCCGATGCTGATGGCGCTGGACGAGGTGACCCAGATCTGCCCCGTGCCGTTGCCATTGTGGATGGCTGACAGCGCCGGCAAGGGCATCCTGATCGTGGCCGTCTGCCACGGCCTGGCCCAGCTCGAAGCCCGCTGGGACAGCGCCGGGGCGCGGGCGATCTGGGACACCGCCGGTATCAAGGTGATACTCAGCGGGGTCGCCGACCCGGACACCCTGGACCGGCTATCCCGGCTATGCGGTGAGATCGCGCTGCGCACCCACAGCCGGACCCGAGACGAGGACGGCCGCCGGGCACACACCGTCACCTACGAGCCGGTTCGGGTGCTGCCGCCCGAGCTGCTCCGGACCCTGCCGGAATGGCGCGCGCTGGTCCTGCGGACCAACCGGTCCCCCGTCGTTGTCCGGCTCCGGATGGCCTGGCGCCGGCATGACTACCGCCGCGCACGCCGATTCGGCCCCGCTCCCCGACGCCCGCTACCGACCGGATCTATAGAGCGGCCCCAGCCGCAAGACCTAGAAGACGAGCTGGTCGCCCTCCCCGGCAGCAATGGGGCCTGGGATGACGGCGAGCCCGATCGGCGACCGACCAAACTAGATGAGCTGACCGCACGACGGATCGCCTCCGGGCAACCAGTTCCGCGCTGGATGACACCTCCCGACGCGGCGCACCCGCCGTCGGGCGGCCACCATTCGCCCCGTCCGCGGCGGCCGTGGGATCCGCCTGTCGACTCAGGGGACCGGAAGTGACCGACTCGCCGGAGGAACGGGACCAATCACCGTCTGTCGCGGCCCTCGCCACCCATGTCAACGGGCTGCGCCGCGACCTCAAGTCGATTACCGCCAAGGTGGACGTGCTCACCAGGACCCAGCAGGACCACGCCATCGTGCTGGACGGCATCTCCGAACTCCGCCGCCAGGTCGAGCAGATCCTCGCCATCCTCGCCGACGAGGACGATGCCTCCCCGGCTGCATGGTTCTGGCTCACGATGACCAACGAGGAACGTGACGAGAAGTTCAGCGAACTATCCGACTGGGTCGAAACCGTGCTCCGCGCCCAGTACCCCGACTACCTCGCCGACCAGATCAGGCCCTGCTGGCCGAACCATCCCGAAGCCAGGTGGGAGCTGGCCTGGCTATACCAGCAGTGGTCTCTCGCCTATCTGGCCAAACGGCCAACTCTGAAAGACGCCGCAGACTGGCACGACCGCTGGTCCCCCGGCGTGCTCCACCGCCTCAGCCAGGTCATGAACCGCTGCGAAGCAGGTTGCCACCGGCACCCCGCGCTCGAAGCGGCCAGAGACGAGCGAGGCCGACTCCCGCTGTGAGCCAATCCACCAGTCCCGCTCTTGGACCCGGCGAGCTGGGGTCTGCCTTTACGAAGGAATTTCCGACCGCGGTGACGTTAGCAGGCCTCTGGGGTCCGTCCCGCTTGGGGATCTCGAATCGAGATTTCCGCCGTATCGGGACATGCCGAGGTATTGGCCGGACTGGATTATTGTGGATGGCCATCAGGACCTGCTCAGCGACGGTCACGAAGTCGATGCCAGGCCACCACAGAGAGTGATCGAATTCGCTGCTCGTCGCGCCGCGAGATCTCTCTGAACGCCGATTAGGCGCGGCCTGACATGGACGGACTTGAGGCGTTGTCGGCAGCACAGATCGACCGGCTCTGCGCTGCCGAAGGCGCCGGAGAAGCGGGCACTGCAGTAGATCATGTGCCTACGGGCGCTAAGAGCTAGTCGGCTTCGCATTTACGGCGTCGGGGAGCCCTGCATCTCGTGCTTCGTGGCCCGGAAAGTATGTCGTCGGCTTGGGGCGTGGGGGTGACCTGGTTCGTTCGCTCGATGATCTGCATGCCGTGCCAGCTCCGGCGCAGCTTTCACCGCCGCTATGACTATTTGCACGGCCGCGCGCGGTTCCTGGCAGGCCGACCCAGTTGGCCAGAAGTGAGTTCTGACCGCACTTAGCGCCTAATCTAGGGAAGTTGTCATGGTTAGTTGTCGTGGATGGTCTTAACTCTTGCAGCCCCGGGATGCGGGACTGACGAAATGGTGGGCCTTGCGTAGCTGAATTCTTCTTGCGCGAAGGCGCGCTCGTAGGCATCCGGGACCGCGTTGTCGGCGATGATGAGCTGGACCTCGCCGCGCTTGCCGACATCTTGCTGGGTAGAGAGTCTGTGGTAGACCGCATTGTTCAATGGTATCTGGGCGTTGAGCGCTAGCTGTGGGGTGTCAACGATGAGCAGCGTGGGGTAGTCGTTGTGGTAGCCGGTGGTACGGATCGCGACGGTAAGCAGGGTTGTCCAGTAGGCCACCTGGACAGCGGTAATTATCCCGCCTCCGTGACTGAAAGCATGGTACGGGCCGTCGTCGAGTATGGGGAGGTATGTTTTCGGGTCGATTCTTGCGCTGGTCACGCTTGGTACGCCGATTTCGATGACAGTTCGTTGGAATTCTTCGTCGAGGCTGGCGAATAGCGCCTCGCGCCGGGTTTTGAGGTCTTCCTCTCGCTCGGCTAGCGCTGCCCGGGTCTCCTCGCGCTCGGCTCTGAGTCGTTTCGCCTCCGCCCCGATGTCGTCTGCACGGTCCCACTGGCGGAGTATGTGCTCAGATTCTTGTCGTCGGGCGCGTGAGGTCGCTATCCGCTCGAACACGTCGCTGAAGGCCTGCAGGCGCGGTGTTATCCGGTCCCGTGTGCGGGCATCCAGGTCGGTTGTCAGGTTCTTCACGAGTTGCTCGCGTGCGCCGATAGCTTGAGTCACGGTGGCGAGCTGTCCTACGAGCTGTTCCAGCTGGCCGTCCATCTCATCGAGTTGCTCTCTGAGCTGCCGTGCCTCGTACAAGCCGCCATCGTCGAGGCCGGATGGCACGGGGTCGTCTTGTAGGCAGACGCGGCATGCTCCGGCGGGGACTGGCCGGGCAGTGAGCGACTGCATGCATCGGGGGCAGAGGGTGAACTCGAAGTCGGCAAGGCGCTCACCCGCGTCGCGCATCCGCTGGTAGCGGTCGAGGTCACCCCGGACGCGGCGGCGCTCGCTGGCGCACTCTGCCTGCTGGCGGCCCAGGTCGACGGCTGTCCGCCGAGCGTCCGCCAGGCTGCGTTCGGCTTCGCTGAGCAGGTCGCGAAGGACGGCGGTTTCCCGGTCAGTGACCGGATCTACGTCGTCTCGGAGAGATGCCTGCGCTGTCTGTGCTTCGAGTTCATCCGCTATGGCCTCTTCCAGTTCCCGCTGAGCGACAGAACGGTCTGCTGTCCTGCTGTCCCGGAGGAACGCGAGGACGTTTTGATGTTCTGTATCCGTCTTTTCGAGTTCACCCTTGAGCCTGTTGAACTCGGATCGCATGGTGAGGATTTCGGCGTTGGTGATGCCGAAGAGCAGCTCGAATACGGCCTTCCGCTTCGGGTCAAGGTATTTGTCCTCGCTGTGCGCGATGTCCTTATTGATGTCAGCCTGCTGGACGTACATGAAGGAGAAGACGTCAGCAAACGTGATCCGGCTGCCGGGCTTGGTGCTGCCGCCTCCAGTCGCTGCGGCCCGGGCATTGGCGGGCAGGCCCAGGGCTGTCAGCAGCAGCGCGCTAAGGCTCGGATCGGCGGCGGGATCGATGTGGTGGTCCGCCAGCCGTTCCTGGGTAATCAGGTCGGTCACGCGGACCATGCGGCCTTTACGGCGATCTAGGCTGCGCGCGAGGCGCAGCCGTGAAGAGCCGAGGGTGACCTCGAGGATTACGTCGTTGACGACCTCGATTGCCTTGGGCGCCAGCTTTCCGTTGCAGCCGAAGCCGTACTTGACCAGTTCAAGCAGCGTCGTCTTCCCGACGCCGGTCGGTCCGGTCAGGACCGTCAGGTCTGAGCCGAAGCGGTATTCCACAGCTCCCTCGGTGGTCTCCAGCAAGACGCTATCGAGGCGGATCTTGGCCGTCACCGGATCACCTCCCGGTACTGCCGGTCCATGAGGGAGCCGAGTCTCTCGTAGATGAGATTCTTAAGCCCGTTACCGGTCAGCCCGGCCGATGATTCCGCTATGGCCTTGCTGCGCTCTGCGATTTCGCTCCACGCATCTGCTGCCGCCAGCTGAGCGGCGAAGGCCCGCCCGGTCCGGGTGGGTGCGAGCGCGACGCTGCCGCGTCGGCCAGGCAGGTAGCGAAGCAGGTTCCGACTTACGAGCGCTCCTATGACCGCGTAGTAGCGGTCGTCCCACGGGCCGTACTTGTAGCGGATCATGGGCGCCTCGACGCTGCCCAGATCAGCGGCCTCCTCTGCGCGGAGCTTCAACCGCGGGTCGGTCGGGCTGAGTGCGTCGAGCACCACGGGAGCGAGCGCCGGGTAGCGCAGCAGGAAGTCTAGCTTCGCAAGCTTGGTAAGGCCGTCAACTTTCCCCTGATGCCCGTGCGCAGCGGTGACGGCATCTATCAGAAGCAGGATCCGCGCTTGGTGGTAGGCGAGGTCTTCCCGCAGCAGGGCGAGCTCCTCAGGATCCCCCAGGGTGGTCATGACAGCGTGTTCGCTTGGCGGGCCCGTGCGGCGACGAGCCGCGCGGTGACGTCGAACCGCTCGCTGAACCAGACCATGCACTGGGCCGTAAGGTCGCAGATGCCGCCGAGGCGCAGGTCGGCGTCCAGGTCCTCAGGCCATTCCCCGGAAGGCATCGCTTCGACGCGTGCCTTGATGCCTCGCCATAGGTCCGGTCCACGGAGAGGTGTTCCCGCCCCGGTGATCGCAGCAGTCGCATCGTCGCTGATCCGCAGCAATGCCCGGCGTAGCCGTCGCTGGACGGCGCGTGCCAGCGGGTCCTCGCTACCGCGGTCGCTCCAGTACGCACGGTAGTCGGACCTCAGCTGTTCGGCCCGCTCGATGGAGTTGTCGGCGCACACCCCCTCCGCCATCTTGATTCCGAGACGTGTCACACGAGGAGGCGGGATGAGGGGCAGATAGCCGACGCGGTTCGAGATCGCTTTCTGGATCGCGACGTCGAGATCCGCGATGGTCACCGTCCGCGCGGCCAGTTCGCGCTGCGCCAGGGCTCCCGCACCCAGCCTCACCTGCCCGGCTTGGACGTGAGGGAGCTCGCCGCGCGGGGTGGGGCCAGCCGCCCTCATCCGTGCTCGAAAGAGCGCCATCACAGCTTCCCAGACGGAGACGGCAAGAAGGACATCACGGCGCAGGATCTTCAAGACAGGCGCACAGTACATGTCAGGAGCCGCATGACCGACAAGGATTCGCGACGGCCTGGCCTCGTCGATCCGGAGCATGGACAAGAAACGGCCAGCTTGCTCTAGATGCACTCCAGCGGGATGGGTGACGCCCGCGTCGACTGCCGCTTTCCACGAGCGGGGTAGGAACTTCGGAATCTGCTGAAGGCCTTTTGCGAACTGGGCTATGACTTGCTCTTGAGCCTCGCTTACGAGGAGCATCTGCCCGTCGTCCGCGGAAGCCCGCAGGGCCCGCGCGGCTTTGTTCAGTTCCTGCGCGGCTCCCCGGCCCAGGCCAGCAGTCGTGACCAGCCGACAGTACGGCAGCTCGCCCATCGCATGCCAGCGCCCGAACAAGTGCGCTAGCCCGCCGTCTTCGAGTAACTGCGTGATGGTAGTGAATACTGCAACCGACGGGTCGCGATGTTTCCCCGAGACAAGTTCCGCGTCGCCTCCGACGACAACCACCCAGTCCTCATGGTGCTCGCAGATGATGCCCGCGTCGCAATCAGCAGCCGACCGGCCGTCTTCGAGAGCGTCCCGGTAGACGGAGAGCGCGTCAGCGGCCGCCATCGCAGCCTGCCATTCATAGCGATCGGCAGTTTGCGCACCCGCATCATCCTCTGGTTCTGCAGACAGCACAGTCTGCCGGGCCGTAGCGGTCCCTTCCCCCACATCGGATGACACCACAACAATATAAGTGACAGCTATCCGAAGAGACCGGCGATCTTCGATTGACTGAATCTATTTAGCTAGGAATCAGTCAGGAAGCTTCTGGCGGAGGACACCGCGACAGCGGCGCGCGGACGCCTCGGCCCGTGGTGAGCGTCCCGATCAGTCCAGGTAGGCACTGTGCGATCGTCCGGAACGATCGTTCCCACCCAGCGCGTATCTGTACCTCACCAGCATCACCGATGCGCCGAACGTCCAGGTCTGCACGCTTCGAGCAGCCACGACGCTCGGTGAGCGTTCTCCCCCGACGTTCCCGTCACTCAGTGTGATGTCCAGATCGGCTTAGCCGCTGGGGCCAACCTCATGACGGTCCCGTACGGCTGATGCACTTGGGGCCGCCGCTGGTCGCTCCGCGCGGTGCCCATCGATGCGGCACCCGGCCGGGAAGACGACTACATCATGCTGGACCCGGCAGGCGATATGCGGCATTAGGTGGGTAACCTTCGGTCACTGCGCCCTTCGGGCCACATAATGCCTGATCATGCGGGTGATCGAGGCGCAGCGTTCTTGGTCTTGCCGCCCACGATCACCCCGCATATCAAGCATGACAGGACGTTCGGCGAGAGAAGGCGGATTGCTTCCGCGCCCATCTCGAGGCAAGGCACCGCGTCTGCCAGTTCTTCGGCCATCGTGGCGGTCGGTCTCACGGACCGGCAGCCCGAACATCGCATCCTCGGCCCGGCGCTTGGGCTCTAGGTTCTAATGCTGCGCAGCGTCCATCGTGCCATTCCGAGCTTGCATTCAATGTAGCGTTTGTGATGACGAGTTATCCGATTTACCGCTTGAGTTCCACTTGAGTGTACAGACCGTAGCTCGCCGGACTGGCTTGTTGCTTCACAAGCGCAGAAGTAGGATGTTGCGCCATGACACACAGGGCATCACACTGAGTTATCTTCGTCGTGAAGAGGGCATACGCATGCTTTTTCAGAGAATAACAGTACGACTAACAGTATCTGCCGCGTTGATCGGTCTGGCCGCGAGCGCGTATCCAATGTCACCCTCATTGCGGGCATTAGTCGGCCGCACCGTGGCTGCTGGTTCGTCAAGCCGAGTCAGAGACGTGATCAGCGACCGCACCGCGTACGCCGCCAGTAATAGGCCGGGTATCGTGACTGCCATCGACACGGCCACTTACACCGCTGGGAACCTGATACCGGCCGGGGACGAACCGCCTGCTATCGCAATGCCCCCGGATGGGAAAACTGTCTTTGCCGCCCACTTCTTGCCCGGCACGGCAAACCCGATCAACACGGCCACCAATACTGCCGCTACCACAATCTCTTCTGGGAATTATCATCGCGTCGATGTGATCGCGTCTCATGGCGCGCGAGCCCCGACGATAACCAGTGCTGCCAGGTACAGGGCGCGATACCGGATCCCTTTCAGCTTCACCGTAACCACCACCGGCAATCCAGCACCATCAATCAGAGAGTCTGGCGCATTGCCGCGGGGGGTAAAATTCCGCGCTCGCCACGACGGCGCCGCCAAGATAACCGGAACACCGCGCGGACGTCGCAAAGCCTATCCACTAATTATAACAGCAACGAATAAGTACGGCACTGCCAGACAGCCATTTACCCTTACCATTACGAATGCCACATGGACGCTTACTGCAGTTCCAAGCCCACCGGGTGCGACAACCAGCGTGCTGGGAGGGGTCTCGTGCGTGTCTTCGAGATGGTGTGAAGCAACTGGTGATTACGTCAGTGGCTCGACACCGGAAGCGATGCTAGCCCAACAGTGGAACGGATCGACATGGTCGATCCAGACCGTACCGCCGATCGCCGGATCGCCCCAGGCGCTTTTGCAAGGGGTGTCGTGTGCATCCACCTCCTTCTGCGAAGCCGTCGGTAACCACATAAACGCCGAGAACAACGGGCTGCCAGCCGCCGCGCAGTGGAACGGCACCCAGTGGACCGCCCAGAATGTCCCGAACCCCGTCCCCAACGTCAACCAGCTGAATGCCGTGGCATGTCCAACGGCTAGCTGGTGTGTCGCCGTCGGGTACTACGATTCAGAGACGGCGGCCCGGCCGACGTTGCCTCTGGCAGAGGTCTGGGACGGCAGCAACTGGACGACACAGACCATTCCGGCCCCGGCTGGCGGGGGCGCCTTGGAAGGAGTCGCCTGCAGTTCGCAGGGCACGTGCGAGGCAGTTGGCCAGTCGTTTCCCAGCAGTGGTGCCGCCACCCTGGCCTACGGCTGGAACGGTTCGACGTGGTCCCTGCAAACCACGCCGAACCCGCCTGGTGCCGCGCAGCCCTATGCGACCTTCTACCAGGTGTCATGCTCTTCGGCAACGGCGTGTTCAGCCGTCGGGTTCTACGACAACGCATCTGTTGTAGCGGTGCCCTTTGCTGAGTTCTGGAACGGCATCTCGTGGAAAATAACAAGTAGCGGACTGCCTACCGGCTCGCAGGCAGCTTTGTATGATGTGTCCTGTCTCTCATCTACCGTTTGCACTGCGGTCGGGGATGAAACAGCCAAGTCGGGCGTACCGGCGCCGCTCGTGGAGATTTGGAACGGGAGTTCCTGGTCACACAAATCGACACCGGAACCTAAGGCAGCTGCGGGCGGCGCCGCGCTCATCAGCGTGTCGTGCGAGTCGCGAGGCGGCTGCGCAGCCATCGGTAATTTCACAACCAGCACCGGGCAACGGTCCGCCTTCTCAGAGTTCGGTCCAGCATGACCTGAAAGCTCTATCGCTTCTATCCCCAGATTCCTTGCGGAACGCGCCCACAGCGCGCACCGGCCAGGCATGCACAAGGCTGACAGCGCGTCACCGACGGCCTGCGGTTATCGCGCACAGATCAGCACCCTGCGCGGGTCGGCAGTAGTGCGCCATGAACGTGCGGGATCTACTTCAGGTCAGCCCTGCGTCATCTTCCGCCTGCCCGGACCAGTGGTGTGCCGGACGCGAATGCGCTGCTGAGCAGCGTCGACAACCGCGACAACCTCATGTCAGCGGGGACTACGCTCCTGTGGCAGCCTGAAACTTGACGACCAGCTCACTGGATACCCGGCCGCGGTCTTTGACCTCGATCCCTTGAGCTCTCGCCCACTCGCGAACATCATTGGGGTTCGGGCTGCCATTGGTGGCCCGACGGCCACTGCCGCGGCCTGGTTGCCTGGCCGAGGCGACCTTGCGCCCCACCCCTATGTACTTCTGCACAACCTTCCGTAGCGCCTTCGCATGAGCGGCGCTCAGGTCAATCTCGTATTCCGTACCGTCCAGTCCAAAGCGGACTGTTCCTTCTGCTTCACCGCCATCGAGGTCATCAATGAAGAGAGTCCGTATCTTCTGGGCCATAGGTGCTCCGTTCTAGAGGAAGATCGACCACCAGCGTAGCCGACAGGTAAGCGTGACAATGCCACCGCGAGTGCAGGAGCGAACACGCGGCCGACGGCATAAGCGGATGCTCGCGTAGCGCCCGGTGCCGGACGCTTGGCACATGCAGAGACGGCTCTGCGTCCTGATGAACGATTGGGTACGGCCTGTGCTAAGTGGCAGACTGCGCCTGTGAGCGACTCCGATTTCGTGGTCTTTGACCAGCTGGCCTCCGCTGACATTGTTGTCGATCGCACCTACCCAGCGGAACGACAGGCGGGCTTCGGGATGAGCCGCTGTCAAAACTCCTGCCCGTGCGCAACCTTGGCGGCTTTCGCCCGCACGGCAGGCCGACAAAGCTCGTCGCGCTCTACACCAGCGGCGAGGAACCTGACTGGCCAGATGCACTTGATCCGTACACAGGGACATTTCTCTACTACGGAGACAACCGATCGTTTGGTCGTGCCTTACGCGACACCATCGGTAACCGGCTGCTGAGCAATGCTTTCGAATGGGCACACGCCGACGCATCCGCCCGCGCTAAGGTCCCCCCTTTCCTGCTGTTCGACAAGCCAGGTACCGGTGGCCGCGACGTGAGATTCCGGGTTGCAGCCGCCGCCTGCGCCGCATTCGGCGGCGAACGCTGTGTCGTGCGATGACACGAACAGCGTCAGCCAAGCTGGTGTCTGTGGGACGTTGGTCTGAAAGGACCTTGGCCGCCTGTATCAGCAGGTGAGACGGTCGAGTCGCCGAGCAACCAGGTGATAGTGAGCTTGACGCCCTCGCCGTACCAGGGCGACGGCAGCCTGTTGGCCATCCATGGATGAGATGCCTGCTCGATCACGTCGTCGGCGTGGACCCGTTCAGCCCTGAGATCCCTCGTGGTCAGCTCAGAAGACTGACCACGGGTGATCGGGGCCTCGGCTCGCTCGCCAAGAACCCACGCGAGCGTTGCCACCAGGCCGTCGAAGTAGCCGACGTCCTGTTGCGCGAACTGTCTGTCCTCGGAGTCTGCGTCGACGTCCTTGCCCTTGGCCGCTGCTCCCTGTTGGCCCACGGCCGCGAGTGCTAAGACGTCGGCAATCTGCTTGCGCGAGCGTACGACGTCACCGAACCCGTTGACCAGCTCCCCCGGGTTCTCGCCGCGCACCGGAACGTGGTCATCGTCGCCGATGAGCCAGCGCAGGATGGTCGCAGCGGCATCGGCCCGGTTCTCCCGGTCGCCGCACAAGCGCCTTTCATCCGCCGCCGCAATCTCGACTTCGATGTCGTGCCGCCTAGGCACTGCAGTCTGACGGTCGGTGACCGGAGACAAGGTGGTCTCGCCCAGTGCCCAGCTCCACGCGCGAGCCGAACGCGACACGGCGGCCTCGGTCGCATCGGCGAACCGGCGCAAGTAGCGCTCTCGGACGGCACGGACGTGGCGCAGCGGCCGCACGATCGCTGTGCCGGGCGGCGGCGCCTCGTCGTCGGCCTCACCGGCGTTCACAGACTTCACGCTAGCTCCCGTCAATGTCCCGCCTCCAGCTCAGGTTCTTCGAGTTCAAACGACATAGCGCGGCGGCTGGGCGCCGGGTCCTGGCGGACCGCACTACGCCGCGACGATGCTTCACGAAGGGCCTCGGCTTCCCGGCGGCGCATGGCGTCGTCGCCATCGAGTTCCACCTGGCGTCCTCGTTCTGCAAGGATCTTCTCTGCCGCGCGAGCCGCAGCCAGCGCGGCTTCGACGTCTAGGGCCGCACCTCGGCGGTCCGGGACAGTCCCAGGCCCAGCCTGGCCGGTCCCTGCAGCCGACTCAAGAGCGGACGACTCGTCCGCGGGCTGTAGTGGCGGGAGATCGGCGTCCGGGTAGCGGCGGCGGAACTCGGCGTCAGCAGCGAAAGCTCGCTGCCGGTCGAGTTCGGTGGCGGCGTGCCATCGTCGCCGGGCCCCGGCGACCTCGGTCAGCGCTTCGCGGTAGGCACCCACCTCCTGCGCTAGAGCACTGTATTCCTCAGCCTCCCGCCGGGCGGCAGCGCGCTCAGCCTTGCTGGCGGCAGCGTCCGCCCGGTGCCACGCGCGCACGGCGTCGGCCCGGTAGGTGTCTTCCGCGATGTGAGCATCCCGCAGTTCACTGACGACGTACGGCGGTGCCCAAGCGGTGTCCCGTGCGTAGGCGGTCCGACGTGCCCACAGCTCACCATCGGTCGCGGCCGCAACCTCGCGCCCCTCGTCGGGCATCCGCAGAGCGGTGTAAGCCGCGTGCCAGCTAGCTCGCTGCTCCGGCGATCCGCGTTCGGGTGCGGGACCGATGGCTTCGGCCTCGTCGGAGTACCCGCGTTCCTCCCGGTAGGCAGCCACTAATCCCGCACGCCGGGTCCAGTCCGCCCGCTCGACTGGGTCCGCAGGCAGCCTGCCGAGATACCTGAACGCCCACACCGGGTAATCCATCGCGACCCGGCTACCCAGCAACGACGCGCGTTCGTCCATCGCTACCGCCAGGTCATGCGCGAACCTGTCCGCCACCGGATCCGCGATCGCGGGAGTCCTGCCCACATAGCCGGTGTCCGTCCGGGGCTCGGGCAGGCCGACCATACGGCTTACCCGGCCGTGCAGAACGGCGGCGACGCTGCGGGCGCCGCCGAAGTCGCCGCCATCAACGGCACGGTGCAACAAGGCATCGATGTTGTGCCCAGCAAGGTCGGCCGCCCGGAGCAGGCGAGTCAGGGTTCCCCGTTCCGCGTCGCGTTCGTACTGTTGCCAGTCACCTGCTAGCAGCAACGACCGGAGAGTGTCCTCATATTGCCGCGTGGCGTGCGCGCGGGTGACGTCCGCCCACATCGGTGCCAGTGTGGCTAGGCTCGCTGCCCGCTCCAGTTCCTGCCGCATCGTTTCGGTGGCGGCACGGTCGGTCTGCTCCCGTTGCAGCACGCTGGCAAGGACGGCGATCCGGTGTAGGGACGGCGGCGTGTCCCCGTCCGGCCCTGGTTTCTCGATGCCAGGCGCCGGGCGAAGTTCCGGTGACAGGTCGGCGGCGCCAGAGCGTTCGGTCACCACGTAGGCGGTGTTGCGCTCGCGGCCGCGGCTCATGCCCACGTAGAACGATTCCCGCCCGGCCGTCTCGTCGACGACCAGGTGGGCGGTGTCGACGGTCCGGCCCTGCGCGACGTGCACGTTTCCCGCGTAAGCGAGGTCGGCGTGGCGTTCTATATAGCTCTCCGGAAGCTCGAACGGCGCGGACCACAGCACCTCGCCGGTGATCGGGTCGCGCCCGACCATGCGCCGGACGAGCGCAACACGCTCTTCACCGATCTCGTCCCAGGCGTCGATGCCCAGTACATCGCGATTGGCGAGACGCCGTCTGCGCTCCCCGGCCTCGATGCGTTCGTTCTGGCGGGCCACGATGAGATCACCGACCCCGGCCACGTTGCCGTCCGCGAGCTCGACCAGATCGTCGGTGGCGACCATGCCGAGCGCGGCGAGTTCGTCTCGCGCACGCCGGGCAAGCTCGGCTGCCTGCGCGTTCGTCCCGGTCAGCAGGACAGATACCTTGCCGCTGAGATGGTCGGCGAGCCACCGCTGGTAGGCCGCATCCGACATCTGCTCACTGGTGCCTTCGAGGATGCGGCCCCGCTGGTCGTACTCGGCCAGCACGTCGGCGTCACCGTCCCGCAGTCGCAGCGACGCCTCGCGCTCCCACTCGTGCTCGAACCGCTGGACCGTCCGGAGCTGGTAGTAACCGTGCTCATCAGCGAGCAGCCGCATCGCCCCGCCGGCCTGTGGTGCAGAGAGCTGCTCGGTGTCTCCGGTCAGCAGGATCTTCGCGCCTTCCCTGGTGGCGATGGCCTCGATTGCGGCCAGGTCTGCGGTCGACACCATCGATGCCTCGTCGACCACCAGCAGGTCACCACGGTGCACGGGCAAATGGCCGCGGGTTTGGTCGCTGCCGGCGATCCGGCCCAGGAAGGCAGCGAGGTTGTGGCTCTCGGCGACTCCTTCGGCGGCCAGAACGTGAGCCGCATTCGTGGAAACGGTCAGACCGACGACCCGGCCGACACCGGCCTCCCGCCAGGTATCAGCGACTTTGGCGACCGTCCGTGTCTTTCCCGTGCCGGCCGCCCCGACCAGGATGTCGATGGCCCGACCTGAGGTGAGCACGCCGTAGGCCGCCTGCGCCTGGTCATCGGCTAGGCCCGCGCCGCTGAGCGGAGAGTCCGCGCCACCCGGCGCATCAGTCGCGCCGCTGGGCGCACCGGTCGCGCCGGGGCGGCCGTGCTCGCGCCAAAGCCGCGCCTCGATCCGCACGCGGTCCCCGCCGAGCGCCGCGGCGGCGCGTTTCGGCGCAACCTTCGGCGCGCCCTTCTGCGCCGCGGCGCGCAGCAGGCGCGTCTCGGTGTCCAGCATGGCGCGGGTGGTGTAGACCTCCGCGCCGTGCCTTCGCCACAGGCTCAGCCCATCCGCGCGGCGGTAGGCGTGCGGCACGGGCACCATCTCCGGTGCCGTCAGCAGCACAGAACCGCACGGACCCCCAGGTCGCAGCGCCTCGCTGGTCAGTTCCTCCAGCAGTCCCGTCACTTGCTCACCCGTCAGGCCACCCAGGAAATCCGGCAGGTACCGGTTGATCATCCGCGTCAGCTCGTACCGCGAGAAGGTCGCCTTACGGCGCTGTGCGTCGGCCACCGCCGCAGCCAGGATCCGGTCCAAATCGGTGCCCGATGGCGGGCGCGGATCGGCACCGAAATCGCGCCGACCAAGCGCCGCATTAGGGATGGCGCTGAGCGCCTCGGTCTCGGCGCGGCGCGACCGCGCCTCCCACCGCGCCAGCAGCGCCTCCCGGGACAGCGCAGAATGCGCCTTTGCCCGGCGCGAATCGAGCGTCACGAATTGCGCCATCGACCAGACGGCGCGCGCGTTCGGCGCCTTACCGTGCTTGCGCTCGTATTCTTCGATCAGTTCCCGAACGCGCGGCTCGATGGCGCGACGCCGGGAAGAAAACTGCTCTCGCACTGCTTCGGAAACACCGGCGACTTCCCACCCGTTCCCATCCGCCCGCGCGACCATCTGGACACCGAGGCGTTCTGAAAGATATTCGGTCAGGGTCCGCTCGGCGATCGCGCCCGCCGCAGGTTTCGCCGCATATAGCGCCGCGCCGCCCAGGGTGCGCCAGGCTCGCCGGTCTCCGCGCCGGGACGCCAGCGGATCCTCGCGCAGCACCCGGTTCAAGATCGCATTATGAACGTGCAGTTGCGGGTCGTTGTCCCTGCTCGTGTGCTGGGCGAACGAGGCGATTACCCATTGATGGGCATCGACGAACCGGCCCGAGTGCTTCGAGTGGTATCCGGCCCGGCTATAGCCTGCCTCCCGCTGCAGGTACTCGAGCATCGCCTGGTTGCCCGCCATGATGGCGTCCCAGACCGTCTGAGCCAGCATCGCCCATCGCTCCGCTTCGGCGACTTGGCCAGCCTCACCGGTCTGGTGCGCTCTGACCTGCAACGAAGCGTGCAGAAGGCTGACCGACTTCGGCACCGAGAAGGTCGCATCGAAGAAGAACACCGCAGCGCGCTGCTCCTTCAGCACCTGCATGATGATCTCGTCCCGCCGTTCCGGGGTTGCCTCCGGCTCGGCCGCGAGCATCCCAGCGATCAGCGCGGAGAGCTTGTCGTTGTGGTCTCCGAACGCGCTCGGTGCCCGCCCGAGCGTGACCTTCCTCTCCGGGTCGCGGGGGTCGATGAACGCGCCGTAGAGCCGCTCCATGACCTTGTTATCCACCTCGGAGCCGATCCGAAGGCCCAGTTCCGGGCACCCCAGCCCGGTCCAAATCCCAGGCGGTTCGCCGTGCTCGGCCACTGCGGACAGGTAGTAGTTTTCCCGCCCGGTGGCGACCGCGTGCGTGAGGTATCCGGGGTCATAGCCACTGGAAACCGTCAGCATCACGCACCGTTCTTAGCCATTACAGAGAGCACCCAGCCCGCCATCATCATTGTAATGCAATGGTGTGTGGCACAGAAAGGACTCATCAATGCATGCGCAGATAGCAAGCAACTAAGAGCTGCTATCTTAAGGCAAGTGGTCAACGCTAGGAGCGTGGCATTAGCGCTGGTCGCTCAGGTGCATCTAGCGGAGTTAAACGAGGAATGCCACTATGCCGGGCAACGTCAGAGAGAGGCAAATGATCATTGCGGCCAGGAATGACGCACCTGGCCACTGAGCCCTTGTCATCCTGATCATGAGGAGTGTCGGACGACCTGGTTCTGAGGTTCTCGGGGTCAGTCCGGGTCGGATAGGGCGAGACCGGTTTGGAGGTCACGGGTGATCACGGCGAGTTGGCCTGATGCGAGGAGCCCCGGCCCGAGAGGGCCTGACCGGTTCTCGCCGACCGGCGGAAGGGCTCGCAAGGCGGCCCGGACCTGTGTCGTCATGTGAGTGAGCTGCCAGCGGATCTCGTCCTTGGCGGCTTCTGGCCGGCCGGGAGTCGCCAGGCTGGCGGCTTTGACGGCATACGCGGCGGCACCCAGTGCGTGCGCACCCATGTGGCAGATGGCTACGGCTTGACCGGCGGCTCTGGCGGCGGCAGCGGCTGCGGGAGCCTTTACGTCACCGGCAGCGCCGCCACCGACGAATCGACGGCGGATCTCCTCGGCCGACGGACCACCCACTCCGGTCAGCTAGGTCTGTTGGCCTGGTAGTGGTCACGGACTGCCTGGAGAAGCTCCGCGGCTGACTCTTCTTGTAACTGGTCATGCTGACCGAACTTGGCCTTGGCGGTCCACTTGCCGCCCGAAGTTCCGGGGGCCGTGAAGTCATACCGGCCGCCCCAGTGCATATTCAAATGAATGAGCTGCTGCTCAGGGGTTCCCTGAAGGGCCATGGGTCTTCGCTCTCTTCTTGCGCTTGCGCTGGCGCAATGTGCGGACGGTTATCGTCTCGTCGCGTTCGTATCCCTCAATCCCGAAAAAGTCGGCCCCCCATATATGCGATGGCTGCTCGCCTTCGTGCCACAACCCGAGAAACTGCTTACGGGCTCTAGATAGGTGCGATACGAAGGCTCTGTGCGTTTTCCCGAGAGACGCAGCGGCCTTGTCGTAGGTTCCATGCACCGCCAGGGCCAGGATCACAGCCCGGTCCGCTGGTTTGAGCAGGGGCAGGATCTGGAACATGGCGATCGTCTCAACGACGTTGTTCTCGTGGCTGCCCACATATCCGATCTGCGGCCACCAATACACCCAGAAGTTGGCCATGTTGGGCTCCACGTCAACGGGCTTGTGGTAGCTCGTTCCCCGATGCCGCATCTGGGCTTGCACGCTGTGGTTGATGGCCTGGACGCCGACCGTAACCAGGTCCTTTTCGCCTGGCCGCTGCTCAGCCGTCAGCACGGACTCGGCGATGGCCGACACCGCCAGGTCGAAACGGTCCTGAGCCGTCATCACCCGCTGCCAGTACGACCGGTGAGCCGCGTAACCGGCCAGCTTCCGCACATCCCGGTAGCAGTAGCCGTGCCCGATCTCTGCGTCTAAGATCACGATTCCGTCACCTGGCGCTTGGGAAGCCGCATCCCATGTGCCCGCAGCGCGTTGATGGCCTCATCGACGAGCCTCCCGATGCCGTCGTCATCGAGTTTGGCGCCGGGGAAGGTCCACTCGACGCTGCCATCGTCGTCAACGTGGAACAGGCCGCGCCCGGGTGCGCGAGGATTCGTCGCGACCACGGCGTCTTTATGGCTGTCCGCGCTGCCACACGTAATCAGCCGCGTCTCCAGGCCCCGGTTATTCAGCTTCTCCGCGAGCAGCCGCAGGCGTTTCTCGCTGGCACAGGCGGCGCAACCATCTGCGCACGGCTCATGGCCATTGACCTGGTTCATGGGGTTGTCTCGTTTCCTCTTCCGGACGGGAACAAACGGCTCCCCGTGGCGCCATATCTCCGCGAAGGAGACCCGTGACCGTTGGCATGCTCCCTGGCGCCACGGGGAACTTTGATCCGGCCCACGCCCGCGAGAGCAAAGCTCGCCTCGTGGTCCACACCCACGAGGACTAATCGCGAGCGCAGGCCGGGGCTCATGGATCAGCCGATGTGATCATTGCGCCGAGTCCGAGACCTGAACAGCCGGGATTCACCCACGACCGGCCGGGATTCCTGCCAACCCTGCCACGCGTCCAGCCGCGACCGCCTCGGCCTAAGGGCTGCCTAGCACCAAGCTGAGGCAGGGCTGCTGCGTCCAGTAGCCGGTACAGCAGACGGGCCAGTTCCTGTGCGGAGGGTGCCATCGCCAGTTCGTTCGGACCTGCCAGCTTCCACCATGCCAGCGTGGAACGCCCGGACCAGACCGGCACGTCCGCGATGCGACGAGCCAGCGCGGTCTGGCCGTCGGGGATGTCCGCCTCGTACGAATCCCGCGCGAGCTCAGGGGCGGGAGGGTTCCGGCCGTCCCAGGCGATGTCTGCCCAGACCAGCCAACCCCGGTGGTCGCCGGTTACCCCGGTGCGAACAGACAGACCGCGCACCAACAAGAGGCCGCGTCCCTCCTCAGCGGCCGGGTCCTCGATGACATGCGGCCGGGTCGTGCTTCCGCCATCGGCGACTGCCACCCGGACGAGGGAGTCAACCCAGGTGACCTCTACGGTGAACACGCCACCGCGGCCGCTCGCGGTGTGGCGAACGGCGTTACTGCCGAGTTCGGTCGCAACACTGATGACGTCGTCGCGGGCTGGGCACTCCGGTAGCAGCGACGCCAGCCAGCGCCGTACCACGCGTAGCTGGCGCTCCTGGCCCGGGAACGCCTGCCGCCACCGCAGGGCACTCGCCACTGCCGCCGCTGGCCCGGCCGCGTGCCGACCGGTATCTCCATAGGGGCAGTACGGCTGACCAACTCCGGTGTTGCTCTCCATGTGCAGGGTTCCTCCGTGCATTGGACGGGGACGGGCACCGCTCGGCGCATACGGCCGACTTTGCGCGTATGGGTACCTCCCGGTGTTTGTCCGCAGCGTCAGACTCGCGGGCCGGGCGGTGAGAGAGCGGCGCGCAAGCCGTTCTGCCACGTTTGCGGCGCAACCAGTCGACCAGCGCTTGCCTGTCAGCGGAACCGCTGTCTGGCGTGAACAGCGAGAACCTGAGGAAGGTGCCGTGAACTGCGTGAACATGTGCGATGCCCGGAGCTGGCCGTGGCGGCCATGGCCACGGGACCAGGCTGCGCTAACCCTCGCTGGTGAGTACTCGCGCGAGGGCGCGGTTTATGGTCGGGTCACGACCCTCGACGTAGCGGTCCACCAGCCGGTAGCCGAGGCTGGTGAACAGGCCGAGAGCCGCGGTGTTGCGCACGCCGGTCTCGAGGATCGCCCGACGGGCTCCGGCTGCAACAGCGTGGCATTCGAGCCAGGACAACAGGGCGCGCCCGGCCCCAAGCCCGCGCGATGCCGGAGCTATGTAGATCCGTTTGATCTCGACCGTGCGGGTTGCCTTGTCGAACCACCGATAGCCTCCGCAACCGGCCGGGGTAGCGCTGTGGTACACCACGGCGAAGACTCCACTCGGAGCCGTGTACTCGCCGGAAGTCAGCTCGGCCGGGTCGGCAAACCCATACCGGTGTAGCTGCTCAGCGTGGAACGCCCGCAACAGCCGGGCCGCGTCCGGTTCGCTGGGCGGGCATTCGGCGATCTCGATCGGGTCCGCGCTGGGGGCAACGGCCGAGTCGGGAATGGTGGTCACACACGCGATGATGCCTCATCGAACTCGTCGAGGAACTCGCGCACAACTTCAGAGCGTGACCGCCTACCCATAGCCGACCGGAGGCCGTGCAGGTAGCCGCGGGCTCGCGGCGACTGCACCTGGCCGAGCAAGCCCAGCCCGCTCCGCATGGCCGTCACGGCTTCGTCCAAGTCGCCGCGGAGAAGGCAGGCACGGGCCAAGAAGGTGGTGTGCAAGAGCGCGGACCGCGGGTAGGCGGACGGGCCGGGAGCAGCCATGGCGGTGACAGCGCCGCTCAGCGTCTCAACCGCTTCCGACAGCAGCCTACGGCGGCTCGCCGTGGTCCGCTCGGCCAGCACGACCAGGGCCTGCCCCGCCTCGGCCGCGAGCTGCTCCGGGGTCAGGTAATACAGAAATGATGGAGGGTCGCTGGCGGCGTGGCGCTGCAGCAAGACGGCGGCCGCCTGGGACTGGCGGCGGAACCGAGCGAGGTCACCATCGGCCGCCGCTGCCGTGGCCTCCCTGCCCAGCAGCCTGGCACGCAGTACGGGATCACCCTGCCCGCATTCGCGGGCTGCTGCTTCGGCGAGCCGGACCGCCTGCGGGCCGTGCCCCGCGAACGCCGATATATAGCTGAGCATGCCGATCGCGTTGGCGGCACGGTCACTAGCCCTCAGCGCCCGGCAGACGCCCAGGCTCAGCAACAGGTACCGTTCGGCTGCACCGTAGCGGCTGGAGTCGAAGCTCATCCAGCCGAGCAGTTGCGCCAGGTCTGCCACGATCGTCAGCAGCCGCTCGCCGGTCTGGCGGCCGTAGCTTGCGTAGTCCACCAGATCGACGACGTTTCTCAGCTCAGCCGTGACGTAGCGCAGGCTCAGCGCCCCGCCCCCGTGCCGGTCGTCCAAGCGTCGCAGCGCGGCGACGTGCGCCGAGATGAGATCGACCTGCGCCGACTGGACGTACTCGCGGCCGATGCGGTCCCGGGCCGCGACCACGGCACCGCGCAGCTGGTCCAGCACGACGGCGGTCAGGTCGGCGCCGGTAGCGTCTGCAATTGGGCTCTGCGGAGTGACCGCTATCTCGCCGAGTTGACTCAGTTCGTGGAGTAAGCCGTCGATGCCGTCGGCGCCGTCCAGCTCGCTGGCGGCACTGCGCGCAAGGCTGCCGGGCTCCTGCCGCCCGGGCCACAACTGAGCCACGGTAACCGGGTAGCCAAGGCGTTCGGTCAGTACTGCGGCCGCCACGTCGGGGATCGGCGGACGTGGCCGGAAGCCGCGCCTGACCCACGAATAGCCAGCAGTCGGGTCGAGCCGCAGCCGCTCCCGGCCCTGACTCGACAGGCGTGAGTTGATCGCGATCACCAACTGCCGCGGGCTCCACTCTGCCAGACGCAGCATGTCCGCCAGCGGCGTCCCGGCTTCCTCCACCGGTATTCCCGTCCTGCCCAACTCTGCGTCGCCTGTCAGGTCTGGCGAAGCCGACCGGGTGTCGGAGAGCGTTCCGGTCGCGGGCGAATGTCGGCTGCCGGGGGCTTGACGCAACCGATGCAACAGTCCGACCCGTCGCCGTGGTTGCGGCAGGCGCTGGGCGCAGGCTGGGTGCCGATCTCCTCACCAAAATGCTCAGCGAAGAGGCGGCGGGTCCGTGCGAAGTCGGCGCGCCAGGCGCGTCGGTCGTCTTCTCCCCTCAGTCCGGCGTACGGGAAATGATCTATGAAGTGGCCGAACAGGTGATCGCAGTCAGCGCGGTACTTGGCTGTGTCCAACACGTGAGCATGCCACACGCGGTCGAGCTGTCTGGTGGGCACGATCTTCACGCCGGGGTGCAACAGGCAGAGCTTCAGGAAACATCGGTACAGCGCGACAGCCTGGTCGGCCTCGGTCAGGCCGACTGCCATCTCCCCGGGTTCCGGGTGGATGAGCTTGTAGGTGATGGGCTCCAGGTCCAGCACATCGATACGGCGGAGCCGTTCTTCGGTGCTCGCTTCCAGGCACGCGGTCACGACCATGGTCCCTTCTGCCGAGGGCCGTGCCGGAGCGGCGCCCGAGGCTGCCGGTCCGGGATGGTTAGCATGCGTGACGGCTCTGTCTGCTGGGACGCACCTTCGTTGCGTCGCCAGCGGAGCGCCGCAGGTCTGCATATAACTCCAGGTTAACTCCTGTGTCCTACACATGACTATCCTATGTATAGGGTAACACCATGGAAGACGCTGGGGAGGGCTGACTAGACTACTGCCAGCTAGCGTCCGCCTATGGTCATAGACCGGGAGTGGGACGAGCCCGTCTATCAGCAAGTGGCAGGCCTCCTGCGTGACCAGATCACGTCCGGGAAGATCGAGCCGCGACGGCCCATCCCGTCAGTTCGCACGCTCTGCGAGACGTACGGCATAGCCAGAGCCACAGCAGGCAAGGCGATTCACTTGCTGGCCGGCGAAGGGCTGATCCGCCGGGTGCCCGGCAAAGGCTGGTATGTCACACCAGACACCGAGCGCCCCTCAGCTGACTGACCCAGCAGGTCAGTCGAGACCAGGCGCCACACAGGCCGCCGCCCTAGTGCTCAGCGGGCGGCAGGTCCCTGTGAGCCGCGCGCCGAGTGTCAGAACGGAAGCTCGCGGTTGTCGTCCTTGTCAAGCGGACCGAAGCAGGTCAGGCAGACCTGGCCACAGCCGTCGATGTAGCCGGACTCGGCCAGGGTGGTGGTGTTGCCGCAGCCGGGCTTCGCGCAGGTGATGACGTCGGAGGGGGAGGTGGTCTGGTCCATGGCGTGCTCCCTTCGTGAGGTCCCCGGCGGCGGGGTCCTGGTTCGTGGTGTCTCCCGACGCCGGAAGGCACGCAGGCGTCATAGGGCGGGAGTGCAACCGGCCGGCCCGGGCGGGCAAGATGTTTTTCAGCGGGCAAAGAAAGACAGCGCCGGCGAAGCCGGCTCCAGGCGCCCGCGGCTCGGAAAAAGATCTTGAACGCCTGGAGCGAGCGCAGCGAGAGGCCGGTTGTGCTCCCAACCGCGCCTGCGAGACTGATCAAGTCGGGATGCGCCGCGGACTCCGCCGCCGGGGACACGCAGCCGAGCGCAGGGCCTGACCAGCGCGGCGGAACCCCGGCTGAACCCTGTAGCCCCTCCGCTGACCGGGGCGTCCCGGGATGAACTTCAGCCCGTTGGCCACGGGGTTTGTCATGCCGGGCGCTACCAGAAGGATCGTGGCTTCCGTGAGGTCAGGACAGCGGCCGGGCCTGGCTCGCCGGATTGGGCGTCAGACGGGTACCGCCGATGTTCGCTCTGCCACCCTCGGCGTAGCCGTCCCGGTAGCCGGTTCCGGTATAGGTGACGCGCGCGGAGCGGGTGAGCGGGTACGCCCGCCCGGCCTCGCCGCGGATCACCTGCGCACGGTCGGCGAGGACCAGGGCAGCCCGGGAGCTACCGGTGGCTTCCGGGCTGGCCGCCTGAGTCGCGGCGGCGTGTTCGGCGGCGCGGACCTTCGCGATCACAGCGGTGGCGAAGCCGAGCAGCCAGCTGCGCCGCCACGCACGCGGGCTCTGGGCCCATCCGGGGACCCGCGCCTGCTGCAGTCCGCTGGCTTGCTGCAGCAGGACTGACGTGTACAGCAGGTCGAGGCGCTCGAGATCGGACCGGTAGCCGAAGACGTGTACCCGAACGCCGCCCGGGCTGCCAGCGGTCAGGATGGCCTGGCACCGCATCGCGGCAGCGAGCCCACACAGCAGGTGCGCTTTGACGCGTCCCCACGGGTTCGGCAGGTCCATGATCTTGTTGTCCGGCTGATCGGTCTCGGGCCTGGCTGCGGCGAGCAGCGCCCGGTCGATGCCGTGGCGGGCGATCAGCTCAGCGGCCTTGGCGGTGAGGGCCTCGGCCTCGGCGGGTGTCACGCCCTGGGCCTCGGCCTTGGCCAGGAGCTTGCGGACGCGCTCCAGCAGCGCGTTATGGCTGTTCATTGTCGGTCCTTTCATCGCCAGGAGACTGGCGGAACGGCCGCGCGGGGCCGGGATGAACCCGGCCCCGCGCGGAAGAGATGGTCAGTCGCCGAGCCGGTCGGCGTAGGAGGCGGCGACTTCCTCGGGAGTCATCGGCAGCCGGGCCGCTGCGGGAGGCAGGCCCGCCTCGACGGCCTGGCGGATCAACCCGGCCATGGAGTAGCCGGGGGTGTCGGCGAGCGCGCGGTCGAGGGCGATGTTGGCGAGAGCTCCGTTGCCGGACTGCCAGGCGGTGAACGCGAGCAAAGATGCGGGTGCCGCGACGTACCCGGGCTGCGCGCGGCGAACCAGGCCGGTCCACAGCCGGCTGTGCGCGTCCCGGTGGGCTGGGTCCATCCGCGCCCAGGCGTCGTCACGCACCGGCAGCCGGGTCAGCAGCACGGACAGCCAGGCGTTCCTGCTGCGGCTGACCGGGCGGCCGTTGCGGCAGGCGGCGACCGCGGCCTGGACAGCCGACAGACCCGCGCGGTCGAGAGCGCGCGGGCCTTCGGTCTCGGCGAGCCGGACTGCGTCCCGCAGGGCGCGCCGGGTCGACCGGGCCATCGCCTCGGCGTCCGGTCCGGTGACCGGGGCGAGTGTCGCAGCCAGGGCGGCCCGGTCGGGCAGCACCGGCGGGCCGACGGCAGCCAGGGCCCGAGCGACGGGATCGTCTGCACCGACCGGCACGCCCTCTGCCGGGCAGCACGACGGGTCACGGCAGATGTAGGACCAGAACCGGCCTTCATGAACGCGCAAGACATCGTGCAGGGCCACGCCCGCCCCGGGTGCTGCCTGGCATACAGCGTCGGCGATCGGGGTAACCAGCGGGCCGGGGCCGTATCCGATTACGACGGCAACGGTCACCTGCTGGCGGGACAGCACGCCGATTGCGTGCTCGACGATCGTGGCCGCCTCGGTGGGATCGGGCGGATCGGGCAGGTCGTAGCGGAACGTGAACAGCACCCGCCCTTCCTGCGGGCCGACTGCTACGAGAACCAGGCTGGCCTGCGGGGTGAATCCGAGCAGGTGCGGGACGGCGGCAATGAGTTCGGCCGGGGAGCTGAGCCGCAGCGTCGGCCGTTGTGGTGAGTTCATCGGTGGTTCCTTCGGTGACGAGTGGGACGGGAGGGATGAATGCGGGGGCGGGCGCGCTGCCCGCCCCCGCGCTGGAGAGATCAGGAGGTGGTGACGCCGCGCAGCACCCGGGCTTCTGCCTGCTCGGCAGCCGGGAGGCCGTTCGGCTCACCGCTGGCAGCGGCCTGGCGGCTGGCCTTGCGTTCGGCGTAGCCGGTGCGCAGCGTGTCGAAGGCCATGGACGCGGCGATCTCGCGTGCCCGCAGCGTGACCCGGGCACGGGGCTCCGGCCGGTCGCTAGCCGTCGCCAGCCAGGCCTCGGCGGTCAGGTCGTCGGCGACCACGGTCACCCGGTCGCCCTTGTGCACCGAGTCGGCGGTGCGGGTGGCCAGCAGGCCGAACGCGGTCACCTTGACCCAGCGGGTGATGCCGTCACCGGAGCCGCGGGGAGGAAGCTCGAGGGCCAGGCGCAGCTCGACGCCGTCGGTTCCGTCGCGGGTGCTGAACGTGCGGGGGTCATCGCCCAGGCGGCCGGTGACGGTGATGCTGATCGGGTTCATGAGATTCCTCCCTGGTGCGGTGCCGGGAGGGCTGGCCGCCCTGGCGGCGGCCCGGGACTGCGGGGCCCTTTCCGGCGGTCAGGTGGCAGCGCCGGGCACAGGGCCGGGCCCGTCATACCGGCCGACCGAGGCGGCCAAGATGTTTTCCCGCGGGCAAAAGAACTGCGCCGGCGCAGCCGGCACCAAGACGCGGCTGGCCCGCGGCCGGGAAAAGATCTATGGCCCGCCCGGGGCGAGCGAAGCGAGAGGCCGGTTGCGGGAACGACCCGCCCGGCGCAGACTGACCATGACGGAAAGGGACACGTCGCAGGACCGGGCGTCACACGACGGATAGCAGAGATCCGCCACGCACCCGGGGAATCAGCCGTGAACCCGCATCACCGTTTCCAGAAGGCGAGTGCCGGGTGATACTCCCCCACAACGCCAACCCGTTCACCGCTCAGCTGCGGCAGTGCTTGGCCTGGTCCCTGAAGTGAGCAAGCTATGGCAGTGGGACGAGATGACCGAGGTAACCGGACTGGGAATGGCCATCAGCTCGGCGACAGATCGGTGGCAGGGCTCCTGCCAAGGCCCTCCCGAGTGACAGCCTCAAGCTGGAGGAGTGACTGTTACAGAGAGTAAGCGTCCGGCGAATGCGACAGGCAGCCATGCGCTCGCGCGTAACGATGCCGAGCATGCGGCTGACCGGAATGTCGTGTTCAGCCAGATGCACTGCGCAGAACGGACAATCTGATGCCCGGACGCGTCGCCTATCTTCTCTTCGGTGCCGCTTGTCCGCATCAGCCGCAACGTTCGGCAGCCTCCATGACTTGCTGCGGCACTCGAACTCTCAAGTTCACATAGATTGTTCAGGGAACACCGATGACAGCAAGTTGACGTTCGTATTGTCGGCCGAGTGCTGTTGGGGCCTATTGCGTGGTCAGGACCGTGCACATTGTTAATGTAGCGAGGCGGCCCTGTAGGACTAACCGGCTGGCACCAGCGTTGGTTTGGAGGAATTGCATTGGCGCTGAGCTTGCGCGACCTGGCACGTTACCGCATGCACGGCAAGAGCGAGCAGGCAGTTCGAGAAGAGTGGATCTTCCCTCTGCTGTTGCATCTTGGTTACGGCCCGACAACCTTGAATGATGTGATATTTGAGGAAAAGTTGAAGCTCAGAGACCCGGTTCGAAAGCTCGGGAGCAACCAATACAGAGTTGACTACTTGCCGACCGTTCTGGGTCACGGTCTGTGGCTTATTGAGGCTAAAGCGCCTAGCGCCGTTGATCGGGCGACCCATCTTGCGCAGGCTTGGAGCTACGCAACTCATCCCGAGGTAAATGTTCCTCTCGTGGTCTTGGCGGACGGCGCGCGGCTTGTTGTCCATGACCTTACCCGAGTGAATTGGGATGAAGCCATTCTGGATATTCCAGTCTCCGATCTTGAGAGACAGTTTGATCAAGTTCTTGGCCTGCTCGGTGCTCGCACAGTTGCGCGCTCAGTCCGAGAGAGAGTATTTCACTACCTGCAGCTTTCGTTGCAGAGCGAACTTGACCTAAACGCGCTCAGTGACACAACGAGCCGGGTGGCTAGGATCGTGCAGCTCGCTCGCCCGCAGATCCTCGAGAACCGGCGCCGAGTAACGGCAGATGCCAACGCAGAACTTGCGACGGCGTATGGCGATATGTTGCAGACTAGCGGCCTTGCTGGCCTGGCGCAGCAAATGAACGTCCCGTTCGGATGGACATGGACTGACGTCGATCGTGGGGTGGAAGCATTGATGCGCCGACCGACGCCAACGGAGTTGGAGGCACTTTGGCGCGGTGTCGCCGATAGTGATGGCAACCAAAGGGCAGCATGGGGTCTACGAACGTTCCGGCTGTCTGTCGCACTTCGGGCCCGAGCCATCGAGGGTTGCGCAGAGGCGGCCGTTGAGCGATCTGCAATAGCAGTTCGGGACCACCTGCTTGGATTTCCTCATGATCCCGTGGCAGCGGCGGCGCACCGATTGGAGCTTCCGCTTCTGGTCCTAGCCCTCCGCCTAGTCACCGAAAGGGACTTGGGATTGCGTACACGGGTACAGCAGCAACTGCGGCAACTGGATGCCGAGGTCGAGTTGCGTCTCGGCCCTGCAGGTCGGATCCATGGGTGGGCGCTCTCTGCTGCGCTGCTGATCTGCCGACAACTACTCTCGAAGACTCCGTGGAGCCTCCCAACCCTCGAAGAACGGACTACGGCCATCCAGCGGTTGCTGGACACCCTTCCTTACGACCAGCAGTTCATGTCTCAGTACATCGTTGGACTTGACCTCGGCGACGACTGGAAGCGTAATGATCCGTTGATTGATTACACGCTGCTAAGCCTCGCGAGGTACTCACCGGATTTTGAGCTCTCGCCAGAGGAGCATGCGAAGATTGAGCAGCAGGCTGAGCGCGCTGACACGGTGGGAGAGGCAGCTCGAGAGATTCTCAGACCGCATCCAGGCTCTGCCTCCGCGTGATATGCGCGCCCCGGTCGTAGCAGCTCAACTGCGGCCTTGGAGGTACCGGTCGACATCTTCAGAGAGCTGATCCCAGCTTTCCTCGGCTCGGTGGACGTGCTTGCCCGCCATCATCTCGTTCCATGGTTCGTTACGTTCTTCGTCGTCGCTCTCCTCGTGGAACCTGCGAGCGCCCTCCCAGGTCCAGCTGCGCTTCTCTGCCATGCCGAGTTGGGTCTCCTCAAGGAAGGCGAGAGAGATCGCGTGTAGCTCCTCCTCCGCTTCAACCAGGTGAATGACTGCGCCCAGCGCGAGTTTGGCGAATTCAGTAGGCAGGACGCCGAGAATGGATAGCAGATGCTGTCTGATCTCTGCTAGCGCATCCCGGCTGGCCAATAGATCGAGCAACATTGGCGGCCTGGTGCTCGTGTCGATCGGGAAGAATGCGCTGGCGGTCCAGATGGCCTGTCGATTCTTGCCGATGAACAGGCTTAGGTCGCGTAGTGCCATTTCCCATCCGGCTGTCCGTGCGCTCGAGCGCTGAGCCTGCACCAAGCTGTAGGTCAGATACGCATACCAGGCCGTCACCAGCACGAGCACAACTGTGGTGACGGCTCCGATCGCCGCGGACCAGGCGTCGGTACTCCCAGCTCTCGCCAGCAGCGAGTGCAGCCCGAGGATGGCGGCGTATGAGCCACCAAGCCCTATGGCGATGCACGTAGGCACGAGCACACGTTTCCGGGCGATGGCCTTGCCAGCCGTCGCCAAGCCCCGCCCGAGGCCCTTGCCGACGCTGGCCAATCCACGACCGACGGCCTTGCTCCGACCGACCGCCTTGCTCTGGCTGAACCGGGCCGCTGCATTGTCGATCATCGCTCGCGCCTTAGCGCTTCGAGCGCGACGTCGACCTCGAGGCTCGGGCGCTTCGGGTTCCCGCGCAGCTGGCGTCTCAACGTCTGTCATAACAGCGCACGTTAGCGGGCGATCCAAGCTCCGTTGAGCTCATCGCGGCCGAGCTGGACGTCCCCGGCCAGCGAAACACCGCCGAGCTTGGCCGTCAGCCCAAGCCGCAGCGCGCCAGCGAGTCGAGAATCCCGACCCTTCGGTCCTCCCGTACCGCTCCTCGCTCAGTACGACGAGCAGGGGTGATCGGCACGATCGAGAGTCGGCCGACGATAAAGGCTAACTTAACTTAGCTGCAGGTCTTTTGCTCTGCAGCCCTTTACGACCGGGGCGTGGCAGTCGCTCTGCTGGAGCACCCTGGACGCCACAGATGCGCAGGTGGCGGAGCGGTGATTCGTGGGCCTCTTTTATCAACAAGGCAATGGCCGACGCGCAGCGCGTCGGAGAACGCCTGCTGAGCCGGCGCGCCAGAGCTTGCGCCTGTCCGGTTCGCCAGATAATCGACTCATGGCCAGCAGCAGAAGCGCCCGCAGGAAGCGTCGCCAGGCTGCCGCGGTGCGCCACTATCAGCTGCTACGCCGCAAGGGACGGCTGCCAGTCCATACTCGCGCCGAGCGCAAGCGGGCGGCCGAAGAACGCAAACGCCAGCGTGAGGCTGAGCACGGGAGGGCCCGCCGCATCCGCCAGATCGCAGCGGTCGCGGTGACCCCAACAGCCGCCACAGCGGTTATCACCACCGCGCCTCCCGCAATCTCATTGCACAAGATCTACGGGACTTACGTCGCAGCCGAAGCCGCCTCCTGGCCAGATGGGCCAGACTATCCGCACACCGAACTGGCGGAGGTGGTGCAGCCCGACGCGTTCATCCCGGCAGTCGGCACGGCCTCAACCTCCACCAGTTACCGGCTCCAACCAAGCGTCGGGGTGAATCCTCATCCGGATGGTTGGGAGCGGTACTAGTGGCTTATGCACGATGACTGACCCGACCGCCAGCGCTCCGGCGGGATCTCAGCCATGGAGAAGGCCCACTTGGGCGTCACCCGGACCCGGTGCGACCCGGTGCGGCATAGGCACGCGTTAGCTCGAGTGGCTGACGGCGGGCCAAAGGATCTCGCCAGCGCGGTTCTTTGGGTCGATCAGCACCACTGCCTTGGCCGCCAGAGCCTTCGCCGAAGCAGTTCGCCGGGCGGCGAGGTAGCGCCGAATGGCATCTGCCGCGTCGGCACCGGGTGCAGCCGCAAGCGAGCGCCCGAGAAGATCGACGCGCCTGCCGGAGTAACGCGGCGGATCACCGGGGTATCTGCCGAACTTCGAGGGGCCGAAGTCCCGCGTTCCGCGCCACCGGGCGGGAAACGGCCAATCGTCATACTGGGCATAGAAGGACCAGACGTCGAAGTCCTTGACGCCGTTCTTCTTGTCCACGTAGTGCAAGGCAGCGCCCTGGCACAGGGCCCGGCCCAGCAGGCGGCCGACATACCGGCCGGAGCCGTGCGGATGCCGCCCGAAGAGCCCGGCTTCGGCGTCGGCGGCCAGCGCGGCGAGTCGAAGCAGGTCTGCTACTTCGATCCGCGCCAGAGACCGGTCCGTATCCGCAGGCACGCAACCATACTGTCACGACGACTGCAGGTACAGGTGGTGGCCGCCTGCCGCCCTGGCCTCTAGCGTCAGCCGCACGTCTGGCGGGACGGCGAGCCCTGTCAGGCCGGGCGGGCGCGGCCGTGGGGCGGGCGCGGTGGCGACGAGGGCAGTGCCCTGGCCGGGGAACGGGTCGCCGCGCAGCCAGGCGTGCACGTCCGGCAGGGACCGGCAGCTCGTCACGGCGACGCCGGGTACCGCAGCTGCCTCGGCGGCGTTCTGCGGTGCGACAACTGCGCGGGCGCAGCCCGCGGCGGCCGCGGTGAGGATCATGGGCAGGACGCCGGGGACTGGCCGGAGCCGGCCGTCCAGGCCGAGCTCGGCCGTGAACATGCAGCCGTCTGCCGCGGTCTGGGGGACGGTGCCGGTGGCCGTGAGTACCGCGACCGCGATCGCCAGGTCCAGGGAGGTGCCGCGCTTGGCCAGGCGGGCCGGGAGCAGGTTGATGGTGATGGAGCGCCCGGGCCAGGGAAGGGCGCTGTTGATGATCGCGGCGCGGATCCGGTCGCGGGTTTCCCGGGTGTTCGCGGCTGGCAGTCCGTGGATGTCCAGGTGTGAGGCGCCGTTGCTGATGGCGGCATCGACGTCGATGAGGTAGCCGCGAGCGCCGATGATGGCAACTCCGTGGACGCGCGCGGCGTCCGAGCCCCAGGGCGGGCGATCGGTCATGGTGATGTGCTCCTAATGAGGCGGGAGGACGTGAGGGAAGCGCGAAGGGCCGCCAGCAGGTGGTGCCGACGGCCCTTCGCGGGGCGGTTTCAGGCGGCCTGGCTGGCGGCGGCGCTGTCGTCGGGGTGGATGTCCGCGCTGTCGCCGGCAGCGTCCGCGTCATCGGTGGCCGCCGGATCACCGGGGCCGGGCTCGGCAGCGGTGTCTTTGCCCTCGTCAAGAAGGCTTTCGGCCGGAGTCTCGCCGGTGTAGGGCGTGCCGTCAGCGACGGACTGCTCGATGGCGGACAGCTCGTAGCCGAGGCTGGCCAGGAACGTCAGGTAGTGGCCGGCCTGGGCGCGCGGGCAGGGCGAGTAGCGGTCGGTGCGCCAGGTGTTGCGGCCCTCGCCTTCGGTCATGGCGTGCTCGTAGGCCGTGACGATCGGGGCGAGGATCAGCAGCGGGAGTCGGCCAGCCGTGCCAGTGGCGCAGCTGTCCAGTAGTGCTTCGCTGGTATGGCCGGTGAACTGGCGGAACGCCTCTCGGTGCGGAGCGTCGGGAAGGCCCGAGCGCAGGGGCTCCGGCATCGCCAGCAACTGATAGGCGGCGAACTGGACCGCTTCGCGCGGGGCGGTGCGGCGGGAGAGCAGGCTGCCGGCCAGCCACCGACGGCGGACCTCGGCTGCGGCCTTCCACGCCCGGTTGCCTTCGATCACCAGGCGGCGGGCTGGGTCTGGCTGAGCGGCGCCAGGTCCGCTGCTGCCGGGTAGCCCGGCAGGCGGGGGCAGAGACGGCGAAAGGGCCTGGTCGTAGCGGGAAGCGTGGCCGTATGCGGATGGGTCGGTGCAGTAGTGCTGGGGGGTGAGCGGGTCCCAGCCGTTGAAGAACACCCCTCGTCCCGGGCAGTCGGCATGCTGCTCGTCGGTCAGTTCCGCGTCTTCGTGCAGCAGCCGGTTCAAGCGCTGCGCTCCGGGTGGCAGGGTGTCAGTGACGGCGTACCCGGCCGTAGTGAGCTCGGCGCGCAGCCGGTCCTGCTCAGCCTGGTCGGCCCGCTGCTGGCGGAGTTGCTCGGCGGTGTGGTCGAAGCCGCGGCCGTTCCAGGCCGCGGCGGCGAGCTGGGTCACGGCCTCAGGGTCGTCCTGGAATTCGGCGATGACGGCGAGCTGGTCCAAGTCCAGCGGGTAGTCGGCTTCCTCCAAGGACTGGCGGTTCTGCGGGGTGATCCGCGCTGCGGCGAGCGCGGCTTTCACCTCGGCCGCTTTCAGGCCGGTGTCCTTCCGGATCCGGGTCCGGCTGGCGCCGGCCTGCTCGGCGCTGAACAGGGCGTCGACTTCCTCGAATCCGGACAGCGGATCGCGCTGGCGGTGGGTGGTGAACATGTCCAGGAACTGGCCGGCGTCGTCACCGGCGCGCTCAGCCGCGATGTCGGCGGGTACCTCGGTCAGGCCGGCGCGGAGAGCGGCGGCGAGCCGCCGGTGCCCGTCGATCACCCGGTAGCGCCCGTCGCCGGCCGGGGTGACCCGCAGCGGGACCAGGATGCCGCTGGCCGCGACCGAGGCCAGGAACTCCGGGGTCAGGCGCAGGTCGCGGCGGACGTTGCCGGGGTGCCCGGCCAGCAGCGCGACCGCGATGATGGGGCGCGACGCTGGGTCAGCGTATGCGGCAGGCGGCTCAGTCCCGGCTGGCTGACTGGTGCCTGCAGTCTCCTCGGCGGGCTGGTCGCTGCCGGGGCTGCTCGCCGGGTTGTCGCTGAGGGGAGATGACATGGTGCTGGTCCTTTCGTTACGGATACGGGGTTCTGGCGGTGCTGTGGTCAGGCGGCCTCGCCGCCCGGCGAGGGCGAGGGGTGCAGGGTGTGACCGTCGAGGGTGACGGCCAGGCCGTCGCGCTCGTCGTCGTTCTTGGTGCAGATCTCGATGAGCAGGCCCGGGCCGCTGAGTGCCTGGCGGACGAACACCGACGTGTCGCCGGCCTCGGCGCAGGCCACCGGCCGGCCCAGCGCAGTCTCGGTCATGGTGATCTCGATGTCGCGGGCGGCGACCAGGGGCCGCCCGGTCCGGGCCAGGATCTGCGCGACGTCGGCGAGCGTGGCGTCGCCGGGGCTGGTGGTGGTCAGCAGCGCGTGGATGTCGTTCAGGGCGTCGGTGTCGGTGTAGACGGGGACGGCGCGCAGCGGTGTCACCGTGTGGCTGGTCATGCCTTCCTCCAATGAAGACGGTGGTAAAAAGGCGGCTCCCCTCGCGCCCGGGGACGCGCGGGGAGCCGGAACGGCGGGCGGGTTACAGAGCGGCGGCGATCTCCAGGGCGCGCAGGCCCGCGGCCTCCATCTCACAAGCGGCGTCGGCATCGGACAGGGTCTGGGCGACGCTGGTGACCGCGTGCAGCATCCCTCCGGCGGTGATGTCACCGCCGCGGATGAAGTGAGTGAGGATGTCGTTCTGCTGGGCGTCGGTGAACCGCAGCCGCTGGCTGACCGTCCGGACCGCCTCGGGCGGGTCGGCCAGCTCGTGCCCGGCGTCCCGCTCGATCTGCGCCACCGCGGCCTGGACGTATCCAGGGTCCAGGAACGCCGCGACGGCGTCGGTGGTCTTGGCGGTGATCAGGGCCAGCGTCTTGTCCTGGGTGTTGCCCGACCAGGTGACCACACCCTCGCCCAGCCGCTCGCCCAGATGCACCGCGCGGATCGCGTCCCGGGTGATCGTCATGCCGTTCCGGCAGACCTGGACGACCAGCCGGGGCGTCAGGGTGAACGCGCCGCACCCGGTCTCGCTATTGCTGATCACGAACCCGGCGAACACCACCGGGTTATCCGCGCCCCGCGCGCCGGTGAACGGACTGCGGTAGTCCCCCAGGAGTCCGGGGGCCAGCGCCCGCACCGCTTCGCAGACCACCCGCACGTACATCCGCCGCCCGGTTAGGTCGCACCCGTCGACTTCGGCCGGCATGCCGGACTGGCGGACGCCGTCGAGCGCGGCCATCAGCACGTCGAGGTTGTCGATGAACTTGTACCCGTCCGACAAGAACGCCCGTGCCGCGCCGCCGCCGTCATCGCCGCGCAGGCAGCGGATCAGGAACCGGCGGTCGTCACGTTCCAGCCAGCCGTTGACGTTCGCGTCGTACAAGCCTGTGGCCTGCTCGCGCATCCGCCTCAGGTAGGCGCCCGGGATGCCGAGCTTGTCGGCGACCCCCTGATCGCAGACCTCGGTAGGCAGGTAGCTCCCGGAGGTCATCGTGACCCCGTCCGGGCCGAGTTCCGGCGCGCTGTCATCGATGACCAGCCGTCCCCCGCTGGCGCGGATCGCGGCAGCCGGGGCGACAATGTCGGCCTTGCGGGCCTGCTGGTCGCGCAGCAGCCCGGCCAGATCGGCCAGTGTCGCGTTGCGTGCACCCGGCAGCGATGCATCTATGGTCATGAGGACTGTCCCTTCTGGGTGGGCCTAGATGAGCCCGTCCGGGCGGCATCTGGCCTCCCGGCAGGGCCCGGCAGCCGCGCCCCCGATCGGCGGGACCCGCACCACCGGCCGGCCCCGCAACGGGCAAGATGTTTTCCTGCGGGCTCGGAAGACTGGACAGTGCCGGCGCAGCCGGCGCCCCTCGGGCTGGCCCGCGGCCCGGAAAAGATCTCTGCCCGCCGGGGCGAGCGCAGCGAGAGGCCGGTTGCGGGCACCGACGCGGTGGCGCAAGCTGGCCGGTCGGGAGGCCACCGCCCGGGCAGTGGCCTCGGCGAACCCGCTCGGGTCGTGACGACCCCGAATGGCTGAACCGTCATCAGCGGCGGGCAAGTTTGTCGAATGCTCGTTAGCCGCCGCATTCAGGCGGTGCGAATCGGGGAGCGCCGACGGCCGCGGAGCTTTGTACGCGGAGTTCTGAGACAAGTACCTCAGCCGCGTCAACGCCAAGCATCCGGGGTGGCCCGAACACTCGGCCGCTGCCGGGAATATCCGCTACGCCTTTGCGGGCGGCGATGCACGAGATTTTGCGGGTCAGCGGATCATGCTGTACGTGCCGTCGGAGTTCCGGACGAAGTATTCTGCGTATCCGCCGGGATTACCTCGCCGATGCTTCGGAAGAAAAACGCCGTACGTATGATCAGCCCATCCGGGACACGCACGTCGTACATCGTTGGGGCGGAAGCGGTGAGGAAGATCTCCGCGGGCTATCGCGCGACGGATATCCTCGACAAACCTGCTCACCCTCAGAAGGCTAAGCCCTTGCCGGTGCGCTGGCGGCTGATCGGGATCGCTGACTGCTGAGCCGCGCGGCAGCGCGGCTAGCGCGATGCCGGGATGGGAGACTGGCCTCATGGGCGTAGCTGTGCTGGACCGGGAGATGTTCACCGAAGCCGCCGCGGCCCGGTTGCTCGGCGTGCCGCAACGGACGCTCAACTACTGGCTTGAAGGCGGCGAGCGTCGTGGCCGGGTGTACAAGCCCGTGATCCGCGTCGAGCCGAAGGGTGACCACCCGGCCGTGACCTGGGCGGAGTTCATCGAGGCTGGCCTGCTGAGGGAGTACCGCAAGGCCCATGTGCCGATGGCCGAGCTGCGGGCGTTCATCGACCTAGTGCGCGAGCGCTACCAGGTTCCTTACCCTCTCGCAGACCGTCGGCCGTGGGTCAGTGGGCGGGAACTGCTGTCCCGCGCGCAGGACGCCTCCAGGCTCGATCCCGAGTTCTGCCTCATCGCCGAAGTCAGGGGACAGTACGTGCTGACGGCCGCCGCGGACTCGTTCCTGCACCGTGTGACCTGGGACGGGGACGTCGTCACCGCGTGGCGGCCGCACGACGACCCACTCTCGCCAGTCCGGATGCAGCCGGAGACCCGGTTCGGCCGCCCCTCAATCAACGGGATCAGCACCGAGGTTCTATGGGAACACGAGCAGGCTGGTGAGATCGCCGACGAGATCGCCGACGAGTTCGGCCTGTCCGATGAAGACGTCCGCTGGGCCCTGGCCTACGAGACCTCCGCACGGGCCCAGGCGGCATGAGCCGACCGGCCAAGCCGGCGGCCATCAGGTTCTACGTCGACGCTGACGTGCTCGGCTTAGCGAAGATCCTGGTCCAGATAAGACCGGACGTGACCTACCCAGGTGACCCGGGAGGCATCGTCAAAGGCCACCGGCTCCGACCTCCGTGCCCAATCACCGACCCCGGCACCCCCGACCACGTGTGGATACCGGAAACCGCCAGACGGCAATGGCTCATCATCACCCGCGACCGGCATATCCAGGACCACCCGGCCGAGATCGAGGCCGTCCGGGCGAGTAGAGCCCGGATGGTCAACCTCTCCGGCACCGAGGCCCTGGACACCTTCCACCAGATCGAGGTGCTCATGTGCCAATGGCAGAAGGTCTATGCCCTGCTAGATGAGCCGGGACCGTTCATCTACACCCTGACC
>Ga0335075_10001206_pt1 | contig 43075 bp, 39 predicted proteins | sample Lox_Sample_24_FD_206723 | JGI IMG/M metagenome (GOLD analysis project Ga0335075, IMG submission 206723) | Soil microbial communities from Loxahatchee National Wildlife Refuge, Florida, United States - Lox_Sample_2.4 | ecosystem: Environmental > Terrestrial > Soil > Wetlands | place: USA...
GCCGGCACCAACGCCCCCGCCACCCCCGAAGCCACCCCCGCCGACTCCGCCGCCAACCCCGCCTCGGTCGCCGCCGACACACCCACCGCCGCCGGCACCATCCCAAACACCACGAGCAACCTCCTCAACACCTAAAGCACAATTGCACTGATCCTAACCGCGTCCCACTATCGCCGCTCACACCAAAACCTCAACCGGCCACACCAATAACTTCCGTGCCACCAGCTAACTGGTAGGTCTTGGCAGAAAAGATCAGGCCTTGCCCTAGGAGAGCTGGGGGCGGCGGATCGGGGGATGGGCCCCGTCTGGTGGGAACCGGTCAGGTCGGCGGCGCTCGCGCTGGATCAATGGCGAGCATTCATCGAGATTGTGGACCAGTACTACGCCCTCGTCACTAGCGGCAGCTCCGGCAGCCACAAAACGCTCTGAGTCGCTGGGAACTCGACCGCCGGCCGGAAACCGGGAACCAGCCCAACGTGCCCGGCCCGGTCGACCCACTCCTCAACCAGCACGCGCAACACCTGCCGGACGATGTGCCCGCCCTGGCAACGCATAGACCCCGCACCCAAACTCCAATGCCGGTGCGCCCGACCGCCAATCACAAGATCATCAGTGGACATGGCGTCGCTGCCGTCCCGCTGCACCGCACCGATACACAACATCACCACCGCGTTGGCCGGCAGCTCTACTCCACCGACGGTCGTTGGCTGGGTAGTAAAGCGTTGGCAAATCGGCACCATTGGCTCCAACCGCAGGACTTCTTCAACGAACCCGCGTATCAGCTCAGGCTGACGTCGAAGCATGTCGCACAATTCGGGGCGGCGTGCCAACTCGAATAAGTGCCAGCCGGCGTGTTTGAACAGATTGCGGCACGCCTCGGACAGGACATGGCCGGACCGCCCACGCAGGTGCTCAACAGGCAACAGCTGCAGGTGGGACACGCTGTCGAAAAGGGCGCTAGCCATCGGCGTGGTCACATCGGCCACCGCATCACCGCCACCAGCGGCGGCGAAACGATCGATCAGCGCGGCGGCGGTCGGACGGAACACCGCCGCAATGTCATGAGCTGATTTTGGCGCGAATAGCTGCTGGTGGACCTGGAGATCGCGGTCGGGAAGAGCGCGGGTGCCATCCAACCTTGCATCGTGCAGATTCGCTAAAACCTCCTCCCGTCCGACGACAAACACCCAGTTTGCAAACACCCAGTTTGCCTCTGGGTGCCGCAAAACCGGGCCGGCCTGGCGCGCCAAGCGCCAACCCAAGCCGCGGTCCGTACTCAGGGCGGTTCCCGCCTCGGCGGGAAAGACTGGACAGTCGGCAAGCTTCACCTGCCCCTCCTCACTCTCAGCCGTGTGACGCTCTAAATTCCCGCAACTTCGCCACCATACCTATCAGCGCGTCCGCCCCCCGAAAGCCTTAGTACTGTCCGGTACCAAGCTTGCTCCGCGCCGTGGTGCCGAGCATGGGCGCCTGTCTGAGCTGGTCATACGTGGTGCGCGTGCTCTGATCAGCTACCGCTGCCGGGATCGTGTGTGGCTAAGCGCTGATGCCAGCCGGCTACCGTTGTTCCGACAGCCCCGGCGATCAGCATCGCCAACCACACCAGGTGCGCGATCACCACGAGCAGTCGACGGTCGGCCGGAACGCCGGCTGCCGCGCCGCCGACCCGGTACAGCACCAGATCTCGCCCGCGATAGCTCACCGGCAGACGCTCCAGTGTCCTTGCGGCGAAACCCATATCGCCCGATGTGTCCTGCTCGAGCACCAGCCATCCCACGCCGACACGGCGAATGGTCATCGGATCGGCACCCCCCAACAGCAGCCGCTGCACCTGGTGCGCACGGTTTCCCTCGCCGGGCACCGTCACACCGGAGATGATCAGGTCGCCGGTCGTCAGCACGTCGGCACGCAGCCAGCGTGGCAGCGGATCCAGCACCGGCGCCGGCCCGGACCATGCGAAGCGCCGCATGGTGTCGGCCGGCAGCACCGCAACCGCCTCGGGATCACGGTTGATCAAGGCCGCGACGGCTGCCCAGTCGGTCGGGTAATGCACCGGCTCAACCTTGCCTCCGACGCCCCACGCCAAATCCGGAAGGGAAAGCAGCAGAGCGGCGCAGCACACCGGGGCGGTCACCGCGGGCCGCAACCAACGTTGCCAGCGCCGCAGCGTCAGCACGGTGCCGGCACCTGCCAGTGCGTATCCGGGCATCGCCAGTGCCACCCACTTCTGCCCGTCGCGGAAAACGCCCAGGCCGGGCGCGACCTCAACCACGGCGTGCAGCACGGCCAGGCCCGGCCCGGTAGCCAGCGCGGCAGGCATCAGCACGGACCCGGCCGCGAGCACCAGCAACGGCACCGCCGAGCGACGGCGCAGCACTGTCGGTAGCCCGATCGCCACCACGGCAAGCAGCACGCACGCCGATACAAGTGCGAAAAGTGTTGTCCGCGAGGCTGGTATGGCCTCGCCGTTCCAGATTCCACCCAGGCTGGCCAGGCTGCCCAGCGTGCCCAGCCCGGGCTCGGCGCGGGCGGCGAACGCGGCCACGTCCGGGGTCCGGGCCCAGATGCCATCCTCCGATGACAAGCCCAGTGCCGCGGCCGTCAACCACGGCAGCGCCGCCACGACAGCACCGGCCAACACGACGGCGGCGCACAGCCGGCGTGGCCTGGGCCCGCCCGGGCCGCCAACCGGGACAGCCGCGCAGACCAGCCCGACCGTTGCGGCAAGGATCAAGCCGGTCGGGGTCAGCCCGGCCAGCGCGATCCAGAACGCCAGCCCGAAAATCGGCGGCCAGACAGGCCGGTCCATCGATCGCAGCGCATGCACATTGATCGCCACCCAGGGCAGACAGCCGTAGCCGAGCAGCAGACTCCAATGCCCCTGCAGCAATCGCTCGCCGACATACGGATTCCAGATAGCCAGCGTGATCGCGACGAACTGGCCGCCGGCACCAGCTTCCGGCAACACCATCGCGACCAGTCGAGCCGCGCCCCAGCCGGCCAGCCACAGTCCTGCGACCAACAACGCCTTCACGACGATGCCGCCATCGACGCAGTGCGACGCCAATGCGACGGCGAAATCCTGCGGCGTAGCGCGCGGCGCCAACGCCAGCCCGAGGGCGCTATCGGAGAGATACGACCGCGGTGTGGACACCGCATCTCGCAACAGCAAGTAGCCCGGGCTGATCAGCGGCGCAACCACCAGCAGCGCCAACGCCAATGCATACCCCGGACGAGACAACTGCAGAGCCCAGCGGCGCACCGGCCTCACACCCGGTTAGGGGTGATCGGGCGGACCCGAAGTCCGCGGATCCGCGCCGGGTGGCCCTTGTTCTCGCTGCAAGTCGCTGGGCGGTGTGGGCAGCTTCTCGGTCTCGGCCTCCGCGCCGGGTACGCGTTCGGGCGGCGGTTCGCCGCGGCCGAAGAAGCCGTGGTCGGCGGTGTCTAGGCCGGGGTCGAGCAGCGCCGCCTCGGTTCGCAAGCTAAACGAGCCCAGCAGTAGTCCGCCGATCAGGGCGATCACACCGGACGCGGTGAAGCTGATCGGCAGCACCCGCGACCACAGCGCCAACCGGTCGCGCTCGTTGCGCGCCGCGTTCACCTGTGACTCGACGGTCTCTTCGTTGGAGGTGACCTTGTAGTCGACCAACGTCATCTCTGGCTTCAGCGGATCACGGGCAAAGTAGTGATTGGCGTGGTCATCTTCTTTGACGATGGTCCCCGACTCCGGGTCTACCCAGAACGTCCGCTGTGCCGCGTAGTAGCGGGTCATGGTGATCTTCTCGTCCGGATCGCCGGGCACGTCCCACATCGCCGCGGTCGCGGTCACCTTGCTGTCCTCGTCGTTGGCGTATAGCGACGGGTATTTGATCGGCTCGGCCAACTTGCCGTCGGCGTCGTAGCCGACGTCTTGGGTGAACTTGTAGGTGCTCAGGCCGTTGACGTCTTCTTCTCCGCTGTAGTTGGCGTCGAACGCCTTCTGCGCGATCGGATCGAAATACGGATACGTCCGCTTCTCGGTGTGAAACGGGAACCGGTAGGACAGTCCGTCGTGCGGCAACGCGATGTTGGTGGCCGGGTTTTCATCGTTGAAGCTCCGCGGTTTCTGGACGGCGCCGCCGGGATGGGTGTCATCGGAAACCGCCATCGCGGTTTTGCGGTTGAGCGTGACGGTGTCGACGAGTGCGAGCAGCAGGCCGGTGTCCTTTTGTTTGTCGCTGCGTCGAACCGAGGTGCCCACCTGGAGGGTGACGACGTCGGCGTTGGCGGGGGATTCAACGTCGATCTGCTGCTGAGATACCAGCGGCACGTTTTTGTTCACCACCAGCTTCTGACTGTTCATCGACGCCGGATCCAGCGCAGTGCCGGTGCCGTCACTGATCAAGGTGGCATTCAAGTCAAGGGGGATCTTGGTGATTCTGCTGCTGGTGTAGGTCCACAGCAGCAGCGCGGCGACGAGCAAGGCGGCTCCGAGTCCCATGATCCCGCACGCGGCCATCCGCAACATGACTGCTCGGCTCACGTCGCCGTGACCTCCTTCTGGTCTCATTCGGTTCGGGACCACAAAACCCGTCCGTCCGACCGCCCCGACCCGGAGGCCAGCGAAGCAAAACTCGTTCGACCCTAACAGCAAAATTTAAGGTCACGGTTTAGGTCCCCACGGTGGGCAAACCGGGGTGTACCCGATTTGTTTCGGTGACCATCACGGGCAGACTGTCGTCATGACCGAGCGCCTGCCGGTGGGTGGAACTCGCAGCTTCCTGCCTGCCGTGGAAGGAATGCGGGCATGCGCGGCCATCGGCGTCGTTATCACTCACGTCGCGTTTCAGACCGGGCACTCGGTCGGAGTCGACGGGCGGCTGTTCGGTCGCTTCGATCTGGCGGTCGCGGTGTTTTTCGCGTTGTCGGGTTTTTTGTTGTGGCGCGGACATGCCGCGGCGGCGCGCGGTATGAAGCCGCGCCCGTCGACCGGTCATTACCTGCGATCACGGGTGGTGCGCATCATGCCCGCGTACCTGGTCGCCGTGGTCGTGATCTTGACCCTGCTGCCAGACGCCGATCACCCGAACCTGACGGTGTGGCTGGCGAACCTCTCACTCAGCCAGGTTTACGTGCCGCTGACGTTGACGCACGGGCTTACTCAGATGTGGAGCCTGTCGGTAGAGGTGACGTTCTATCTCGCCCTGCCGATCCTTGCGCTGCTCGCGGCGCGGCTGCCGGTCCGCGCCCGGGTGCCCGCCATCGCCACACTCGGTGTGGCCAGCTGGTGTTGGGGCTGGATTCCGTTCGCCGCTCCGCCCGGGCTCAATCCGCTGAACTGGCCGCCGGCATTCTTCTCCTGGTTCGCCACAGGGATGCTGCTCGCCGAGTGGGTGTACAGCCCGCCCGGCTGGCCGCATCGCCTCGCCCGGCATCGGGTGCTGATGGCCGTCGTCGTGGTGGTGGCTTATCTGGTGGCCGCCTCACCGCTGGCTGGGCCCGCGGGGCTGGTGCCCAGCAGCGCCGCGCAGTTCACCGTGAAGACCGCGATGGGTGCGCTGGTGGCGGCGGGCCTGGTGGCGCCGCTGGTGCTGGACCGGCCCGACACCGGGCATCGGCTTTTGGCTACCAGGCCGATGGTGACACTGGGCCGCTGGTCCTACGGAATCTTCATTTGGCACCTTGCGGCGTTGACCATGGTGTTCCCGGTGATCGGCGAATTCTCCTTCAGGGGCCGCATGCCCGAGGTGCTGGTCCTGACGTTGGTCTTCGCGATCGCCATCGCCGCGGTCAGCTATGCGCTTGTCGAATCACCGTGCCGAGAGGCATTGCGGCGCTGGGAGTCTCGCAGCAGGCGGCAGCCTGCGCCAGCGCCCGACAGCATGGTCAGCCCGCGTCAGGAAGACGCAATCGCGCCATGACGTCGGCGCGGACCGCCGAGCGGCGCGCCTTGCCGGCGTCGTCGCGCAACGGAGTGTCGACGAACTCGACGGTGACCGGAACCTTGTACCCGGCGATCCGGTCGCGCAGAAACGCTTGCACCACATGCTCATCCAGCGCCGATCCCGCGTGCACCAGCGCATAGGGCACTTGGCCCAGATCCTCGTGGGGTACGCCAACCACCAGACAGGACAGCACGTCCGGGTGCGCCGACAGCGCGTTTTCGACCTCGGCCGGGTAGACGTTGCGGCCGCCGACGGTGAACATGTCGACCCGGCGGTCGGACAGGTACAAAAACCCGTCCTCGTCGAAATAGCCGAGATCGCCCAACGAATCCCAGCCGTCGCGGGATTTCGCCGTCGTGCCGACGTAGCGGTAGGTCGGCGGGCTGCCCGGGTTGGGCCGCATGTAGATCTCACCGACCACACCGGGCGGGCATGGGTTGCCGTCGTCGTCCAGCACCTTCATCTCGCCGGTGACGACGATTCCGACCGACCCTCGATGCGTCAGCCACTGGTCTCCGGAGATGAAGGTCAATGCCTGTAATTCGGTGCCTCCGTAGAGTTCCCAAACCTTCTCCGGGCCCAGCAGGTCGATCCAGGCCTCCTTGACGGTCGGTGGGCACGGTGCTGCCAGGTGCCAGAACCGCCGGATCGACGACAGGTCATAGGAACTCGGATCGGCGTGGTAGGCGGGCAGCGCCCGCTGCATGATCGTCGGCACCGTGACCAAGAAGGTAACCCGGTGATCGGTGATCAGCTGCAAGAACTCGCGTGGCTCGAACCGGCTCATCAAGACGAGATGGTGGCCCATGATCAACGCCATCGCTGCTGTCGTGAAGCCGGTGTTGTGGGTCAGCGGTACCGGCACGAAGGTGGTGTCACCCTCCTGCGCGCCGAGTGGGTAACCGATGGCGGGCGGTATCCGGCTATCGCCGCCGGATTCGATGAGCTTGGGGCGTCCGGTGCTGCCGCCGGACCCCATCGCTTTCCACACCGGCGACACCGCTTCGGGTAGGGGCGCGTCGGAAAGGGCCGGATCGGGCGCGAAACCCACCGGAACACTGAGTATTTGGCTGTGGTCTCGTCCCACCAATAGTTTTGGTGGGCGCAGGTCCAGAAGTCCCTGCAACTCCGCGTCCGGCAGCCGCGCGGACAGCGGCTGGGGCACCGCGCCCAGCTTCCAGCACGCCACCGCGGCCTGAATCCACTCGATGGAGTTGGGCAGCACCATGGTCACGTAGTCGCCCAGGCCGACGCCACGCTGGGCGTAGGCGCGCGCCAGCCGGTTCGTCGAGCGGTCGAGCTCGCCGCGGGTCAGCGTGCGACCGTCGCAGGTTACCGCCGGCTCGTCGGGTGCGATCTCGGCCAACGCCGAGATCTGGCTGCCGATCGGCGGGACCGGCTGCGTCACGAGTAGGCGCCCTGTCGCTCAAAGATGCGCCGCGGGTTGTCCACGAGCATGGTGTGCAGCTGCTCGTCGGTGACCCCGCGCTGCTTCAGAGCGGGGATCACGTCGTTGTGGATGTGCAGGTAATTCCAGTTCGGCATGACCTGTGACACCAGGTCTTCGGGCAGCGCGTCGAAGTAGCAGTTGGCGTCGTGAGAGAGCACCATTCGATCGGCGTGCCCGCGCTCGCACATCTGCGCGACGATGTTCACGCGGTCTTCGAACGAGGAGATCGCGTCGATGCCGAATCGGTCCATCCCGAGGTAGGAGCCGCCGGCGATGAGCTCTTCGAGGTAGCCGATGTCGGTGCTGTCGCCGGAATGACCGATGATCACCCGGCTCAGGTCGACACCTTCTTCTTCGAAGATGCGTTGTTGTTCGAGCCCGCGCCGCAGTCCCGCGTGGGTATGCGTGGAGATTGGTACGCCGGTGCGCTTGTGCGCTTGGGCGACCGCACGCAGCACCCGTTCGACACCCGGGGTGACGCCGGGAGCGTCGGTGGCGCACTTGAGGATCCCCGCCTTGATGCCGGTGTCGGCGATGCCCTCCTCGATGTCGCGGACGAACATGTCGGTCATGATCTCCGGGCCGCCGAGCTCGCCGCCGGGACCCAGGTAGTGGAAGCAGAACGGGACGTCGTTGTAGGTGTACAGACCGGTCGCGACGATGATGTTCAGCTCGGTCTCCGCAGCGACACGGGCGATGCGCGGAATGTAGCGGCCCAGCCCGATCACGGTGAGGTCGACGATGGTGTCCACACCGCGCGACTTGAGTTCGTTTAGCCGGGTGACGGCGTCAGCCACCCGGGCGTCCTCGTCGCCCCACGCGTCCGGGTAGTTCTGGGCGACCTCGGTGGTCATGATGAAAACGTGCTCGTGCATGAGAGTGACGCCGATATCAGCGGTATTGATTGGTCCCTGAGCGGTATTCAGTAGCGACATGGCGCCGATGTTAGGTGCTCTGCTGCTCGCGCATGACGGGCTTCGGCGGACCGGTGGGCTTGATCAGCATGACGCGCCTTCCTGCCCGAGGTCACCGGCCCGGATCTGGTGGACGGTCTCAGTGCCGCCAGTGCTCAACGCCGCCAGCGCGGCGTCCGCGACGGCGTTGCAGGCGTACCCGTCGTAGGTCGACGGTCCGTCGATCGTCTGATTCGCCACCGCCGTCAGCCAGTCGGCGTTCTGGGCGCGATAGGCGCTGTCGAACCGTTCGATCCAGGAGTCCGGGAGGCGCTGCGCTGCCACCCCGTCGGCGACGGCATGCGTCGTCAGCGATGGCGATCCCAGGGCTATGCTGCCGGCACTGCCGACCAGGTCGAGCCCGATGTCGTATCGCATTCCGGGTCCGCGGCCGAGTTCGATAACACCGAGGATGCCGGATTCGGACTTCAGCGTGACGAGGACCGTCACCGCCGATCCGTCGTCGCTGTCTTTGGCCGCGCAGTTGACGACGCTGATCTCCTCACCGGTCAGCCAACGGAACAGATCGATATCGTGTGCGGCTGAACTGGCGATGAGCTGTTGGGCGTCAAAGGTGTTGATAGCGAACGGGTTGTGATGCCGTTGGCCGATCAGGATGGGTCGGCCTACTTCACCGGACCACGCGGTGTCGTGGATATGCCGGTAGTCGGCGTCGTATCGGCGCATGTAGCCGACTTGGACGAGGCGGCGGCCGCTGGCTCGCTCGGCCTTGACAAGGTGCAGAGATTCTTCAGCCGAACGGGTCAGCGGCTTTTCGCACAGCACGTAGATGCCTTGTGCGATGCACGCGTCGACGATCGCGTGATGGGTGTCGTCAGCGGTGGCCACGACGGCAGCATCGATATCGATGTTGCGCAGGCAGCCCAGCGGGTCGTGAAAAACCCTGGCAGACGGTGCAACAGCGGCGGCGCGCTCGGCAAGCGGCGGGTGGCTGTCTGCCACAGCGACGATCTGCGCCCACGGAGCCAGGCTTTGGAAGATCTTCAGGTGATGCAGTCCCATGCTGCCCAGCCCGACGAGGGCCAGCCGAACCGGGGCGGCGCTCACCTCCGCATTCCGTTCCGCACGTCGACCCAGGAACGGGTGCCGGGTTCGACGGGGATCGCCAGCGCGGCGTGCAGCATCTGTTGCCGGCTTCGGTCCCCGATGTGCGGCACGGACCTGCTCCGCGTGGTTCCTAAAGCCATGGGGGAATGCTCCACCCTCGACTGGCCGCAGCCCGGACCTTGAGGAGTGACCTGGCTCACAGTAGAGTGACCAGTGGTCATCGACGGGAGGAGGACGCATGCCGACGGTGACGTGGGCGCGCATCGACCCCGCGCGCCGCGCGGCGGTCGTGGAGGCCGCCGAGGCCGAGTTCTCAGCGCACGGCTTCTCGCGCGGCAGCCTGAACGTCATCGCCCGGCGTGCAGGAGTCGCGAAGGGCAGCCTGTTTCAGTACTTCGCGGACAAGCGCGACCTGTACGCCTTCATCGCCGACATTGCCAGCCAGCGGGTGCGGGTCTACATGGAGGACCGCATCCGCGAACTCAACCCCAGCCGGCCGTTCTTCGAGTTTCTGACCGACTGGCTCGACTCGTGGGTGGCTTACTTCGCCGAGCACCCGCATGAACGCGCGCTTCATGCCGCGGCGACTCTTGAAGTCGATGCCGAAGCCCGCGTCAGCGTGCAGAACGTGATCCACCGTCACTACCTGGAAGTGCTGCGGCCGCTCGTCCGCGACGCTCACGTCCGCGGCGACCTGCGGGCGGATTCTGATACCGACGCGCTGCTGTCCCTGCTGCTGATGATCTTTCCGCACCTGGCGCTGGCGCCGTATGTGCGCGGCTTGGATCCGATCCTCGGACTTGACGAGCCCACGCCGGAGCAACCCGCCCTGGCGGTACGCCGGCTCGTCGCGGTACTGGCGGCTGCATTTGCCGCGCTGCCGCAAGCTCACCAGGCTGAGAGAAAGATTGAAACAAAGGAGGTCACTGCATGACACGAACGCATACGGGCTCGATGGTTGCCGGCGGGCTTAACTGGGACAGCTTGCCGCTCAAGCTATTCGCCGGCGGCAACGCGAAGTTCTGGAACCCCGCCGACATCGACTTCTCCCGCGACCGCGCCGACTGGGAGCGTCTGACGGACGACGAACGCCACTACGCCACCCGACTGTGCGCCGAATTCATTGCCGGCGAAGAAGCGGTCACCGAAGACATTCAGCCGTTCATGTCCGCGATGCGGGTCGAAGGCCGGCTGGGCGACGAGATGTACTTGACGCAGTTCGCGTTCGAGGAAGCCAAGCACGTCCAGGTGTTCCGCATGTGGCTCGACGCCGTGGGCATCACCGACGATCTGCACAGCTATCTCGAGGACATCCCCACCTATCGCACAATTTTCTACGAGGAACTGCCGGACTGCCTCAACGCCTTGTCCGTCGATCCCTCACCGGCCGCGCAGATCCGGGCATCCGTCACCTACAACCACATGGTCGAAGGCATGCTGGCGCTGACCGGTTACTTCGGCTGGCACAAGATCTGTGTGGAGCGCGGCATTCTGCCGGGGATGCAGGAATTGGTCCGGCGCATCGGTGACGACGAGCGACGCCACATGGCGTGGGGCACCTTCACCTGCCGGCGTCACGTCGCCGCCGAGGATGCCAACTGGGGCGTCTTTGAATCGCGAATGAACGAGCTCATGCCGCTTGGACTGCGCCTGATCCAAGAGAGCTTCGCGCTATACGACCCGATGCCGTTCGGGCTCTCGGAGGAGGAGTTCTTGCAGTATGCCTCCGACAAGGGGATGCGCCGGTACGGCACCATCGCCAGCGCCCGCGGACGCCCGCTCGGCGAGATCGACCTCGATTACTCGCCGCTGCACTTGGAGGACACCTTCGCAGACGAGGACGCGCGCGCCCTGGTAGGCGCCTGACCGACGGCGGCGACCCTGCACTCGGCTGCGCCGAGATCGACGCCAGCGCTGATATTTTGAGGTTTTCTCGCTCTGGCGTCGATCTCGGCGCGCAAGTCGCGCTGGCGTCCGTCTAGCCCACCCACACCGATTTGGCGTTGCAGAACTCGCGGATGCCGAGGCCGGCAAGTTCGCGGCCATAGCCCGATCGTTTGACCCCGCCGAAGCCTAATTCGGGGTAGGACACCGTCATTCCGTTGATGAAGACCTGCCCGGCCTCGATGTCGTCGATGAAGCGCCGTTGCTCGGCGTCGTCGCCGGTCCAGGCGTTGGACCCCAGCCCGAAGGTGGTGGCGTTGGCGATCTCAATGGCCTCGTCGATGCCCGAGGCCCGGTACATCGAGGCGACTGGGCCGAAGACCTCCTCGGTATACAACGCCATGTCCTTGGTGATGTCGGTGACCACCGTCGGCGGGTAGAACCACCCCGGCCGGTCGGGGCGCTTGCCGCCACAGCGGATCTTTGCGCCCGCCGCGACGGCGTCCTCAACTTGCTTCGCGATTTCGTCACGGCCCGACTCGGTGGCCAGCGGACCGACGTCGGTGTCAGGGTCGGTCGGATCGCCGACTTTCAGCGCTTCCATCTTTTCGACGAACTTGTCGACGAACGTGTCATAGATGTCGGTGTGCACGATGAACCGCTTGGCGGCGATGCAGGACTGGCCGTTGTTCTGCACCCGGGCGGTGACCGCGGTCTTGACGGCCTCGTCGAGGTCGGCCGACGGCATCACGATGAACGGGTCACTGCCGCCGAGCTCGAGCACGGTGGGTTTGATCTCGTCGCCGCAGATGGCGGCAACCGACTGGCCGGCCGGTTCGCTGCCGGTGAGGGTGGCCGCCGCGACCCGGGGGTCGCGCAGGATGCGCTCCACGGCGCTGGACGAAACCAGCAGCGTCTGGAAGCAGCCCTCCGGGAAGCCGCCGCGGGTGATGACGTCGGAGAGATACAGCGCCGACTGCGGCACGTTGGAGGCGTGCTTGAGGATGCCGACGTTGCCGGCCATCAGGGCAGGCGCGGCAAACCGGACCGCCTGCCAGAGCGGGAAGTTCCACGGCATCACGGCCAGCACCACCCCGAGCGGCTGGTAGCGGATATACGCCTTGGATGCGCCGACCTTTGCCGCATCTGCGGGCTCGTCGGCCAGCAGTCTCTCGGCGTTCTCGGCGTAGTAGCGGAAACCCTTGGCGCACTTGATCGCTTCAGCCTTGGCCGATTTCAGAGTTTTGCCCATCTCCAGGGTCATCATCGCCCCGGTCTGGTCCGCCTCAGCCTCCAGCAGGTCAGCGGTGGCGTTAGCCCATTTGGCGCGCTGAGCGAAGGTGGTGGAGTGGCGGTAGTCGAGGAACCGGTCGTGGGCACGGGCGATAGCCGCCTCGACTTCATCGTCTGTTGCCGGGGTGAAGGTTTTGACCGTCTCGCCGGTGGCCGGGTTGATCGTGGCGATGGACACGCTGACATCCTCTGCATGGGTGGGTTTGCAAAACGTCAGTGTCCAGCCTGCCACTATCCTGGCCCGGGGAGGTGACGGATGACTACAGCCGCGCAACTAATGGTGAAATGCCTGGAGAACGAGGGCGTTGCCGTCGTCTTCGGGCTACCGGGCGAGGAGAACATTCGCTTTGTACAAGCGTTGGCCGCCTCGGATATCCGCTACGTGCTGACCAGGCACGAGCAGGCGGCGTCGTTCATGGCCGAGATGTACGGGCGGGTCACCGGGCGCGCGGCGGTGGTCTCTGCCACCCTGGGCCCCGGTGCCATCAACATGCAGCTCGGCGTTGCCGACGCGACTACCAACAGCACCCCGCTGGTCGCGATCTCCGCGCAGGTCGGGCAGGATCGCCAGTTCAAGGAGTCACACCAGTACGTCGACCTGGTGTCGATGTTCGCCCCGATCACCCGCTGGGCCGCCGGTATCCCGACCGTGCAGGCCATTCCGGAGATGATTCGCAAGGCGTTCAAAGTCGCCGAGACCGAACGCCCGGCTGCGGTGTATCTCGCTGTACCGGAACATATCGACGCAGACGCCGCCGATTATGCCGACTTGACGCCGTTGCCGCGCAACGTGGTTCGTGCTGATGCGCCGGCCTTCCGCCAGGTGGCACGCGCGGTCGATATCCTGCGTGAGGCCGAACGGCCGGTGGTGCTGGCCGGGCATGGCGCTGCCCGCTCAGACGCGACCGAGGCGCTGGTGCGCTTTTCCGAGAAGTTCGGCATCCCGGTCGCCAACACATTCCACGGCAAAGGCGTGATGCCCGACGACCATCCCAACAGCATCGGCACGCTGGGGTTCATGCGGCACGACTACGTCAACTTCGGGTTCGACAACGCCGACGCCGTCATCGCGGTGGGCTATGAGCTGCAGGAATTCGACCCGGTCCGGATCAACCCCAAGGCCGACAAGAAAATCATCCACATCCATCGATTCCCGGCCGAGGTCGACGCCCACTACTCGGTCGAGGTCGGGATCATCGGCGACATCAGTGCCTCACTGGACGCGCTCACCGAGGCGCTCGACGATCATGTCTTCGTCGCCGACCCGGAGATCCCCGGTTCCGGCCTGCTCGAAGAGGAATTCGCACGGGGGCAACAGGATTCGCGATACCCGCTGGCGCCTGCGCGGGTAGTCGCCGACACCCGCGCCGCACTGGACCGCAGCGACATTGTCCTGGTCGACACGGGTGCCACCAAGATGTGGATGGCCCGGCTCTATCTCACCTACGAACGCAACACCTGCTTGATCTCCAATGGCTTGTCTACCATGAGTTTCGCGTTGCCCGGTGCACTTGGGGTCAAGTTGGCACGGCCCGAGTCGAAGGTACTGGCCGTGGTCGGTGACGGAGCGTTCCTGATGAATTCCCAGGAGATCGAAACCGCTGTCCGCGAGCAGATTCCGCTCGTTGTATTGATCTGGGAAGACGGGGGTTACGGTCTCATCGAGTGGAAGATGGATCTCGAGCTCGGTGAGCACCACTACGTGCGGTTCGGCAACCCGGACATCGTCAACTACGCAGAAAGCTTCGGCGCCAAGGGCTATCGAATCAAAAGCGCCGAGGAACTGCTGCCCACGTTGAAGGCCGCGCTAGACGACGACGGCGTCTCGCTGATCTGCTGCCCGGTCGATTACTCCGAGAATCTGAGGCTGACCGACCGGCTCGGTGAGCTCGACGAGACGCTCTAGCCGGCCGATATTAATCGGTCGGCGCCTGCGCTAGTGACATGGGCCGCAGATAGGTGCCTTCCAGCGTGCGGTGCCACCACGCGTGATCACGCCGCAATTCAGCCGCGGTGGTGAAGCGGTATCGGTAGAGCTGAGCGCGCACATATCTGGGCGGGGATCCCGGGAAGGGATTGTGGCGGAGCAGGCGCAGGGTCGCCGCGTCGTTCTGCAAGAGCCGCAACATAAATGGCCGAAGCCAAGGATAGGCGTACTGCGGTGAGATGGCGGCAAACCACATCAGCCAGTCCAGCCGCAGATGATAGGGCGCCCATTGCGGCGGTACGCGGCGCACTGCTCCGGGCTTGCCCTTGAATTCGTATTCCTGCCATGCTGTCTGATCGGTGACCTTCGGCTCGTCGGTACCTTCGATCACCACCTCTCGACGGGTTCGGCCGATGGTGCCGAACGCCCCGTAGGTGTTGATCAAGTGAAACGCATTGAACGACATGTTCATCCGCTGCCGCCGTGAGATCATGTTGCGCACCGGGTAATAGGTCAGCATCACGGTCAGCACCGTGAACACGATCACCAGGCCGGCGAACCACGGCGGAGCTGCGGCCAGCGCCGGCTGCCCGGGAATGGGCAGCACTGCTGCCGCCGACGACGCGTCGATCACGCTGCAGCCCAGCAGGATCGTCAACCAATTCAGCCAGGCGAAGTTACCGGAGAACACCAGCCACAGCTGGGTGACGACGACGATCGCTCCGGCGATGCTGGCCACCGGTTGCGGGGCGAACAAACCGAACGGAACGATCAGCTGCGCGAAATGGTTGCCCAGGACTTCCACCCGATGCAGTGGCTTGGGCAGGTGATGGAAGAACCAGCTCAGCGGCCCGGGCATCGGCTGGGTTTCGTGGTGGTAGTACAGCGCGGTCAGATTGCGCCAGCACGAGTCACCGCGAAGCTTGATCAACCCCGCACCGAACTCGAGCCGGAATAGCAGCAACCGGGCAAGCCACATCGCCAGCAGCGGCGGCGCCACTCGGTCGTTGCCGAGGAAGACCGCCAGGAAACCGGTTTCCAGCAGTAGCGACTCCCAGCCGAACGAGTACCAGGTCTGGCCGACGTTGACGATCGATAGGTAAAACACCCAGAGCAACAGCCACACCAACATCGCGGCCCACAACGGCAATACACTCGCCAAGCCGATCGCCAACGCCGCTGAAAGCAGCGCACCCAGCCAGGCGACCGTCGCGAAGAACCGATCGGAGTAGCGCAGCTGGAAGATGCTCGGCGCACGGCGGAAGGATTGCCGGGCCAGATAGCGCGGTACCGGCAGCAGCCCCTGCTCGCCGATCAGTGCCCGAAACTGTCGTGCGGCCGCAGCGAACGCGAAGACATAAACGACCGCGATGCCGCGCTCCAGTATCAGTCTGCCCAACCAATACTCCGGTGCGTTAAACCATCCCATGTCCGTAACTCCTCGGACGGTGGACGTCGGACGGTGGACGTCGGTAGTTATCCTCCCGCGTGTACAGCCGGCCCGCGGGAAAATTGCCCGTCAGGAGTCGGTCGTCGACGATTCGGGACTGTAGCCATCCGGAGCACACCCGAATCGCGTTCAGGCACGCGGCAGCCTGACCGACTTTGCCTATCGATCGGATTTGCGTAACGACGTCGTCGAGGCCACCAGCGCCGCAAGCGAAATCAGCGCCAGCAGTTGCACGCCGGCGGAATGCCCGGCGTAGCCGTCGACCGACCGCCACGGATGCCGGGACAGCGTCGCGCCGGCCAGAATCAGACCACCGGCGCTCAACCCCACGGTGATCACGCCACGCCGTTGGGGATGGTCGCGCAGGGCCCACTGCAGGCCGAGCGCGGCGCCGAACACGAGCATGCCCGCCACCCCGGCGATCACCGCCCCGGCCGCCAGCACAGCCATAGCCGCCCATGGCCCGGGTGTCCACGGTCGCGCAGCAGGATCGTCGTGTCGGCGGCGTCGCTGCGGCCACCACGCCATCAGGGCCAATAGTGGCAGCAGCGCCAGCCCGCCGGCCAGGCCGGCGCGATATAGCGAGTTGGGTGCGAAGGTGAGCGTGATGGTGCCCGACGTTCCGGCCGGCAGCACCCAGCCCTGCTGCCAGCCGTTGACGGCCACCGGGCTGAGCCGAGTCCCGGTGCTGGTCTGTGCGACCCAACCGGGGTTGATGCTCTCTGGCACGACCAAGACCCGCGACGATGTCGCTGCCGGTACCCGGACCTCGCGGCGGCCCGGGCCCCATGCACCGGTGGCAGCGGGCGCGGCTGTGGCAGGGGGTGATTCGGCCGCGAGTGGTCCGGACAGCTGTGCGCCGTCGACGACGAATTGCGGCCCGGGGCTGATCAGTAGCTCTTGCTGACCGGTCGGCAACTGGATCGGCTGCCGGTCGCATGGTTGGGCGGCCACCGGGGCGCCGTCCAGCAGCGCAGCCACGGTGGTCTGGATCGAGGTGTGCACGAACCGCCCGGCGATCGCGATGACCGGCCCGGTCGCGCAGTCGACGCTGACCGCGCGGGCGCGGTTGCGCGCGGCATCGGCGGGGGCGATCGGTTTGCCGTCGGCGTCGAGCACCGCGATCTCGGCCAGTCCGGGCGGTTTCAACTGGTCGAAGCCGAGCGCCGTGCGGTCGATGACGTCGTCCCAGTCCAACAGGCTGACCGTGACGGTGTCGGTGACGCGGGGTTTCAGCGGCAGGCTTTCCTGCCCGTTCAGTTCGCGGACTTGCGGACCGTCCCCGAGGTCGACGGCGACCATGGTCGGGTGGGTGGGCACCGACGATCGGCTGGGCACCAGCCGTAGCCCGGTCACTTCGGTCGGCCGCGGCAAGGTCAGGGTGAGCGTCGGGGGTGTCTTGTGCTGCACCACCCGCTGCGGTGCCGTCCATGCGGTGGCCGGATCGCCGTCGGTGGCGGCGTACGCGGAGCCGAGAACGTCGACCAGATCGGACTCGCCGCGGGCCCGGGTGGTGTCTGGTTCGGCGATCAGGTCGGCAAGTTTGGGTCCCGGCCGGGCGCGCACCCAGACCGTCGGAATCACCGAAACAGGTTGCGGCACAGTAAGTGTGCGGCTGAACGTCACCGGTGTCTCCGGCGTCAGCGCCATCGAGGCCGCGCACTGCACGTTCGTCGGGCTCCTCGCGCAGCCAGGCCGGCCGAGCAAATCGGAGCCCAGGTCCCACCGCGCGACGGCCGCGTTCGGCGGAGGGCCCGGGACCATCGCGGTGTGGCGTATCTCGACCGGGTGCGCGAATCCGGAAGCGTCGTACTGGGTGATCGACAAGTCGGTGATCGCGAACTGCACCCCGGCTGAGCCGTCGTCGGTGCCGATCGCGGTGATCCGCACCCACGGGGTTTCGCCGTAGGGCAGCGCCGCGGTAATCGGTTTGCCGGCCTCGTCGAACCTCAGCGTCGTGGTGCCGGTGGCGGTGGCTACCTCGATCCTGCGGACCTGTGCGCCGACGGTGGTCGCGCTGGGCGTGATGGTGATGACGCTGTTGGTAATCGGATGGTCGAAATCCACCTGCAGCCATTGACCGACGGCGGACTGCAGCCCGTTGGACACCCACGCGGTCGCCGAATCCCCGTCGATCGCAGCGGCGGGTGAGGTCGCCGGAGCGACGTCGGGCAGCGCCGTGGCGTCCGACGACGAACTGGACGCCGTCAGCCGGCCGCCGGTCCAGGCGCCGTAGACGGTTTGCGTGCCCGGCGTCGGGTAGTCGGGCACCCGGTTGAAGGTGCGCCGGGCGTCGCCGACGGCCCGGATCGCCGACGAGTGATCATCGACGCGACCGTAATCGGTCTCCCGGGCCACCGGCGTATCGGTGACGGTAACCCCTTTTCCAGCAGGCATCGACAACCCTGCGTGTTCGGCATCCGCGGTCATCAGCACCGGACCCAGCGGAGGCTGGCCGGACAAACGCCGGCGTTCGTCGAGGCGTAGCAGCACTTCCGGGCCGCCGTCGACGCGGGCCAGCTGGGCGGTGTCGGTCAGGTACGGGGCGGCGGGATTGTCCGTGGCTGGGGCGACGCGGTAGATCTCCACGGCGGGATAGCGGGGTCGCAACCCGCTGTCGGCGATGAATCCCGACACCGGGCCGGGCCCGACCGGTGCGCCGAACTGCGCGACCTTCGCCAGGCCCGGCGATCCGGCGATGGCCCGGTGCACCAGAATCGGCCGCGCCGAACGCGACGTGTCAGGGTCCAGGTCGTTGCGCACGACGATGTACGAAATGCCTTGGCGGGCAAGCGTATCGGCCAAGCCGGCGGAAGGCCGGCCGGCCGCGAAAAGACGTTGCACCGAATCCAGCGCCCGGATGGTTTGCGGCGGGGTCAACGGGATGGAGTCGCGCACTCCCCACGGGCTGTCGCCGAGAACCTGCAGCGGCTCGTCGTGGCTGGTGCCCCACAGCTGGGTGGCGAACGGCGCGCCGGGAACCACCAGCACGCGGCCCGGGGTCGGTGTACCGGTGTTGTGCTTGGATAGCCAGTCGGCGGCGTCATGCCAATACCGGGGTATCGCGGTGAACGTTCCGGGCGGGGTGATCCGACCGGTCCAGGCCAGCGAGGTTCCGGCCATCAGCGCGGTCAAGATCACGATCGCGGCCGCGACGCGCTTGTCCCGCTCCGGATGAGCGAACGCGTGGATCCACTCGACTTTCGGCGCGGTTCCCGGGAGCGGGATCCGGCCCAGCACCTCAGCCAGGCCCAGCACGATCGGGATCCGGATCAGCGACTCGAGCTTGTGCACGTTGCGCAGCGGCGCTCCGGCGGCGTCCAGGAAAGCCTGCACGTGATGCGCCAGCGGCGAGCCGAGCCCGCCGCTGTATCCGGCGGCCAGCAGCACCACCCCGACCAGCAGCATCGTCACCAGCCGCCCGCGCGCGGCATTGTCGCGCGCAGACATCCCAGCGAGGCCGGCCAACCCGGCGGCCGCCACCAGACAGGTCGCCAGGATGGCGACCGATCCGGTGACCAGAGATGCACCCGCGGTCGCGTTGGGCGCCACGAACGGGGTCCAGCTGTCAGTGCCGCGCAGCATCTCGACCAGCGACGACCATTGCGTGGTCACGCCGGACGATTCGATGAAGTCCAAAAACGGCGGGCTGATCCGGGCCATCAGGACCAGCGCCACCAGCCACCACGACATCGCCAAGGCCACGGCCGGCAACCACCACGCGGTGTAGCGCCACCACCGGCGGTTGGGCCGGTGGCAGGCCCACCAGATCACGGCGGGCAGGCAGCCGGCCAACGTCGCGATCGCGTTGACCGCGCCCATCAGCGCCACGGCGACTCCGGCCTGCCCGGCGAGCCGGCGCAGCGACCGGTCGGCGTCGCCGCGCAGCGCCAGAATGGTGGGCAGCAGCACCCACGGCGCCAGCATGATCGGCAAGGTTTCCGATGAGATCGACCCCAGGGTGGTCAGTACCCGAGGCGAAAGGGCGAACGCCGCCGCCGCGATCACTCGCGATGTCGGGCTACCGATGCCCTTCCCATCGTTCAAAGCCTCAGCGACCCGCAGCAAACCCCAGAAGCCGATGGTCAGCAGCAGTGCCCACCACAGCCGCTGGGTCACCCAGCCTGGCAGCCCCAGCAGGTGACCGGCCAGGAAGAATGTTCCATGCGGAAACAGGTAGCCGTAGGCCTGGTTCTGCGCTTGCCCGAACGGCAGTTCGCTATTCCATAAATTGGTCGCCCGCGCCAGGAAGCGCAGCGGGTTGGCGGTCAGGTCGAGCTTGGTGTCGGGGGAGATCTGCCCTGGCGACGCAGCGAAGCTAAACGTCAGCGCGACCGTCGCCACCAACCACAACCAGCGTCGCGACAGTAGCGCCACGGCATTCCGGTTGCCCGGCTCCTCCTCGGGCCGCTGCACGGCCCGCATCGTCGCCGACTGGGTCAATTGCCCGGCTAGCTCCGGTTGCCGTACTCGACCCGGTTAAGCACCGACGACTGCGGGTCGCCGCCGGGAAGCGGTGGCTTGGTGTCCTGCTGCACCATCAACGTGATCCCGAAGATCGCGGCTGCGCCCAGCAACACGCCGACCACGACGCTGGCGGCGGCTGGCGCAACGAAGCGATTCATAGTCGCCCAACCTAGCAGAGGACGAGGTCGCGGCCGGTGGCCGCAGGCAGGTCGTGCCATGACAGCATGGCCCAATGGGTTTCCCGCGCGTTGTGGCCGTGTTCGCCGCCGTCACGGCGCTGATGGCCGGGTGTGGCCACACCTCCGAACGGCCCAAGTCGGCACCGGCCGGCTCGTCGCCGGCCAAGGCGATCCCACCGGCACGACCGGCGTGCGGCGATCCAGCGGCGATGCTGGCCGCGATGTCCACCCGCGACAAGCTGGCTCAGCTGCTGATGGTCGGCGTGCGCAACGGCGACGACGCCAAAGCAGTAGTGACAGATCACCACGTCGGCGGCATCTTCATCGGCAGCTGGACAGACCTGTCGATGTTGTCGAACGGCATGGTCAAGAACCTGAGCGCCAGCACGGCACTGCCGGTGGCGGTCAGCGTCGACGAGGAGGGTGGCCGGGTAGCGCGGCTGTCGTCGCTGATCGGGCCGGCGCCGTCGGCGCGGGTGCTGGCGAAAACGCACACCGCCGACGAGGTCTACGGCATCGCACTGGACCGCGGTCACCGGATGCGCGGCCTGGGCATCACCGTCGATTTCGCCCCGGTGGTCGACGTCAGCAACGCTCCCGACGACACCGTGATCGGCGACCGGTCGTTCAGCGACGACCCGGCCGTGGTCACCGCCTACGCGGGCGCATATGCGCGAGGTCTGCGTGATGCCGGGCTGCTGCCGGTGCTCAAGCATTTTCCCGGTCACGGGCACGGGTCTGGCGATTCACACACCGGTGGGGTCACGACGCCGCCGCTCGACCAGTTGCAGAACGACGATCTGGTCCCCTACCGGACGTTGGTGTCCGCGGCGCCGGTCGGCGTCATGATGGGCCACCTGCAGGTGCCCGGCCTGACCGGCGATCAACCGGCCAGCCTCAGCAAGGCCGCCGTCCAGTTATTGCGCACCGGGACCGGGTACAAAGGTCCGGCCTTCGACGGTCCGGTGTTCAGCGACGACCTGTCCAGCATGGCCGCGATCAACCAGCACTACGGCGTGCCGGAAGCGGTGCTACGGGCCCTGCAGGCCGGCACCGACATCGCGCTGTGGGTCACCACCGACGAGGTTCCCGCGGTGCTGGACCGTTTGGACAAGGCGTTGGCCGCAGGGGAGTTGACGATGCCTGCGATCGATGCCTCGGTACTGCGGGTGGCGAAAGTGAAGGGCCCGAAGCCAGACTGCGGGCCGTAAACACGGCGGCCCGTATACGCATTGCTTACCCTAAAGGCAAACAGGCGGCTAGATAGGGGACAGCATGGCCGGTGGTACCAAGCGGCTGCCCCGAGCTGTGCGGGAACAGCAGATGCTGGATGCCGCTGTCGAGATGTTCTCGATCAACGGCTATCACGAGACGTCCATGGACGCGATCGCCGCCAAGGCGGAGATCTCAAAGCCGATGCTCTACCTGTATTACGGTTCCAAGGAGGAATTGTTCGGCGCGTGCCTAGATCGCGAGATGACGCGATTCATCGACGGCGTGGGTGAGGACATCGATCTCGAACAAAGCCCAAAGGACCTGCTGCGCAACGCTATCTTAGCGTTCATGCGCTACATCGACGCCAACCGCGCGTCGTGGATCGTGATGTACACCCAGGCCACCAGCTCGCAGGCATTCGCCCACACCGTGCGCGAGGGCCGTGAGCGGATCATCGCCATGGTCGCCCGGCTGCTGCAGTCGGGCACCCGGAACCCCGGACCGGAGGCCGACTTCGAGATGATGGCGGTCGCGCTGGTGGGAGCCGGCGAGGCGATCGCGACCCGGCTCAGTACCGGCGATACCGACGTCGACGAAGCGGCCGAGTTGATGATGAACCTGTTCTGGCGCGGCCTCAAGGGCGTGCCGACCGAGCGGGACGCGGCCGAGGCCGCCGCCAGGCCGAGCTAACCGCGGTCGCCGATCCCTGCCGTGAGCCGCCGCAACATCGACTTCCTGTGCGCGGTTCTGATTGTCGGGCTGCTGGCCGGGCTTGCCGGTTTGTCGATCACGTTGTTATTGCGTTTTGTCGAACACCTTACCTATCACTACACATTCGGATCGTTACTTCAGGGGGTCACCGATAGCAGTCCGGTACGTCGAGCTGCGGGACCGATGGTTGGCGGAGCGCTCGCGGGGTTGGGCTGGTGGATACTGCGATCCCGAACCGATATCCCGCCGTTGTCGACGGCCATCGCCAAACGTGAGCGGATACGCCTGCTGCCGTTCAGCATCGACGCGGCCCTGCAGGTGGTGGTCGTCGGCTCCGGTGCGTCGCTGGGCCGGGAAGGTGCTCCTCGCCAGTTCGCCGCGGCGCTGGGGGATTTCGGTATGGGATGGCTGAAACGGTTGTCGGCCCGGGACCGTCAGATCCTGCTGGCGTGTGCGGCCGGCGCCGGACTCGGTGCGGTGTATGCGGTGCCGGTTGGTGGCGCGCTTTTCACAGTGCGGATCATGCTGAAAACCTGGCACCCGCGGGCGCTGGGTGCCGCGTTGATCACCTCCAGCCTGGCTGTCGCGGTCGCCTCGCTGGTCACTCACAACCAGCCGAACCTGCACTGGCCCAACCCTCGCTTGTCTTACCTGTTCGTCGCGTACGCATTAGTGTTGGCGCCGCTGACCTTTGTCGCGGGACAGGCGTTCAATCGTCTGATGGCGGCGGCAAGTCGGGCCGCGCTGACTGGATCCCGGCTGCTGATACCGGCGATCGCCGGCGCGGGGTTGCTGATCGGCATCTGCTCGCACTGGTGGCCCGAACTGCCCGGCAACGGCAAATCGATCCTGACCGCGACCATTGCCGGCGGGATGACGTTGTCAACCGCGGCGGCAGTGCTGGTTCTCAAACCACTGGTGACCGCGGTGTTTCTGCGCGCCGGAGCGACGGGCGGGATGCTCACCCCCGCGCTGGCCACCGGTGCGGCAGCCGGGACGCTGTTCGTGCTGACCATCAACGCGGCGGCCGGAACTCACTTCGGTGTTCCGGCAATGTCTTTGGCCGGAGCTGCGGGCGTGCTCGCGATCACTCAAGGTACGCCATTTTGGGCTGCGATCTTCGTTTGGGAACTTGCCCGGCCTCCGATTTGGTTGCTACTGGTTTTCCTGACTACCGCCCTCGGCGCGTATGGAATTCGGCGCCTTGCCGAACGTGATCCCGGCTAGTGCGTCCGCACTGTGCCGGTGAGGTGCGGATACCCCTTGGCGATGTTGCGCAGGCTGATATCCCAGCCGTCCTCAACCTGATCGACGTAGAGTCCGGCACGGGCGGGCAGCACCAGCGGTTTGCCAAACCGCACCGAATAGGTCACCGCGTCCGGGAGTCCGGCCTCCAGATTGGCCAATACTGCTGCGGCGCTGAACATTCCGTGTGCAATGACGTTCGGAAAGCCAAACAACTTGGCCCCGATCGGGTTGGTGTGGATCGGGTTGTGATCGCCGCCGATGGCCGCGTAGCGCCGAATCTGGCCCGGCGTTATCCGCAGGATGGCTTTCGGCGGCGGCAGCTTGGGTTGCTTTTGCGGCGGTGGCTTCGGTTCGTCGGACAGGCTGGTGCGTTGTTGATGCAGGAAGGTCGTCACCTGGTGCCACGCAACGTCGTTGCCGACGCTGACATCGGTCACCAAGTCGACCAGCAGACCCTTGCGGTGTTCGCGCAGGTTCTCGGCGTGCACGGCGAGGTTGACCGTGTCGGTCACCTTGATCGGCCGATATCGCGTGATGTGATTTTCGGTATGGACGGATCCCATTGCGGCGAAAGGGAAGTCGAATCCTGTTACCAGCGACATCATGGTCGGGAAGGTCAACGCGAATGGATAGGTCAACGGCACGGTATCGCCGTAGCGCAATCCGGTGACCGCCGCGTATTCGGCTACGTTGCCGCGATCGATGGGCACGTCGTTGACCGTCAGCTTCCTGCTGGGCAGGTGATCGTTGCGTGGCATGAACGGCAACGCTCCCGCCGCCGCGCGCAGCAGGTTTTTCAGGCCGCTTGGTTGCGTCACTGTGTTTCTCCCTCGTCGCCGGCTCCGCCGGACTAGGCGCCCAGCATAGCCTGCCCGCAAACGCGAATGACGTTGCCCGTCACCGCGTTTGATGCCGGGCTAGCGAAGTAGGCGATGGTCTCGGCGACATCCACCGGTTGTCCACCCTGGAACAGCGAGTTCATCCGGCGGCCCACCTCGCGGGTGGCCAACGGGATGGCGGCGGTCATCTGAGTCTCGATGAATCCCGGCGCAACGGCGTTGATCGTGATGCCCTTCTCGGCGAGCTCCGGTGCCAGTGCCTGGGTCAGCCCGATCATCCCCGCCTTGGTGGTGGCGTAGTTGGTCTGCCCGCGGTTGCCCGCGATCCCGGCCATGGACGACAGCCCGATCACCCGGCCACCGTCCCCGATACTTCCGTTGCCGACCAAGCCCTGGGTAAGTTGTTGCGGGGCAAGCAGGTTGACCGCGAGCACGGCGTTCCAGCGGGCATCATCCATGTTGGCCAGCAGCTTGTCGCGGGTGATGCCGGCATTGTTCACCAGAATGTCGGCCCGGCCGTCGTAGTGCTCACGCAGATGCTCGGTGATCCGGTCGACGGCATCGTCTGCGGTGACGTCGAGGGTCAGGGCTGTCCCACCGATGTGGGTGGCGGTCTCGGCCAAGGCCTCGGCGGCGGCCTCCACGTCGACCGCGATGACCCGGGCACCGTCCCGGGCGAATACCTCAGCGATCGTCGCGCCGATACCCCGCGCGGCACCGGTCACGATGCCCACCTTGCCGTCCAGCGGCCGGTCCCAGTCGGCCGGCGGAGTCGAGTCGGCTGCGCCGACGTAGAAGACCTGCCCGTCCACGTAGGCCGATTTAGCCGACAGGATGAACCGCAGGGTCGACTCGGCACCGGTAGCGGCGGGTTTGGCGTCGGGCGACAGGTAGACCAACGCGACGGTGGCTCCCCGGCGGAGCTCCTTGCCCAGCGAGCGGGTGAAGCCTTCCAGGGCGCGCTGCGCGATCCGCTCGTCGGAGCTCCCGGCGTGGTCGGGGGTGGTGCCGACGACGACGATGCGGCCGCTAGCGCCGACGTTGCGCAGCAGCGGAGTGAAAAACTCATGCAGCGCCGTCAACCCGGCCGGCGCGGTGATACCGGTGGCGTCGAAAACCAGCCCGCCGAACGAATCGGCCCAGCGACCGCCAAGATTGGCGCCTACCACGTCGTAGTCCTTGTCCAGCGCCGCCCGCAGCGGCTCGACAACCCGGCCCACACCGCCGATCAGCAGCGACCCGGCCAGCGGCGGATCGCCGACCTGATAGCGCCGCAGTTTCTCGGGCTGTGGAACGCCGAGTTGCTTGGCAAGAAACGAGCCGGGCCCGGAGTTGACGACTTGGGACAATAGATCGGGTGAAACCTTCGGGGCCACTGAGCTGCCTTCCATATCGTGCGTGTCATCTGTCGACTACGGTATCGAGAGCGAACTTACTCCAGAGTAAGAACAGTAGGTAGTATGACCCCTAGCCGTGGATAACCCTCAACCGACGGAGATAAGCGTGACTTCTGAAAGTTCCATGCGCCGCGTCGCGGTGCTCGGTGGCAATCGAATACCGTTCGCGCGATCGGACCGCGCCTACGCCGAGGCGTCCAACCAGGACATGTTCACTGCCGCCCTGGGTGGGCTGGTTGATCGGTTCGGTCTTACCGGTGAGCGGTTGGGCGCGGTGATCGGCGGCGCGGTGCTCAAGCACAGCCGTGATTTCAACTTGATGCGCGAATGCGTGCTCGGGTCAGCGCTGTCGTCCTACACACCCGCCTTCGACCTGCAGCAGGCCTGTGGGACCGGCCTGCAGGCGGCGATCGCCGCGGCTGACGGCATTGCCTCGGGCCGCTACGAGGTCGCCGCGGCCGGCGGGGTGGACACCACCTCTGATGCGCCGATCGGCTTGGGCGACAACCTGCGCCGCACGTTGCTGGGACTACGCCGGTCAAAGTCCAACGTCGAGCGGCTCAAGCTGGTCGGCAAGCTTCCGGCCAGCCTCGGAGTGGAGATTCCGGTGAACAGCGAGCCGCGCACTGGATTATCGATGGGCGAGCATCAGGCCATCACCGCGAAGCAGATGGGCATCAAGCGGGTCGACCAGGATGAGCTGGCCGCCGCCAGCCACCTCAACATGGCGGCCGCATACGACCGCGGCTTCTTTGACGATCTGGTCACCCCATTTTTGGGGTTGTACCGCGATGACAACCTGCGGCCGGACGCATCGCCGGACAAGCTTGCCAAGCTCAAGCCGGTGTTCGGGGTGAAGAACGGTGACGCCACCATGACAGCCGGCAACTCGACACCGCTGACTGACGGCGCGTCGGTGGCCTTGCTGGCCAGCGAAGAGTGGGCCGCCGAGCACTCGCGGACGCCGTTGGCCTACTTCGTCGACGCCGAGACGGCAGCGGTGGACTACGTCAACGGCGCCGACGGCCTGCTGATGGCGCCGACGTATGCGGTGCCGCGCCTGCTGGCGCGCAATGGGCTGAGCCTTCAGGATTTTGACTTCTATGAAATCCATGAGGCGTTCGCCTCGGTGGTGCTGGCGCACCTACAGGCCTGGGAATCCGAGGAGTACTGCAAGGAGCGGCTGGGCTTAGACGCCGCGCTGGGGCCCATCGACCGGTCCAAGCTGAACGTCAACGGGTCCTCGCTGGCCGCCGGTCACCCGTTCGCCGCCACCGGCGGACGGATCCTCGCCCAGCTGGCGAAACAGCTGGCAGAGGCCAAGGCCAACCGGAATGGGGCAGCCCAGCCGGTGCGCGGGCTGATCTCGATTTGCGCCGCCGGCGGCCAGGGCGTCGCCGCCATCCTGGAAGCCTGACCGGCGCCGCTGCGGCGTTTAGTTGCGGCACCGCCCGGGTATCCGGACGGCTGGATAGCTCCGTGTTGTCGTCCGACCCCCCGACCCGATGGCAGCGCGGGGCGTCCTTGACTCGGCCGGAGGCCTGTTCGCAGGTGTCGGTCGAGGGGGCCGCCGATGGAATGAGGGGATCCCGCGGCGGCCCCTCCTCCTCGCCTCAATACAGCGCAAGATCCCCCGTCTCCGACGGAGACGGGGGATCTTGCTGTATTGCCGTCAGCAGCCCGACCGGCCGCCTAGAAGGCTGCTTCGTCGAGCTCCATCACGTCGTTGTCGATCGTCTCCAACACCTGGCGGGTGCTGGTGAGCAGCGGCAGGAAATTCTTCGCGAAGAACGACGCGACCGCGATCTTGCCCTCGTAAAAGGCCCGGTCGGCATCGCTGACGCCGGCGTCGAGCGCCTCTAGGGCCACTGCGGCCTGACGCTGCAACAACCAGCCGATGACCAGGTCGCCGACGCTCATCAGGAAGCGCACCGAACCCAGCCCCACCTTGTAGATGCTGGAAATGTCGTCCTGCGCGGCCATCAGGTAGCCGGTGAGCGTCGCCGCCATCGCCTGCACGTCGGCCAGGGCGGTGGACAGCAGTGCGCGCTCGGCCTTCAGCCGGCCATTGCCGGACTCGTTCTTGACGAACTCCTCGATCTGCCCCGACACGTGCCCCAGCGCTACACCCTTGTCGCGGACGATCTTCCGGAAGAAGAAGTCCTGCGCCTGAATGGCCGTGGTGCCCTCGTAGAGCGAGTCGATCTTGGCGTCGCGGATGTACTGCTCAATCGGGTAGTCCTGCAAGAAGCCGGACCCACCGAAGGTCTGCAGGCTCTCGGTGAGCTTGGCGTAGGCCTGCTCGGAGCCGACGCCCTTGACGACCGGCAGCATCAGGTCGTTGACCTTGACCGCCAAGTCGGCATCGACACCGTGCACTGCCTTGGCCACCGCCTCGTCCTGGTAGGTCGAGGTGTAGGTATACAGCGCACGCAGACCCTCGGCGTAGGCCTTCTGGGTCATCAGGCTGCGACGCACGTCCGGGTGGTGAGTGATCGTCACCCGCGGTGCGGCCTTGTCGGTCATCTGGGTCAGGTCGGCGCCCTGCACGCGCTCCTTGGCGTAGGCCAGCGCGTTGAGGTAGCCGGTGGACAGGGTCGCGATGGCCTTGGTGCCGACCATCATGCGGGCCTGCTCGATGACCTCGAACATCTGCGCGATGCCGTTGTGCACCTCGCCGACCAGCCAGCCCTTGGCCGGAACGCCGTGCTGACCGAAGGTCAGTTCACAGGTCGCAGAAACCTTCAGGCCCATCTTGTGCTCGACGTTGGTCACGAAGACGCCGTTGCGTTCGCCCAGCTCGCCGGTCTCGAAGTCGAAAAGCACCTTGGGGACGAAGAACAGCGACAGACCCTTGGTACCCGGCCCGGCGCCCTCGGGGCGCGCCAACACCAGGTGGAAGATGTTCTCGAACATGTCATCGGAGTCGGCAGAAGTGATGAAGCGTTTCACACCGTCGATGTGCCACGAGCCATCGTCCTGTTTGACCGCCTTGGTCCGGCCGGCACCGACGTCCGAGCCGGCGTCCGGCTCGGTGAGCACCATGGTCGAACCCCAGCCGCGCTCGGCGGCCAGTACGGCCCACTTCTGCTGCTCTTCGGTGCCCAGGTGGTAGAGGATCTGGGCGAACCCGGCGCCGCCGGAATACATCCACACCGCCGGGTTGGCACCGAGCAGGTGTTCGTGCAGCGCCCACAACAGCGCCTTGGGCATCGGCATGCCACCCAGCGCCTCGTCGAGGCCGACCTTGTCCCAACCGGCTTCGATGACTGCGCGGCAGGACTCTTTGAAGCTCTCGGGCAGCGTGACGGAGTGGGTCTCCGGGTCGAAAACCGGGGGATTGCGGTCCCCTTCGACGAAGGACTCGGCGACTGGACCTTCGGCCAGCCGGCTTATCTCCGTCAGCATTTCCCGGGCGGTCTCGGTGTCCAGGTCGCTGAACGCGCCTTCACCGAACGACTTGTCCACGCCGAACACCTCAAACAGGTTAAATACCTGGTCGCGGACATTGCTCTTGTAGTGGCTCACTGGTTCCTCCTCGATGAGAACGCCACTTTATGGTTGGGTACTACGGCTAAGTTACCCACCAGTAACACCGCTAACGTATACCCATCGATAACGCGATGCAACCGAGTGTGAGCTAAATTTCATTGCCTAATTAACCAACCGGTTGGGTTCGTGCTGATCGAGACCCTGGTATACCACTTCACCTGCGGCGATAATGGGCAGGTGGGGTATGTGTCGACCGTCACCACGCTGCCGGAAGTGGACCTGCGCCACCCTCCTGGCCAACTGCGGGAACGCCTCCGCGAGGCGGCCCACCAGGTGGGCTTCTTTTACCTGACCGGCCATGGCGTGCCCGCGGCGCTGACTCGCCGGATGCTGGCGGTGGCGCTGCGTTTGTTCGCGCTGCCGCAGGCGCAGAAGGACGCCGTCGCGATGGTGCGCAGCCCGCACTTCCGTGGCTACACCCGGCTGGGCGGCGAGCTGACCGGCGGCAAAGTGGACTGGCGCGAGCAGCTCGACATCGGACCTGAGCGCAACCCGGTGGGCGGCCCGGGCAAGCCCGACTATTTGTGGCTCCAGGGTCCCAACCAGTGGCCGGCGGCGCTGCCGGAGCTGCCGGGACTGATCGCCGAGTGGGACGCGGCGCTGGGCACGGTGGCGCGCGGCCTATTGCGGCATTGGGCGGCGTCGCTGGGCAGTCCGCCGGACGTGTTCGACGCCGCCTTCGCCGAGACGCCGGCCACCCTGATCAAGGTCGTGCGTTATCCCGCGACTGCGGCCGGCGCTCAGGGTGTGGGTGCGCATCGAGACGCAGGAGTGCTCACGCTGCTGCTCGCGGAGCCGGGCAGCCAGGGACTGCAGGTGCGCCCGGGCCGCGGCGGCGGCAGCTGGATCGACGTCCCGGCGCGCGACGGCGCATTCATCGTCAATATCGGCGAGTTGCTGGAGCTGGCGACCGACGGCTATCTGCGGGCAACCGAGCACCGGGTGAACCTGCGTCGCGCGGCTGACCGGATCTCGGTGCCCTACTTCTTCAACCCGCGATTGGACGCGCAGATCCCGACCTTGACGCTGCGACCGGACCTGGCAGCGCGCGCCGGCCGGCGCGCGGACCCATCGGACCCCATCTTCTCCGTCTACGGTCGCAACGCGTGGAAGAGCCGGTTGCGGGCCCACCCCGATGTCGCCGCGGCCCATGGCTACTCGTCGGGCGAGTAGGGTCAGGAAGACTAAAATCCTCCTCGATGCGAATGAAGCCCGGTGAACACCCCTAAGAAGCTGACACCGTCGTCGCTGCGCGAGGCCTTCGGCCATTTCCCGTCCGGCGTGATCGCCATTGCGGCTGAAGTCAACGGTGTTCGAGAAGGGCTGGCGGCCAGCACTTTTGTACCAGTGTCGCTGGATCCGCCATTGGTGTCGTTCTGCGTCCAGAACACGTCGACAACCTGGCCCAAGCTCAAGCAGGTAAGCGCGCTCGGCATCAGCGTGCTGGGTGAGGCGCACGACGAGGCCGCGCGTGCACTGGCCGCCAAGACGGGCGATCGGTTCGCCGGGTTGGAGACGGTGTCCAACAACAGCGGTGCGGTCTTCATCAAGGGCACCGGCGTGTGGTTGGAAAGCGCGATCGAGCAACTCATTCCCGCCGGGGACCACACGATCGTGGTGCTGCGGGTCAGCGACGTCCAAGTCGACGCGGAAGTTGCGCCCATCGTGTTTCACCGAAGCGTTTTTCGCCGCCTCGGCGCGTAGACTCCCGCGTTCTTCGGCTACGGGCGCTTGCCGAGCTCGTCTCGGTAGGCCTGGACGCGACGCTCGAGTTCCGCGGCGTCCTGCTCGCGTCCCTCGCTGTGTGCGAGCTCGGCGCGCACCGAAAGTTCGCGGATCGCCGTCCGAATGTCGTTGATGCTGGCGGGTTGTTTCATAGCCACGCCCACCGCCTTTCGGGTCATGCGGCGGGACTCACAAGCTGTGCAGTCTCGCTCGCTTCGGGCTACGCGTCGGATACCCGGATCGCCGTGGCCCTAACACCAGCCGATTGTCAACGACGGAACAGCTTGTTGCCCAACCACACCACCGGGTCGTATTTCCGGTCGGCGACTCGTTCCTTCATCGGGATCAGGGCGTTGTCGGTGATCTTGATGCTCTCAGGGCAGACTTCCGTGCAGCACTTGGTGATGTTGCAATAGCCGAGGCCGTGCTGTTCCTGCGCCTGGTTGCGCCGGTCGAGGCTGTCCAGCGGATGCATTTCCAACTCGGCGATCCGCATCAAGAAGCGCGGGCCGGCAAACGCTTCTTTGTTGTCCTCGTGGTCACGGATGACATGGCAGACGTTGTTACACAAGAAGCATTCGATGCACTTACGGAACTCTTGCGAACGTTCCACGTCCTTCTGCGCCATCCGGTACTCACCGGGCTGTAAATCCTTCGGCGGTGCGAATGACGGGATTTCCCGGGCCTTCTCGTAGTTGAACGAAACATCGGTAACCAGGTCGCGGATTACCGGGAAGGTCCGGATCGGCGTGACGGTGACCACTTCGTCTTCGGCGAAGGTCGACATCCGCGTCATGCACATCAACCGGGGCTTGCCGTTGACTTCGGCCGAGCACGAGCCGCATTTGCCGGCCTTGCAGTTCCACCGCACCGCCAAGTCCGGTGTCTGGGTCTGCTGCAGGCGGTGGATGATGTCGAGCACCACCTCGCCCTCGTTGACCTCGACGGTGAAGTCCTGCAATCCACCACCGGCCTCGTCGCCACGCCATACCCGCAGGGTCGCGTTGTAGGTCATCAGCCTCTCCGTCCTGGGTGATCGGCCAGCTCGTCGTCGGTGTAGTACTTCTCCAACTCGGAGATCTCGAAACCCTCGAGCAGGTCGGGCCGCATCGGCACCTGATCTTTGTGCGTCACCGAGATGTCGGGAATCACCTCGTCGCCGCCTGCCGCGCTGCAGGCCAGCAATACCTTGCGCCACGACGAGTCCATCGACGGGTGGTCGTCGCGGGTGTGGCCGCCCCGGCTTTCGGTGCGCTCCAGCGCCGCCTTGGCGACGCATTCGCTGACCAGCAGCAGGTTGCGCAGGTCCAGGGCCAGGTTCCAGCCGGGGTTGTACTGCCGGTGTCCCTCGACGTGGATGTGCTTGAACCGTTCGCGAAGCTGGTCGAGGCGACCGAGGGCCTCGGTGATCTCGTCGGCCTTGCGGATGATGCCGACCAGATCGTTCATCGACTGCTGCAGTTCCAGCTGCAGCGTGTAGGGGTTCTCAGCGCTGGCGCCGTTCGTCGGTGTCTCGAAGGGAGCCAGCGCCCGCTTGGCCGCCGCGTCGACGGCGCTGTCCGCGACTTTGGGCCGGCTGTTCAGCGCGCGCACGTAGTCGGCGGCGCCCAGGCCGGCCCGACGGCCGAAGACCAGCAGGTCGGAGAGCGAGTTGCCGCCCAGCCGGTTGGATCCGTGCATGCCGCCGGAGCACTCGCCGGCAGCGAACAACCCGGGGACGGTGGCGGCGCCGGTGTCGGCGTCCACCTCGATGCCGCCCATCACGTAGTGGCAGGTGGGCCCCACTTCCATGGCCTCTTTGGTGATGTCGACCCCGGCCAATTCCTTGAACTGGTGGTACATCGACGGCAGCCGCTTCTTGATCTGCTCGGGTGTGAGCCGCGAAGCGATGTCGAGGTAGACCCCGCCGTGCGGGCTGCCCCGGCCGGCCTTGACCTCTGAGTTAATCGCGCGCGCGACCTCGTCGCGGGGCAACAGGTCCGGGGTGCGACGGGCCGAGTCGTTGTCCTTGAGCCACTGGTCGGCCTCTTGCTCGCTCTCGGCGTACTGGCCTTTGAACACCGGTGGGATGTAACCGAACATGAACCGGGTTTGCTCGGAGTTCTTGAGCACGCCGCCGTCGCCGCGCACGCCCTCGGTGACCAGGATGCCCTTCACGCTGGGCGGCCAGACCATGCCGGTCGGATGGAACTGGACGAACTCCATGTTGATCAGCGCCGCGCCGGCGCGCAGCGCCAGCGCGTGGCCATCGCCGGTGTACTCCCAGGAGTTCGAGGTCACCTTGAACGACTTGCCGATGCCGCCGGTCGCCATCACCACCGCCGGAGCCTCGAACAAGACGAAGTTGCCGCTTTCGCGGTGGTACCCGAACGCCCCGGAAATGGCGTCGCCGTCTTTGATCAGCTCGGTGATCGTGGTTTCGGCGAACACTTTGATCCGGGCCTCGTAGTCACCCAGCTCGGCGTGGTCTTCCTGCTGCAGCGAGACGATCTTCTGCTGCAGCGTGCGGATCAGCTCCAAGCCGGTGCGGTCACCGACGTGCGCCAGCCGCGGGTAGGTGTGCCCGCCGAAGTTGCGCTGGCTGATCTTGCCGTCCTTGAGGCGGTCGAAGAGCGCGCCGTAGGTTTCCAGCTCCCAGACCCGGTCCGGGGCCTCCTTGGCGTGCAGTTCGGCCATCCGCCAGTTGTTGAGGAACTTCCCGCCGCGCATTGTGTCGCCGAAGTGGGTCTTCCAGTTGTCTTTTGGGTTGGCATTACCCATTGCCGCCGCGCAGCCACCCTCGGCCATCACCGTGTGGGCCTTGCCGAACAGCGACTTGGACACCACCGCGACCTTGAGGCCGCGTTCACGTGCCTCGATGACCGCGCGCAAGCCGGAGCCGCCGGCACCGATCACGACCACGTCGTAGGAGTGCCGTTCGACCTCAGTCATGGGACCTCACTAAACTTTCTGATATCCGTGAAACGGTTTCTCAGCCAACAAATCTCAGGTCCGGGATGACGCCACCGGCCACCAGTGCAATGTAGAAGTCGGTGAGCATCAGGGTGCCCAGCGTGATCCACGCGTACAGCTTGTGCCGGGTATTAAGCCGACTGACCTGAGTCCAGATCCAGTACCGGACAGGGTGTTTGGAAAAGTGCTTAAGTCGCCCACCGGTGACGTGCCGGCATGAATGGCAGGACAACGTGTACACCCACAGCATGATCACGTTGCCCACCATGATCACGTTGCCCAGACCGAAGCCGAATCCACCGGGCCCGTCCGCGGAATGGAACGCGACGATGGCGTCGTAGGTGTTGATCACCGAGATGATGCCGGCGACGTAGAAGAAGTACCGGTGGGTGTTCTGCACGATCAGCGGGAACCTGGTCTCGCCGCTGTAGTGGACGCGCGGCTCGGCCACCCCGCATGCGGTGGGCGACTGCCACACCGTGCGGTAATAGGCGCCGCGGTAGTAGTAGCAGGTCAGCCGGAACAACAGCAGGAACGGCAGCGACAGCGCCGCGAACGGCAGCCACCACACATTGGGCAGGATCTGCGGCCAGAAGTCGCCGGCCTCACCGCAAGCCTTGCTGAGGCATGGCGAGTAGAACGGCGTCAGGTAGTGGAATTTCGGGACGAAGAAGTAATTCCGCTGGAATGCGCGCGCTGTCGCGTAGATGACGAATGCGGCGAAGCCCAGGTCGATCCTGAACGGCGACATCCACCACCGGTCGGTGCGTAGCGTTCGTTGCTGGATGTGGGCGCGCGTGGGTGAAAAGACACCGGACGCAGGACGGTTCGCCGTAGGTGCGCTCATCAATTGTTCCTCTTCGAACGGGCTGTTCGTCGAAGACTACACAGAGAGCGCCCCACCATTCTCGGCGGGCTTGAGTTGTCAGGACCTGTGCTGGCCCCCGACGCCCTCCTGGTCGACGTCGCGCCAAAAATCGCGGTCGTAATCGGTGTCGGGAATGGCGATCTTTTCGCCGGATTGCTGCACGTTAGCGCGCGCTAGGTCTAATTCGGAGAGATCGGTGTCGAGTAGTTCGACATCGCCGAGGATCCGGTCGGTGTCGATAGCGATGCGACGCATCGCGGGGCTGTCGCCATAGCGCGCCTTCAGCGAGCTCACGCACCGCCGCAAGCCGCCGATGAGGTCGTGCAGTTCGGCGAGTTCAGTAGTGCTGGACAACGGATCTCCCTGGACTAAAGGTGTGATGGATCACATTACGGCACCCGATAATATCCAGCACACAGCGACGGCGTGGGGCAGCTCACGCTGGTGAACCGGGAGGCAGCCATGCCGGGATTCAGTGGGTTGGCGGATCGGGCAACGGCGTTGCTGACACTGCATCGGCCTGGCGATCCGGTGATCCTCCCGACGGTGTGGGACGCGTGGTCGGCGCGACTGGCCAGTGACGCCGGTTTCGCCGCACTGACCGTCGGCAGTCATCCGGTCGCCGACTCGATCGGCAAACCCGATAACGAGGGCATGTCATTCGAGGACTTGCTGAGCCGGGTCGCGCAGATCACCGCCACAGTGGACGTGCCGGTCTCGGTAGACGTCGAATCCGGTTACGGGCTTTCGGCCCCGAGGCTGATCGACGGGTTGCTCGGGGCGGGCGCGGTGGGGCTGAACATCGAAGACACCGTGCACAGCGAGGGCAGACGACTTCGTTCAGCCGATGAGCATGCCGAACTCGTCGGTGCGCTGCGCGCCGCCGCCGATCAGGCCGAGGTCCACCTGGTGATCAACGCCCGCACGGACCTTTTCCTGCGCAAGGATGGAGAGGATTCGGACCGTATCGAGCGGGCGGTAGCGCGGTTGCAGAAGGCCGCGGCCGCCGGTGCCGATGTCCTCTACCCCGTAGGCCGCCATGACCCGGAGACGTTGCGTCGCTTGGCCACCGAGCTACCGCTCCCGGTCAATGCAATCGCCTTGCCCGATCAGGACGATCCCGCTTCATTCGGTCCACTTGGCGTCGGGCGGATCAGTTTCGGGCCATTTCTACAGGCGGCCTTGGGAATCCGGGCCAAAGAGATCCTGGCCCGCTGGGGCTAGTCGGCCATCGATGTAGCGCAGCGGCGGTTCGGAATGAACCGGCCTCCGCAGCCGTTGAGTTGAGCCATGACCGCCTTTCAGCGTGAGCCACACGCCATGGCCCGCGTCGACATTGTTACCGGCGTGGCGTTCGAGGAGTTCGTTGCCGCGTTCGAGAGAGCCGCACCGCCATTCGACCGGGCGACGGTGCAGCAGATCCTCGCAGCGGGTGGCAGCTGGGACGACGTTCGCGCCGCCGTCGCGAAAAACGCGCCTAACGAGCTGATGGTGTACGCGAAGATCGACGCAACCGAGCTGCTGGGTGTTGCCGGGCATCGCACCCAGGCGATCGAATACCTGGTCGGCAATCATGTCATCGCCGAGACCATGTTTCGCCACGACCCAAAGGCACTCTTGTACGCGCCGCTTCGGATGTTGGTCTACAGCGATTCCGACGGCAACGCGATCTTTACGATGGACCGGCCCAGCAACGCCTTTGGCAGTCTCGGCATCGCTGAAGTGACCAAAGTTGGCCATGGACTTGACCGCAAGGTCGTCAACCTGCTGCGAGTCATTGGGCTAGACGCTGAGCAAGCGTTCGCCTGAGACGTCGCGAATCCGGTGGAGCCGTTGGGCCCCACCGGATTCGAGCGGGTTGCGGCGTTACGCCGACTCCGTGGTGATCGCGATGCGCTGCGGCTGTGTCCCGGCGTAAGCACCGGTGACCCGTACGGTCAGCACACCGGCGTCGTAGGACGCCGAGATGGAATCGCCGGTGATGTGCCCGGGCAGCCGGAACGACCGGCGGAACGAGCCGTAGCGGACCTCGCGCAGGGTGCGCCCGTCCTTCTCCTCGGCATGCTCGTCGCGGCGCTCGCCATGGATGACCAGGCGGCCGTGTTCGACCTCGACGTTGACGTCTTTCTCGACGTCCACGCCTGGCAGCTCCAGCCGAACGACCGCGTCCTCGCCGTCCTTGACGATCTCGGCGGCAGGGTTGAACCCGTCAGCTACTGGCTGCAGCCAGTCGGTCGCGGGGGCCGGTCCAAAGAAATCGCGCATCCAGCGGTCGACATCCCACGCGGGTCGTGACCACAAGGTCAGATTGCTCATTGGTATCTCCTCGTGCTTGGTGGTTGCCGACGGTCGCCGGCCTACAGGTACAAACATGAGTCGACTACGCTTAAGTTCCACCTGTGCGTTCGCCCTGAGCGAACGGCGCAGATCAGATCAAATCAGCGCCGCGTCGATGCTTTCATCGATCGCCAACCGGTAGCCGCGTTTGACGACAGTCGCAACAATCTTCCTGTCGCCCAATGCTCTTCGCAGCCGCAGCACCGCGGTGTCTACGGCGTGAGGATCGCTGGCGCTGCCCGGCAGCCTGCGGAGCAGTTCCCTGCGGGCGACCACGACGCCCGGGCGGTGAGCCAGTGCCCGCAGAATCGCCATCGCCGCGGGCGACAGCGACTGCGCCGCGCCGTCAACCATCACAGCGGAACCGCGGATCTCGATTCGATGGCCGCCCGCCTGCAACGTACGCGACCGCAGCACGGGCAGCTCCTCGGCGATATGTTCGGCCAGCGCGGCTAATCGCATTCGTTGCGGCGACGACGTCGGAACCCCCAGGCGTGCCAACGGTTGCGCGGTGACCGGACCCACGCACATGGCCCGTACATCTGCGCGTAGCGCATTGACCAGCTGATCGGAAATGCCGAGATCAGCGGCCCGCATCAGGGTCGCCGCCACCGCGGGTGCCGAAGTGAAGCTGACCGCGTCGAACTGTCGTTGGGCGACCTGTGTAATCAGCTGGTCGAACTCGCCGCCCGCCGGTACCGGGCTCCACCGATAGACCCGGATGAGGACCAGTTCGGCGCCCGCGGAGCGCAGCTCGTCGAGAAACTCCGGAAACGGATCCCAATCCTCGGTAGCGCCGTGCTGCTGGACTGCGATGCGACAGCCGGTGATGCTGGATTGCCGCAGATATTGCACCAGCTCGCGCGACGACTCGGTGTGGGGCGACCACTCCTCAGGCAGGCCGACAGCGCGTAAAGCGCCGGCGGCCTTGGCTCCACGCGCCAGGATTCGGGCCCCGGACAATGCCGCGGTTAGCTGACTGCTCAGTTGCCATCTCTCGGCGGCGGTGATCCAGCCGCGAAATCCGATGCCGGTCGTCGCGATCAGAATATCGGGTGGACTAGCTATCAAGGCTTCTGTGCTACGGCGTAATTCGTCATCATCGGCCGCGGCGAACATGGTGATGGCCGCCGCACTGCCCACACTGGCACCGTGGCGGCGCAGCAGCGCACACAGCTCGTCTGAGCGCCGTGCAGATGTGACTGCCACCCGGTAGCCGGCGAGTGACGGCGCGCCCCGGTGAACCATATGAATTATGTATGCCCGACAGATTTCGGCTGAATTACCGACCAATTGCTGACGCGTTGCCCGGGACCGTCACCAGACGTTCCCATCGCGCCAATCGCACGACAGGGCTGCGGTGGGGTCCAGGCTGATACCGACGGGCAGGACGAACACCGAGCCGTCGTCGTCCGGCGTCCGTGTCGTCCCGGCGGGCGCCAAGACTGACGTCGGCCCGCGCCACGGCAGCCAACCGCGCATCGTGTAGAGCCGCCGTCCCCGGTCCGAGGAGCTGAGCGCACCGAGCTGATAGCCGCCGCGAATCACTTGCTCGCACGCATCCAATATCGCGACCCCCAGCCCTTGACCACGCCAATCTTCGCGCACGGCCACGGCTTCGACGTAGCCGCAGCGCAACGCGGCACCGCAGTAGAGCAGGCGTCGCTGCACAACCGCTCCGTGCGCGATGATCGCGCCGCGATGCCAGATGAGCGCATGCATCCCGCCCAGCGCGTGGTCCCAGTCGGTGTCGGTGAACTCACCGTCGAACGCGTCGTTGACCATTTCATAGGCCCGCTGCCGGGCCTCGCTCTCGAGGTCGGCGGTGTGAACCAGGCGGGCCGTATGTACCTGGGTGTGCACACTGCTGGTTTACCAGGTGGACTTGCGGTCTGGCATCGAAGCCATCGAACTTGAAGCAGCAGCCGGGGCACCCCTGGGTCGTGACCAGTGCAGCCGCACGTACTGCCCGGGCCGCACCTGGGCGGCCTTGTCGATGTCTTCGTCGGCGATCACGCCGACCACCGGGTAACCGCCGGTGACGGGGTGATCAGGACCGAGGATCACCGGTAAGCCGTTGGGCGGCATCTGAATCGCACCGCGGGTGGCGCCCTCGCTTGGCAATACCCGATCGGGCGCGCGGAACTGCAAGGGGCGACCCTCCAGGCGCATACCCACTCGGTCGCTGCGGTCGGAAACCATCCAGATGGTGTGCACCAGGGCATCGGGATCGACGAGCCACTCATCACGCGGGCCCGGAACCACCAGCAGTTCCACCAGATGTTTGGAGATCGGGGCCACCGGAGCCTGGTCGAGTTCGGGATACTCGTCGGTGTGATCACCGACCGGCAGCACGTCACCGGGTTGTAGCGGCAACGGGCCGATCGCCGACATCACGTCGTAGCTGCGCGACCCCAGCACCGGTGTCACGGCGATGCCGCCACGCACCGCCAGATAGCTACGCAACCCCGAACGCGGGCTGCCCAGCGAGATCACCTCGCCGTCGCGGACGTGCTGAATGCTGTTGGTGCCGAATATATTTCCGTCGACGCACGGGACGGTATCAGCGCCGGTCACTGCGATGTCGACATTACCGCCGCGCACGCGCGCCGACAATCCGCCGAAGGTCACTTCGATCGTGGCGCGATCATCCGGGTTGGCCACCAGCCGATTTGCCAGCTTATGCGAGCGCCGGTCAGCCGCTCCCGATCGACTGACGCCGATATGGGCCAGTCCCACCCGTCCCAGGTCCTGGACGAGGGCCAGCGGCCCGGTGCGCAAGATCTCCAGGGTCGGCATGAACCTCTCCTCTCAAACCCTTTCCCTGGGCTATGCGGCCCGGAACTTGACCCACATGCCCGGCATCAGCAGCGCTGGATTCGGACGGTCGATATCCCACAGGACCACCTCGGTGTGACCGATCAGCTGCCATCCACCCGGGGATCGACGCGGGTAGATTCCGGTGAATTCGCCGGCTAAGCCCACCGCGCCGGCCGGGACCGATGACCGCGGCTCCGATCGCCGGGGTACGGCCAGCCGTGGATCGCCACCGACCAGGTACGCGAAACCCGGTGCGAATCCACCGAATCCGAATTGCCACGGAGTAGCCGTGTGGGCGTTGACGACCTGTGCGGTGGTCAGGCCGGTGAGTTCGGCCACCTCGGCGAGATCGGCGCCGTCGTAGACGACGTCGATAATCGTAGGCTCTTCCGACGGAGCGGTGCAGACCATGTCGGTGTTCACTCGTAACGCGCGCAGCCGACGGCGGACGGCGCCCTGATGGCGGGGGCCGTCGAGTTTCAGCAGCACCGTGCGGGAGGCCGGGACGATGTCCAGCACACCGGGCAGCGCTGCCTCGCGTAACGCAGCCGCCCACGCCAATACGTCGGTGCTGTTGTCGAACTGCAACAGCAACGCTTGATCGCCGTAGTCGAGAACAGTGTGGGCCACGCCCAGATCGGTCGCCACGCTCATTACTCGACAGTAACCCCTTGGCGGGGTGGCGAAACGAGATTTTCGAGCACTGCCAGAGCTGCCTTAGCCAATGCTCAGGCGGTCGGTCCTAGTGAAGGATATTGGCGATCAGCGCGGGCAGTTGATCGGCGACCAGCGGGTAGCTCAGTGGCGACGCGAAAGCAATCGCGCCGGCCAGGTCCTTGGTGGTGAACACGCTGCGCTCGCGCAGCGTCGCTACGTCGGGATTGGCCAGCAGCTCCGCTTGATCGGCATCGCTTTCCGTCGTCCAAATCAGCACATCGGCGGCTCCGAGGACCGGCTTGATCTTGTCGCGTGGAACCAACGCGCGCTGCTGATCGACTGCGAACGGGACGACGGCGTCGGCGATCGCCAGACCCATCTGGGTCAAGAACTCGGTCCGCCAACCAGTCGTTGCGACCGCGCTGTCCTGGTGGAGCTTGCCCTGGAGCAGCAGCACCTTTTTGTTTTTCAACTGCGGATATTTGTCCGCGACCGCAGCGAATCTCTGGTCGACACCGTTGATCAGCGACTGCATCTGGGCGCCCTGAAAAACCGCCTGGCCGATGGCCTTCGCCTGGTCCTTCCACGGCTCGAAAAAGGCGTCGCCGTCGGACTGTGGCAGCGTTGGGGCGATCGCGGAAAGTTTCTGGTAGGTGTCCTCGTCGACGCCGGCGTCGGTGGCGACGATCAAGTCGGGTTTCAGACCGGCGATCTGCCGAACCTGAATCCCGTTATCCAGATTCAGCACAACGGGTTTGGCGTTACGGAGTCTGGGTTGGGCCCACGGCCAGACGCCAAACGGCTGGTCGCCGAACCAGTTGGTCACCGCGATCGGCACGACGCCAAGCGCCAGCAGGTCATCCTGTCCGGTGAAGCCGGCGCTGACCACCCGCTTGGGTGGCTCGGGGATTGTCGTCTCGCCGAAAACGTGCGTGATGGTGACTGGCCCGCCGGGGCCGCCGCGGGCGGGAGCCGATTTGTGCGACGAGCAGGCCAGGGGAGTCGCGGCCACGAGCAGTCCCGCGGCCGCGCCGGCGCGCAAAAAACCGCGCCGACTCCATTGCGCTGGCATCGCGTGAGCCTACAGCGTTCTCTCAGGGCGGATCAGGTCAGCGGCATGCCGGCGTCGACGAAGTCCAGGGCGCGGGAGACGGTGTCGGCTGCACCCGGACCGGGCTCGTAGACTGCCATCATCGCACCGGTAAGCGCTCCGGCAAATACCCGCAGCTCGAAATCGCTTGCGTCACGGCCGATTCGGCGGCCAAGTGCCTCGGCGAACGTGGTGATGGTGCGGTAGTACTCGTCGTACATAGCCGCTTTGAGCTCCGGTATCGAGAACATCAGCCGCTGCCGGGTGTCCTCGAACTCCCGCTCTTCTGCTGACATGTTCGTCATGGCGGCCCGATAGGCGCGCCCGACGGCCTGGCTCGGCGACAGGTCGGGCGGCTGGTCCTCCAGGGCATCCAGGATCACCGGGTCCATGTCGTCGGCCAGTAATACGGATTCCTTGGTCGGGAAATACCGGAAAAACGTGCTCGGCGATACCTCGGCCGCCTCCGCGATCTGCTCGACGGTGGTGGCGGTGTAACCGTTTTCTTCGATCAGCCGAAACGCCTCTCGCCTGATGGTCTGGCGGGTCCTGATCTTCTTGCGTTCCCGCAGACCGGGGGCTTGGTCTGTCGCCTGCATAACGTAATTCTCCCGTACACCGCGAACTCCCGGGCGCTATCAGCATGACGACAGCTCCACCACTCGGTCGTTGCCCCGGTCGGCGACGTACACCCTCCCGGCGTCGTCGGCGGCCACCGCCAACGGAGTGTTGAGGCCGGTGAACGCGAGCCTGGTCTGGGTGTTTGAACCGGCTGCCAACTTCACCACGTTGCTGGTGTCATGGTCGGTGACATAGACGTTGCCTGCGTTGTCCACCGCCACCCCCCAGGGCAGGGTGAGTCCGGTGAACGGTAGCACCGTCTGATCATTCGACGCGGCCGCCAGCTTCACCACCCGGTGGTTGTCGGAGTCGGTGACGTACACGTCGTCCGCACTATCCACCGCCACACCATCCGGGTCGTTCAGTCCGGTGAACGGCAGCACGGTTTGGGAGTTCGACCCGGCCGCCAGCTTTACCACCCGGTCGTTGCCTCGGTCGGCGACAAAGA
>Ga0335075_10001207_pt1 | contig 43022 bp, 38 predicted proteins | sample Lox_Sample_24_FD_206723 | JGI IMG/M metagenome (GOLD analysis project Ga0335075, IMG submission 206723) | Soil microbial communities from Loxahatchee National Wildlife Refuge, Florida, United States - Lox_Sample_2.4 | ecosystem: Environmental > Terrestrial > Soil > Wetlands | place: USA...
GTATTTAATTCAGGCCATGCAAGCGTGACTGGCCTGCCAGCCCGCAGTGGGCTGGCAGGCCAGGATGCGTCACACGAGACGTGTCACACGTTCACCTTGATCGGGACGAACTTGCCCTGCAGGTTGACCACCCGCAGCCAGCTGCACGGCGGCACGTTCTTGCAGAGGATCGCGAACCCCCAGTGCTTCCAGAGGAACATCGGCCTGCCGCATGGCTTCCACTTCCAGTGGGTGCGCCAGGACTTGGCGTAACCCTGGTACCAGCCGGTCTTGCCGACGAACTCGATGGACAGCTGCTTGCAGCGGGGGTTGCTCTTGAAAATGCTGCCGCCCGTCCTGAACAGCACGCTGCTCCAGCCGAAGACCTCGGCGCAGCGGTGCTTGGGCTTCCACCAGGTCGGGCCGGTGGGAGCGGTCTTCCCTGCGGGGAAGTACGCGGGGTCGCTGGAGGCGGCCCGCGTCGGGCTGCTGGTTGAGGAGTGCGCTGGGCTGCTGGCGGCGGCCTGCGCTGGGCTGCTGGCGGCCTGAGCGACGCCGCCGATCGCTATGCTCCCGGCCAGCACTAGTGGCGCGAGAAGGTAAGCCAGCCGGCGGTGTGGCCCCCGGCGGGCACTGGATGTTTCTGGCATGATTTGCGTTTCCCTTTCGCGTGTGGCCAATCTGCGGCGGGATTCAAGTGGCACATGCCACGAGAGAAACGTTTTCCCGCCAAACTAGCCCATTGCGGATTTCTGCGGCGAGGATTAGCCGCCTGCTGCGCGAGTGCCAGTGCAGCCCTACGTTGGCGGCTGTTTAAATTCCCTCGACTCCGCGATGCTACATGAATGGTTTTGTGGACACGCTGCCATTTTCCTGTTGTCATGAAATGCGCCGGGTTTCGTGTCGGGCGCGGTCACCTAGCCCGATGCGCGACACTGGGCGGATGCGCGAACTGCTTGTCATTGGCATGGGCCCCGGGCACCCAGACCAGGTCACCGTCCAGGCCGTGAAGGCCCTCAACCGGGTGGACGTGTTCTTCCGCATCGACAAGGGCGATGCCAGGTCCGGGCTGAACCGGATGCGGGATGAGATACTCGCCCGGCACGTCAGCCGCCCTGGGTACCGGGTGGTGACGGTGCCCGAGCCGCCACGGGACCGTTCTGGAGCGCTGGACCAGGCGGGCTACGAGGGGGCGGTGGCGGACTGGCACCAGGCCCGCGCGGCGCTCATCGCGGCGGCGATCGCGACCGAGCTTGGCCCGGACGGGGTCGGGGCGTTCCTGGTATGGGGCGATCCGTCGCTGTACGACTCGATGCTGCGGATCATCGACCGGGTGCTCGCCAGCGGCACGGTGGAATTCTGGTACTCGGTGATCCCCGGCGTGACCAGCGTTCAGGCCCTAGCGGCGGCGCATCGCGTCCCGCTCAACCGGGTCGGCGAGCCGATCCACATCACCCCGGCCCGGCGGATCAGCGGCGGGCTGCCTGACGGGCTCGACAGCGCCGTCGTCATGCTGGACCGCGGGTTCACGGCGGCGGGGATCGACGAGCCCTCGCTGAGCGTCTTCTGGGGCGCGTACCTGAGCACGACCGATGAGGTGCTGATCGCCGGGCCGCTCGGCGAGGTCGCGGCCGAGATCACCCGGGCCAGGGAGCAATTGCGCGCGCGGCACGGCTGGATCATGGATGCCTACCTGCTGCGCCGCGAGCGTGATAACGCCAGTGACTGAGCCGACCGGTCCCGGCCGGCCGAGTAGAGGTGACTGTCGGAGAAGCCCTCGGCGGCCAGCACCCGGCCGACGATGATGACCGCAGTGCGACTGATCCCGGTCGCGCGGGCCTGGGCGGCGATGTCGCCGAGGGTGCCGCGCAGCACGACCTCGCCGTCTTGGCTCGCGTAGGCCACGATGGCGGCCGGGCAGTCGCTCCCGTAGTGCGGGACCAGCTCAGCGACGACCTGCTCGGCGCGCTGGACGGCCAGGTGCACCACCAGCGTCGCCCCGCTCCGGCCGAGGCTGGGCAGGTCCTCTCCCGGCGGCATGGGGGTGGCCCGCTGCGCGATCCTGGTGAGCACGACCGTCTGGCCGACGCCAGGGACGGTGAGCTCGCGGCGCAGCGCGGCGGCGGCCGCCGCGAAGGCGGGGACGCCGGGAGTGACGTCGTAAGGGATTGCGGCCCGGTCAAGGCGGCGGGCCTGCTCGGCGATCGCGCTGAAGACCGCCGGGTCCCCCGAGCACAGCCGGACGACGTCTCGCCCCGCGGCGTGGGCCCGCGTCATCGCGGCGGTGATCTCATCCAGGGTCAGGCGGGCCGTGTCGATGAGCGTGGCATCCGCCGGGCAGTGCGCGAGGACGTCGGCAGGGACGAGGCTCCCCGCGTACAGGCAGACCGAGCAGCGCGACAGCAGTTGCTGCGCGCGCAGGGTGATCAGGTCGGCCGCGCCGGGCCCGGCGCCAACGAAGTGAACGGTCACGTGTCCTCCCTGGGTCGGCTCTGCCCGGCCGCCTTCACCGCGGCCCACTGCGTCACCGGCAGGGCGGGCCGCCAGGCGGTGAGCCCGCCCAGTTGCCCGGCCCGGTCGATGGCGAGCCGGGTCAGCGTACCGCCGATCCGTCCGTGCCAGTCAGCCAGGACCCGCTCGCCCTCGAGGGTGACCGCGTTGGCGACCAGCCTGCCGCCGTCGGCGAGCGCCTCCAGGCAGCCGGCGACAAGTCCGCAGGCGGTCAGGCCGCCGCCAATGAAGACCGCGTCCGGCCGCGGCAGCCCGGCCAGTGCCGCCGGGGCCTGCCCGTCGACGATCACCAGGCCCGGCACGCCCAGGGCCAGGGCGTTGCGGGCGATCCTGGCCCGCCGCTCGGCCCGCGGCTCGATCGCGATAGCGCGGCTGGCCGGGTGGGCCCGCATCCACTCGATGCCCACGCTGCCCGATCCGGCACCCACGTCCCACAGTAGCTGCCCGGGGACCGGGGCCAGGGCCGCCAGGGCCAGGGCGCGGGCCTCCCGCTTGGTGATCTGCCCGTCGTGCTCGAAGGCGTCGTCCGGCAGGCCTGGTACCCGGGGCAGCGGCCGCGTCCCCGCGTCCAGGCGGCACTCGATCGCGAGGATGGCCAGGCGGCTGTGCGGCTCGCCGCCCGCCGTCATGACGACCTCATCCGGCGCGTCCAGGTCAGCAAGCAGCGTCAGCGGGCTGCCGCCGAAGCCGCGGGTCGCGAGCAGCGCGCGGACGTCGGCGGCGGCGGTCCGTTCCGCCACCAGCACGAGCACCCGGCGTCCCGGCTGGAGCAGCGGGTGCAGCAGCTCGCGGGGACGGCCAACCAGGCTCACCACGTCCACGTCATCCAGCGGCCAGCCCAGCCGGGCGGCGGCCAGCGAGACCGATGACGGATGCGGCAGCACCCGGATCCGGCCGGCCCCGAGCAGCCGGGCCAGGGTCGACCCGATACCGTAGAACATCGGGTCGCCGCTGGCCAGCACGGCCAGCGCCGCCGGCGCGCGGGACTCGATCGCCTCGGCCAGGCCAGGCAGCAGCGGGCTCGGCAGCGTCACCCGCTCGGCCGCGATGATCTCGGGCAACAGCGAGAGCTGCCGGGGGCTGGCCACGATCGCCTCGGCCCGCTCAAGGGCGGCCCGCGAGGGCGCGGGTAGTCCCGGCCAGCCGTCCGCGCCGATGCCGACCACGGTTACTACCTGCGTGCGCACGCCATCTAGTGTGCCGGGCCCGCTGACGGAGAACGTGCCTGGGCAAGTCGCGCGCCGGCCCGCCCAGGCGATGGGGCTCACCGTCCCCTGGCTTCCTGGCTTTCCGCCAGTATGAGAAGATTGCGGGCGATCGGCTGCCGAGGAACTCCGGTGCGACTCCGGGGCGGTCCCGCCACTGAAACCGCCGCGCCTACCCGCGGCGGGAAGCCAGACCCTCGCCGGCCGAGCCACCGGGCCGCTGCCCGGTGGTCAGCGCTGTCGGCGGGCGCGGATACCCGCCGGGTGAGGAGCTCCCGTCCGGTGACCTCGTTCCCGTTCAGTGCCATCGTCGCGATGGATGACATGCGGCTGGCGCTCATCCTCAACGCGGTCTCGCCGGCGATCGGCGGGGTCCTGGTGCGCGGCGAGAAGGGGACCGCGAAGTCCACCGCCGTCCGGGCGCTGACCGCCGTGCTGCCCCCGGTCGAGGTCGTGGCGGGCTGCCGGTTCTCCTGCGCCCCCGCCGCGCCCGACCCGCACTGCCCGGACGGGCCGCATGCACCCGGGGCCGGCCAGTGCCTGCCGCGCCCGGCCCGGCTGGTCGAGCTGCCGGTCGGCGCGACCGAGGACCGGCTGACTGGCTCGCTGGACGTCGGCAAGGCGCTGACCGAGGGGGTCACCTCCTTCTCACCCGGCCTGCTCGCGGCGGCGCACCGCGGCGTGCTGTACGTCGATGAGGTCAACCTGCTGCACGATCACCTGGTAGACCTGCTGCTCGACGCGGCGGCGCTCGGCACCTGCTACGTCGAGCGCGACGGGGTGTCGGTGCGGCACGCGGCCAGGTTCCTGCTGGTCGGGACGATGAACCCCGAGGAGGGCGAGCTCCGGCCGCAGTTGCTCGACCGGTTCGGGCTGACCGTCCAGGCGGTGGCGCCCCGCGACCCGGCGACGCGGGCCGAGGTGGTCAGGCGGCGGATCGCCTTCGACGCGGCCCCGGCGGCGTTCGCCGCCAGGTTCGCCGGCCAGGAGGCGGGCGTGGCCCGGGCCATCGGCGCGGCCCGCGAGCGGGTAGGGCTGGTCGGCCTCGGGGATGGGGCGCTTGAGCGGATCGCCGCGGTATGCGCCCGCTTCGACGTGGACGGGCTGCGGGCCGACATCGTGATCGCCCGGACGGCCGTCGCGCACGCGGCCTGGTGCGGGCGCGACGCGGTCACCCGCGAGGACATCCGCGTCGCCGCCCGGCTTGCGCTGCCGCACCGGCGGCGCCGGGACCCGTTCGACGCTCCCGGCCTGGACGAGCGGCAGCTGGATGAAGCCCTCGGCGAAGAGGAGCTCGAGCACCAGGACCGCGGCGGTGATGCCCCCGGCGATCAGGCAGCGGGCCCTGACGACCGGGGGCCAGGCGACGGTGGGCCCGACAGCCGCGGGCCCGGCGGCCCGGGTCCGGAAGACGGGGGTCCAGGCGGCCGGGGCGGCGCGGGCCCTGACGACCGGGGCCCGGACGACACGGACCCTGAGCCGTCCGGGCCCGGATCATCGCCGGCCGGCGCGGGCAGGGCGCCGGGGACGGGCGCACCCGGCCAGGCGCGGGCCCAGCCGCCGGCCGGGCCGCCCGCGGCCGGGCGGGAGACGGTCGCGTCCAGCGGCGCGACGTTCCGCGCACGGCGCCTTGAGGTGGCCGGCAAGGGGCACGGGTCGGCCGGGCGGCGCTCGCGCGCCTACACCGACGGCGGCCGGACCGTCGGCGCGGCACGGCCGCAGGCCGCCCCGCGCGACCTGCACCTGACCGCCACCTTGATGGCCGCGGCCCCCTGCCAGGCCCGCCGCGGCCGGACCGGCCCGGGCCTGCTGATCCGCGACGAGGACCTGCGCCAGCGCCGCCGCGAGGGCCGCGAGTCCAACCTCGTGCTGTTCCTGGTTGACGCCAGCGGCTCGATGGCCGCCCGACGGCGAATGGAGGCGGTCAAGGGCGCGGTGCTTTCCTTGCTGCTTGACGCCTACCAGCGGCGGGACAAGGTCGGACTGATCAGCTTCAGGGGAACCGGGGCGCGGCTGCTGCTGCCGCCGACCTCGTCGGTGGACGCCGCCGCGCGCAGGCTCCAGGCCATGCCCGCCGGCGGGCGGACTCCGCTGGCGGCCGGGCTCGCCGAGGCGCACGCCACGCTGGCCCGCGAGCGGCTGCGTGACCCCAGGCGCCGGCCCCTGCTCGTCATCGTCACCGACGGCCGTGACACCACGGGCCGCGGCGCGGCGGGCGGCGACCAGCGCCAAGCGGCCGCGCGGCTGCGCCGTGCGCAGGTCGCCTGCGTCGTCGTCGACTGCGAGGCCGGGCCGGTCCGGCTCGGCCTCGCCGCCGGCCTCGCGGCCGACCTGGATGCCCAGTACCTGGGCCTGGACGACCTCGGTGACCTGTCGGCGGGCGCGCTCGCCGACTCGGTCCGCGCATACAGGAAGGTGGCGTTACCCATGCCGCGAGGAGTGCCGGCCAGCGTCCCTGACGACGGGCTGACCACCAGGCAGCGGCGGGCCCGGCCGCTGCTCATCGTCCACACCGGCGAGATGAAGGGAAAGTCGACGGCCGCGTTCGGCACCGCGCTGCGCGGCTGGAACCAGGGCTGGAGCATCGGCGTCTACCAGTTCGTCAAGAGCGCCAAGTGGAAGGTCGGCGAGGAGGCGGCGTTCCGCGCGCTTGGACGGCTGCACGAGCAGACCGGCGAGGGCGGCGAGGTCGCCTGGCACAAGATGGGCGAGGGCTGGTCATGGATCGCCCGGGGCGACCCTGAGGACCACGCCGCCAACGCCCGTGAGGGCTGGGAGCAGATCAAGCGGGACCTGGCGGCCGAGCGGTTCGGCCTGTACGTCCTGGACGAGTTCACCTACCCGATGAAATGGGGGTGGGTAGACGTCGCCGACGTCGTGGCCACGCTCGCGGCCCGGCCCGGCTACCAGCACGTGATCATCACCGGCAGGGACGCCCACCAGGACCTGATCGGCGCGGCCGACCTGGTCACCGAGATGACGAAGGTCAAGCACCCGATGGACGCCGGCCAGAAGGGCCAGCGCGGCATCGAATGGTGACGATCCCGCGCGTCGTCATCGCCGCGCCCGGCAGCGGCCACGGCAAGACCTCGGTGGCCACCGGCCTGCTTGGCGCGCTGCGCGACGCCGGGCTCGCGGTCTCGCCGCACAAGGTCGGCCCGGACTACATCGACCCTGGCTACCACACGCTGGCCGCCGGGCGGCCCGGCCGGAACCTGGACGCATGGCTGGTCGGCGAGGACCAGGTCGCGGGAATGTTCCTGCACGGCGCGACCACCCCGGCGACCGCCGACATCGCCGTCATCGAGGGCGTGATGGGCCTGTTCGACGGCAAGGCCGAAGCCGCCGGCCTGCCGCCCGGCGGCGACTTCGCGTCCACCGCGCACGTGGCCCGGCTGCTTGCCGCCCCGGTCGTGCTCGTCGTCGACGCGTCGGGGATGGCGGCGTCGGCCGCCGCGCTGCTGCACGGCTTCGCGACGTTCGACCCGCAGGTCCGGCTGGGCGGCGTGATCTTCAACCAGGCGGGCAGCGACCGGCACGAGCAGCTACTGCGGGACGCCGCCGGCGCGGCGGGCGTGCCGGTCCTTGGCGTGATCCGCCGGGACAGCAGGCTGGCCCTGCCGTCCAGGCACCTGGGCCTGGTCCCCGCGCGCGAGCTTGGCGCCGGCGCCGGCGCCGCGGTCGGCGCCCTGGCCGGCGCCATCGCCGCGCAGGTCGACCTCGCGGCCGTGGTCCGCCTCGCCCGGACCGCCGGCCAGCTGCAAGCCCCTGCGCTGTCGCAGCCAGGACGCGCCCGCCTTCCAGACGGCACGCCCGCTGGCCGTCGTCACGGCCCGCCGCGCGTCGCGGTAGCGGCGGGCCCGGCGTTCACGTTCGGCTACGCCGAGCATCCTGAACTGCTGGCGGCGGCGGGAGCGGAGGTCGTCACCTTCGATCCGCTGCGTGACGAGCGGCTGCCCGCGGGCACGGCCGGGCTGGTGATCGGTGGCGGCTTCCCCGAGGAGCACGCCGCGAGCCTGGCAGCGAACACGCGGCTGAAGGACGAGGTCGCCGCCCTGGCCCGGGCGGGCGCCCCGGTGATCGCCGAGTGCGCTGGCCTGCTCTACCTGGCGCGATCGCTCGACGGCCACCCGATGTGCGGCGTGCTGCCAGTCGACGCGGCCATGACCGGCACGCTCAGGCTCGGATACCGCGACGCCGTCGCGGTCGCCGGCTCGCCGCTCGCGCCGGCCGGGACGCGCGTGCACGGCCACGAGTTCCACCGGACCGCCGTCGCCGGACCGCCGAGTACGGCTGGGGAGCGCGCGGACGCGGACGGCGCCGCCACCGCGTGGCGCTGGCGGGCCGGCGACACCGTGGTGGCAGAGGGCTTCGCACGCGGCGGCGTGCTCGCCTCCTACCTGCATACCCACTGGCAAGGGGTACCGGGAGCGGCCGTGCGGATGACCGAGGCGGCCGGCCGTTTCGCGCGAGTGCACAGGCAATGACCGCGGCGGGGCTGGCGCTGCGCGGCGGCTTCCGCCCGGCCTGCGATGATGGGCAGCCTTGCCGTCGGCCAGGCCCGCGGCTGCTATACATGAATGTCCGGTTCCCGCGCTGAACGGAGCCTGCTCATGCCACAGCCGCCGACCGATGCGTGGGCGCGAGCCGGAATCGGCTTCTCGGTCAGGGACGCGGTGGCGTGGCTGACGCTGAACCGCCCGCAGCTGCGCAACGCCGTGAGCGTCGGGATGCGCAATGCACTGCTCGCGGCGATCGAGGAGGTCAGGGACGACCCGGGCATCCGGGCCGCCATCGTCACGGGCGCGGGGACCGCCTTCTGCTCCGGCGCCGACCTGTCCGGGCCCGACCCGGTCGAGGCGAGCCAGGAGCGCCGGCGAGGGGACGTTGGCATCATCGCCCGCGAGGACGCGCGCCGGTTCGGCTGGTGGCGGGTCATCAAGGCGGTCTGGGAGAACGAGAAGCCGTTCCTCGCCGCGGTCAACGGCCCGGCATACGGGTTCGGCTGCAACCTGGCGCTCGCCTGCGACCTGGTGGTCGCGGCGGAGTCGGCGACGTTCTGCGAGGTGTTCGTGCGCCGCGGCCTGCCGCTCGAGGCGCTTGGCGCGTACCTGCTCGCCCGCTCGCTCAGCCCGGTTCGGGCCAAGGAGCTCGCGCTGCTCGGCGACGCCCTATCGGGTGCCCAGGCCGCCGAGTGGGGCCTGGCCAACCGGTGCGTGCCCGACGAGGACCTGCTCGCCGTGGCCGGCCAGCTCGCGACCCGGCTCGCGAGCGGGCCGACCATTGGCATCGGCCACATCAAGGGGCAGCTCAACGACGCCTATGACGCCAGCATGGACCAGGCGTGGAAGAACGAGTCCACGCTGCTTGGCCTGCGGGGCGGGGCCGACAGCCGGGAGGCGATCGCGGCGTTCGCCGAGCGGCGGCCGCCGCGCTTCACCGGCCGCTGAGGTTACAGGCTGGCGGCGAGGCCCGCCAGGTGGGCGTGAATGTCGCCGTAGGCACGAGTGGGCAGGTAGCGCCTGGGGATCTTGGCGATGGACGTGTAGTTGGTGTCGCAGACGTTGGCCAGCGGCGACTCGACCGCCTGGGTCACCAGCTGGTAGGCGTCAAGCTTGTGCAGGCCGCACAGGCCGGCCACCCAGCTGACCATGTCGTGCTGGGCGATGCGGAAGGCGTCCTCCAGCGGGCGGGCCGATCCCGCCGACATGATGTAGTCGTCGTTCTCCAGGCGCGGCCATGGCGTCACCGGCAAGCCCGACCCGTCGCCCTTGATGAGGTCCACGATCAGGACCGTGTTCATCGCGCACTCAACCGCCACCCCGCAGGTCTCGCCCTCGCCCTGCCTTGCGTGCCCGTCGCCGAGCGACAGCAGCGCTCCAGGGACGTTGACGCCCAGGTAGCAGGTGGTGCCGGCCCGCATCTCCGGGGTGTCCATGTTCCCGCCGAACGCGTCAGGCACCAGCGCGGAGCGCACCTCGCCCCCGGCCGGGGCGACGCCGACGGTACCGTGCATGGGGTTCAGCGGAAGGTCAGCGGTGAAGTCCGACTTCCTGGCGCTGAACCGGCACAGCTGCCGGTCGCGGTCGAGCTGCCAGATCCACATCAGCTCCTCGAGCGGCTCGTTCAGCAGCGCCGTCAGGTGCGTCCCTGTGAGCGCGCCGAACAGCGGCACGGTGGTGGACGCCCCCCAGTCCCTGGCCGGGGCGAGCGACACGAAGTGCACGGCGACCGTGTCGCCCGGCTCGGCCCCCTCGATGTAGAACGGGCCGGTCTGCGGGTTCAGGCCGGTGATGTTCAGCCGGGACACCAGGTCGTCCGGGCCGGTGACCCGGCCGGCGAAGCAGTCCTCGGTGAACACCTCAAGCACGGCCGGCGTCTTGATCCGCCGGGCGGGCGCCGCGCCGCCGAACGTCCAGGCATACTCCCCGGCCGCCGGCCGGTAGGTGATCACTTCCAGGTCGCTCACGCCGTTTCCTCCGTGGCCGCAGTGCCGGGGGCAAGTCAGGTGATCGCGGGCCAGCCCGAGCAAGCCAGCACGATTACTCCCGTGACGGTACACGGGCCTGCCCGGCTAACGCCATGGGGGCCGCCCCGCCGCTGGCTTTTCGTCAGGCCTTGACAATAAGGGTAATGGCGTATCAAAGTAAACGAGAACGCCATTCTCAACTGATGGGCCGGTAGCGGGCCGAGGGAGCCTCCATGCAGCTGGACGACATGATCCTGGTCAGCATCGACGATCACATGATCGAGCCACCGGACATGTACAAGAAGCACGTGCCGGCCAGGTGGGCGGGCGAGGCGCCCCGGGTGGTCCGCAACGACCGCGGCGTGGATGAGTGGGTGTTCCAGGGCCAGAAGACCTCGACCCCGTTCGGCATGGCGGCGACCGTCGGCTGGCCGCGCGAGCAGTGGGGGTTCAATCCCGGTGCCTACTCCGAGCTGCGTCCCGGCTGCTTCGACGTGCACCAGCGCGTCAGGGACATGAACGTCAACGGGGTCCTCGCCTCGATGTGCTTCCCGACGATGGCCGGCTTCAACGCGCGGACCTTTCACGAGGCCCACGACAAGGAGGTCGCGCTCGTCATGCTGCAGGCCTACAACGACTGGGCCATCGACGAGTGGTGCGGCGCCTACCCGGGCCGGTTCATACCGCTGGGCATCGTCCCGATGTGGGACGTCGACCTCGCCGTCGCCGAGGTGCACCGCCTGGCCAGGAAGGGCTGCCGGTCGATCAGCTTCCTTGAGACTCCGCACGTGCAGGGCTTCCCCAGCTTCCTGTCCGGTCACTGGGACCCGATGCTCAAGGCCCTGTGCGAGACCAACCAGGTGCTCTCGCTGCACATCGGCGCCGGCTTTGACGTCATCAAGCGGCCGCAGGAGGCGCCGGTTGACCACCTCATGGTGCTGGCCTGCCAGATCAGCGCGATTACCGCCCAGGACCTGCTGTTCGGCCCGACCCTGCGGAAGTTCCCCGACCTCAAGGTCGCCCTGTCCGAAGGCGGCATCGGCTGGATCCCGTTCTACTTCGATCGGATCGACCGGCACTTCCAGAACCAGGCCTGGCTGCACGATGGCGGCGACTTCGGCGGCAAGCTGCCATCGGAGGTGTTCCGCGAGCACATCCTCGCCTGCTACATCACCGACCCGTCAGGGCTGGAACTGCGGCACCGGATCGGCACCGACATCATCGCCTGGGAGTGCGACTACCCGCACACCGACACGACCTGGCCGAGCTCGCCTGAGTTCGCCTGGAAGGAGTTCTGTGACGCCGGCGTCACAGAACCGGCCGAGATCAACAAGATCACCTGGCAGAACGCGACCAGGTTCTTCTCCTGGGACCCGTTCAGGCACACGCCCCGCGAGCAGGCGACGGTCGGGGCACTGCGCGCCCAGGCCGCCGACGTCGACACCACCCGGATGTCGCGCGAGGAGTGGCGGGCGCGGAACGAGGCCGCCGGGATCGGCGTCTTCTAGGAGCCGGGCCTGACCGCCCTCGCCGACAGGCACTGCACATCGGGCCTAGTCCCCCGCAGGAGCCTCCGCCGCCGCTTCCGCAGGAGCCTCCGCTGAGGAGTCCACCAGAGCCACCGCGGCCGCTTCCGCCGGGGTTTCCGCCTGGGGTTCCGCAGGGGGCCCGGTTTCCGCGCTACCGTCGACGCGCGCTGATGCCGCGCTGGCGCCCGGGCCCGCGGCGTTCGCCGGGCCGCTGGCCAGGCGCTCGGCGACGATGACCGCCCCGGCCTGCGCCGCGAGGACGACCAGCATGGCGCACGGCAGCAGCACGACGCGCAGCGACGTCGCCCAGTCGGCCGACAGGCCGTCCAACGTCACCGCGGCGAAAGCCGCGAACGTCACCGTGCCTGCCACCAGCCATGCCGCCAGGCCGGCGGCCTTCGGCAGCCACACGCTGTACTCGGGTACCCCGGCGTTCAGCGGCACGCGCGCCCCAGCGGGCAGCGCCCGGGCCGCGTGCCAGGCCACGGCCACCATGCCCAGCATGAGCAGGCCGCCAATCACGACGGACGCTATCAATGCCCGGTCCCTCTAGCCACCATGCGTGGCAGGTTAGCCCGCGCGGGGCGTGCACGGCGGCCGTGTCGCGCAACCGTAAGAACTTGGCCGGCCCGCGGGGCCGCCGCCGCGGGCCGGCCCCGCCTCGCGGCCTGCCTGGCGCGCGCGGCGGGACCTGATCGCCCTCGTCAGCTGTCTCTAGTCATCGTCGATGCCGGCCGCGGCCGGGGCCAGCGCTGGCCGCCGGAGCCCGGCGAGGGCGACGAGGGCACCCGCCGCGGCCACGCCGGTGATCAGGAACAGCGCGGGCCGGTAGGTGGCGAGCGTGGCGGCGGGCGTGGTGAGGTGACCGCCGCCGCCCGCGTCGACCACGGCCGTGACGACGGCGAGGACCAGCGCGCCCCCGACCTGGAAGGAGGTCTGGAAGAGGCTCGCGGCCAGGCCCTGCTCCTCGTCCGGCATCCCCTCGGTGGCGGCCACGGTCAGCGCGGAGAAGCCAAGGCCGAACGCCAGCCCGACCAGCAGCATTGTCGGCAGCAGCACGCCCGCGTAGTCCGGGGTCACGCCCGCTCGGAGGAACACCGCGTAGGCGACCGCCAGGCAGACGAAGGCCGCGGCAGCCAGCCGGGCCGGACCGAACCGGCCGAGCAGCCCGCCCATGCAGGCCGACAGCACCGCCACCATGGCCCCGGCCGGCAAGAACGCCAGCGCGGTCGCTATCGGCGACCATCCGGCCAGGCTCTGCAGGTACTGGGTGGCGAGGAACTGGAAGGACACGTAGGAGCCGAACAGGGTGACCGCCCCGATGTTGGCCCTCCGCAGCGGCCCTGACCTGAAGATCCCCAGCGGCATCAGCGGGTCCGCGCTGCGCGACTCGATGACGATGAACGCGGCAAGCCCGGCCACGACCAGCAGGAACGATCCGATGGTGCGCACCGACGCCCAGCCGGCCTGCTGCGCCGAGGTGACCGTGTAGACGAGCAGCAGCATGGTCGCGGTGATCGTCATCGCCCCGGGCAGGTCGAACGAGCGGCGGGCGGCCCGCGTTCCGCCCTCGTCACGGGCGCGGGGCTCGGCCACGGGGTCACGGGGAATCAGCCACCAGCCGGCGGCCAGCACGATGACGGCGACCGGCGCGGGGACGAGCAGGGTCCAGCGCCAGCTCACCGCGGTGAGCAGGCCGGACAGCACCAGGCCCAGGGAAAAGCCGCTCCCGCCGAAGACCGAGTAGACGCTGAACGCCCGGTTGCGCATCGGCCCCTCAGGAAACGTCGTGGTTAGCAGCGACATGCCGGCGGGGGCGGTGAACGCCGCGGCGATGCCCTTGACGAACCGGGCCGCGATCAGCAGGCCCGGCACGCTGGTCAGCCCGCCGAGCAGTGAGAGCAGCGCGAAGGCGGCGACGGCGGCGAGGAAGACCCGGCGCCGCCCGAGCAGGTCGGCGGCCCGGCCACCGAGCAGCAGCAGGCCGCCGTAGCCGAGGACGTAGCCGCTGACGATCCACTGCAGCGACGAGGTGGACAAGCCGAGGGAGGTCCGGATGGAGGGCAGCGCGACGCCGACCATGGAGACGTCGAGCGCGTCGAGCCACAGCGCGCCGCCGAGCACGGCAAGCACGCCCCACAGCCGAGGTGACCACGCGAGCCCCTCCCCCAGCCGGGTGCCGCCTGAAGGCCGGGCGCTGGCAGGCGGCGCAGAGTCGATGGCGGTCGCCGCGGACGGCACGGGCCGTTCTGTTGAGTGCATGAATGACAATCTATGCATGTACACGCAATGATTGCAAGTGCAATTAATGTGCTTGCAAGTATCGAGCCGCCCGGTTATCATGGGCGGGTGAGCGTGACATCCGAGGCCGTCTCGCCTGCGGCACCTGGCGACGCGCCGGCCGACGTGGTGGCGGCCTGGCGGGAGATGACGGCGTGCCACGCGGCAGCATGCGCAGCGCTTGAGCACGAGCTCGGCGAGCATCATGGGCTTGGGGTCAGCGAGTTCGAGGTGCTCGACCGCCTGGCGGAGAACCCGGCCCGCCAGTCCCGCGCCCAGGACCTCGCCGACGCGGTGCACCTCAGCCAGAGCGCCCTGTCCCGGCTGGTGGACCGGCTGGTCAAGAGCGGCCTGGTGGAACGGTGCACCTGCGGCATGGACCGCCGGGGCATCTACGTCGTGCTGACCGAGGAAGGCCTGCGACGTCACGGCGAGGCCGCCTCGACGCACCGGGCGGTCCTTTCCCGCATCCTCCCGGGCACCGGGACTTAGGCTTACCGGCCCCATCGGGGGCAGTGGGCTCAGTCGTGGATAAGCGCCGGGTCACCGCGGTCAGCCTTGCTGGCATCTACCTGGCCACCTGCGCCTGAGCGCTGTGGGACCGGCTGGACGCTGTCGTCCTGCTCGCGGTGGCGAGCCCGCGCGCTTGGCTTCCCCTGGTTCCTGATCGCCTTCTTCCTCACCATCTTCCTGCCCGGCCAGCGGGGCCGGGGCGCGCGCCAGGCGACCGAGATCGCCTGGCGTTCCGGCTAGAAATAACTACTACCTGAGAGACTACTCGTGAGGTAGTCTCTCAGGTATGAGTGTTCCGCTGACACTGCTCGGGCTGCTTGAGCGCGGCCCCAGCCATGGGTATGACCTGAAACGCGACTACGACGCCTACTTCGGGCAAGGGCGGCCGCTGCGCTACAGCCAGGTCTATGCCACGCTGTCCCGGCTAGCCAGGGACGGGAAGGCCGTGGCCGGGCCGGCCGAGCAAGGGGCCGGGCCAGAACGGCGCCGGTACATCATCACCGACGAGGGCGTCGCCGACGTGGAGAAGTGGCTCGCCGAGCCCGCGCCGCCGGAGCCCGACCTGCACAGCGAGCTGTTCGCCAAGGTCGTGCTCGCGCTCATGCTGGGCAAGCAGGCCGGCAACTACCTCGACGTCCAGCGAGCGGCGCACCTGCAGCGGATGCGTGAGCTCACCGAGTTCAAGCGGCAGGGCAGCCCCCTCGACGTGCTGCTCGCCGACCACGCCCTCTACCGCCTGGAGGCGGACCTGCGATGGATCGACCACACGGCGGCACGGCTGGACATGATCGCGCGGACAGTGCAGGGGCAGTCGTGACGCCCGATCGCGGCGCCGCTGGGCACGGGGCCGCTGGACAGACCCGCGGCACGCCGGAGAAGCTGATCGAGGCCGTCGATCTTTCGCTGTCGTTCGGCAGCACGCCGGCGCTGCGCGGTGCGTCGCTCGGCGTCGCCAAGGGCGAGATCGTCGCCGTCATGGGGCCCAGCGGTTCCGGTAAGTCGACGCTGCTGCACTGCCTGGCCGGGATCCTGGTGCCTTCCTCGGGGGAAGTGCATTTCAACGGGATGCGGCTCGACCGGCTCAGCGACGACAAGCGCAGCGCGCTGCGGCGGGACCGGTTCGGGTTCGTCTTCCAGTCGGGGCAGCTCGTGCCCGAGCTCACCGCCGAGGAGAACGTCGCGCTGCCGTTGCTGCTGTCCGGCATGCGGCGCGGGCCGGCGATGACGGCGGCACGCACGTGGTTTCCCACGCTCGGGCTGGACGGGCTTGAGACCCGGCGGTCCGGTGAGCTGTCCGGCGGGCAGGCGCAGCGCGTCGCGCTCGCCCGCGGCCTGGTCGCCCAGCCCGAAGTGCTGTTCGCCGACGAGCCGACCGGGGCGCTGGACTCGATGTCCGGCGAGCTGGTGATGAACCTGCTGGTGAGCGCGGTCCGCGAGCAGGGAGCCACGGTCGTCCTTGTCACCCACGACGCCCGGGTCGCCGCGTACGCCGACCGTGAGGTCGTCGTGCGGGACGGCACGGTCGGCACGCTCACAGGGGCGAAGCCATGAGCGGGGCTGGCCTGCTCGAACGGGACGCTCGCCGTTCCGGCATGAACGGGCCGCGCACGGCCGGGCTCGGGCTTCGGCTGGCGGTGAACGGGGGGCGCGAGGCCGTTACCCGGCTGGTCATCCTGGCGCTCGCGGTCGGGCTCGGCGTCGGGCTGCTGCTGACCGCGGTGGCCACGACCAACGCGGCCACCGCGTGGAACAACCGGCACGCGTGGTTCTGGACCGGCACCCGGTCGGCGGCACCGGGGCCGGCCACCGGAGTCGCGCCGCTGTGGTGGCACCCGACCAGCGACATCTACGACGGCCAGACGATCAGCCGCTTCGACGTCGCGGCCACCGGAGCTTCCTCGCCGGTGCCGCCGGGGCTGTCCCATGACCCGGCGGCGGGGACGTACTACGCCTCGCCCGCGCTCGCGGCGCTGCTGCGGTCCGTTCCCGCGGCCCAGCTGGCTGACCGCTACCCGGGGCATCTGGCCGGGATCATCGGCGACGGCGCGCTGCCCTCGCCTGACTCGCTCGTCATCGTCGTCGGGCGCACCCCGGCGCAACTGGCGACGGCCGTGGGCAGCGTACAGGTGACCGCCATCGCGACGACCGTTCCGGGCAACCTCGGCGGGAACGTCGCGATTTCCCCCGCCAGGAAGGGCCATCGGCCGCAGCTCCCGCTGAACTTTAACCCCAACGGGCTGCAGTACCTGCCGGCCGACACTGGCATACCGGCGAGCGGCACCGACCTGATCTTGTCCGTCGTCGCGCTGGCGATCTTGCTGCCGGTACTGATCTTCATCAGCACCGCGACCCGACTGTCGGCCGCCCGCAGGGAGGAGCGGTTCGCGGCGATGCGCCTGGTCGGCGCGACCCGCACGCAGGTGTCCGTGCTGGCGGCGGTGGAGTCGACCGTGGCGGCCGTGGCGGGCGTGGCCGCCGGGTTCGCGATCTTCCTGGGGCTGCGCATCCCGGTGGCGGGCATCGGGTTTGTCGGCCAGCCGTTCTTCCCCGGCGAGCTGACCCTCAGCCCGTTCGACGTGATCGTCGTCGCGGTCGGCGTCCCGCTCGCCGCCGCCGTGGCGGCACGACTGGCGCTGCGCCGGGTGAACATCTCCCCGCTCGGCGTCGCGCGCCGGGTCACGCCAAGGCCGCCCGGTAGCTGGCGGGTGGTCCCGCTGCTCCTCGGCCTGGCCGAGCTCGGCTTCTGGGAGGCGCACGGGCACCCGGCCTCGATCCCTGGGCAGATCCAGGCGTTCGTGACCAGCTTCGCGCTGATCATCATCGGGCTGTTCATCGCCGGGCCGTGGCTCACCATGGCCGCCGCGCGGCTGATGGCCCGGTGGACCAGCCGCCCCGGCACGCTGATCGCCGCCCGGCGCATCGGCGACGACCCGCGGGCCGCGTTCCGCTGCGTCAGCGGCCTGGTACTCGCGCTGCTGGTCACCACCGTCGCGACGATCGCGATCACCACGCAGGACGCCAAGGACCCCACCAGGTTCGGCGACGTCGCCGAGTCGCACGTGCTGTCCGCGCAGGTATCGGCGTCGAACGTGGCCGCCCGCAGCAGCGGCCCGGGAATCCGGTCGGGCACCGCGAGCCCGGGGCCGGCCGCGCCCGCCGCACCGCTCGCCGCCCAGCTGAGCGCGGTGCCCGGCGTCCAGGGAGTGCTCGTGGTGCGCGCCGTCCCCGGACTGACGATCCCTGGCCGTTTCGAAAACCTCGGCGTCAGCGTGTTCGGCGGCAGCGGCGGCGTCACCCCAATCCCGGCCGGCGTGGTCTCGTGCGCGCAGCTCGCGACCGTGCCCGCCCTCGGCCGCTGCCCGGCAGGGGCGGCAACGGCCGAGATCGCGGCGGACGGCTTCAACGGTCCCCTCGGCTTCAACGCGAAGGTGGACACGTACACCTGGCCGGCCGCGAAGGTGCCTGCCGCCGGACTCGACGCGCTCGGCGTGGACGGCATCGACGTGGCGACGAACGGGGCCACGGCGACGGTCGAGCGGGCGCGGACGCTGCTGGAGGCGAGCGCTTACCCGACGGTCTCCCCGCCGTCCACGTACGCCGACACCGCCGCGCAGGACAACTCGCAGAACTCCGGTTACCAGCAGCTCGCCAACGTGGTGATCCTGGTCAGCCTGGCGATCGCCGGGTGCACGCTGGCGGCGGGCATCGCGGCGGGGCTCGCGGAGCGCAAGCGGCCGTTCAGCCTGCTGCGGCTCACCGGCGCGCGGCTGTCCACGCTCCGCGGCGTCGTCGCGCTTGAGGGCGCGGTCCCGCTGCTGACGGTGGCGGCCGTGGCGATCGGGACGGGCTTCGGCGCCGCCGCGATGTACGCGACGGAGGCACAGAACCGCCCGATGGTCGCGCCGGGCCTGGCGTACTACCTGCTGACCATCGGCGGCATCATCGTGTCCCTGGCGATCATCGCGGCGACGTTCCCGATCCTGACCCGCATCACCGGCCCGGAGGCAGCCAGGAACGACTGACTGATCGTGCGCCAGCCTTCCCCGGGCCCCTGGCCGCCCCGGGCGGCCAGGGGCCCGGGCCAGCGGGTGCGGTGGACGGGCCTTGCATCTATGCTGTGCGCATGCCACCGCAGGTGCCCGCGGGCAGCACGGGCCAGGCGCCGGTCCCGAGCGCGGCGAACCGCGCTTACGCGTTCGTCAAGCAGCAGGTCATCTCCGGGGCCTACGCCGGAGGAACGCTGATCTCCGAGGGCGAGGTCGCGGCGCAAGTGCAGGTCTCCCGCACGCCGATCCGCGAGGCGTTCCTTCGCCTGGAGGCGGAGGGCCTGTTGCGCCTCTACCCCAAGCGCGGGGCGCTGGTGGTCCCGGTCTCGTCGTCGGAGATCCGCGACGTCCTCGACGCGCGGCTGGCGGTCGAGCAGCACGCCGCCCGGCACGTCATCGAGGCCAGCCGCCAGCATGAGCTCGCCCGCGAGCTGCGCGCCGTCCTCGCCCGGCACGCCGATCCCGGGACCCCGCCAGACGCGGGCCGGTTCACCGACCTGGACCAGCAGTTCCACTGCACACTGGTCAACGCCGCGGGCAACGCCCTGCTCACGGGCTTCTACCAGACACTGCGCGACCGCCAGCTCCGGATGGGGATCGCGGCGCTGCTGCGCGACCCGGGCAGGTACGACGCCATCCTGGCCGAGCACGCCGCCCTGGCCGACCTGCTGGACGCGGGCGACGCCGAGGCCGTGACCAGCTCGCTCGCCAGCCACATCGCCGCCACCAGGGCCGCGCTCAGCACGCTCTGACTGGCGGGCCGCCCGCCACGACGACGGCCCGCTGGCAGGCTCGCCGTGATCTCGGGCACAGTATCTTGCGGCTTAGATACAAGATAGATACCTTACTGGTGTCAGTCGCCTCCCCGAGGAGAAGCAGTCATGGCACGCACGCCGGTCATTGACGAGGTTTACCTGCTCGACCCGACCATCGCGGCACCGGTCACCAACGTCGCGCAGTACGGCTTCGAGGGAAGGCTCGACGACTGGACCGCCGACGCCAGGTACTACGAGTACTCCAAGGCAGCGAACCCGATTGGCTCCGGCCACACCAGCGCGGTGCCCGTCACCCGGTTCAGCCGGGAGCTGTACGCGGGCGCGAGCACCGCAATCATCCCGCTCGACCTGTCGGCCGGCCTTGGCATCGCCGGCGGCCCGGCGACCAGTCCCGGCCTGCTGGCCAGCTTCATCCGCGTCCGGTCGGGCGAGCAGGTCAGCACCAGCCCGAACGCCACCTCCCAGCTCTACTACACGCTGGAGGGGCGCGGCCTGGCCGCCGTCAACGGCCGGCTGGTGCGCTGGGAGAAGGGCGACTTCCTCACCCTTCCCGCTGGCAGCCACGCGACCTTCTACGCCGACGCAGACGCCGACGCCGCCTTCTACTGGGTCCACGACGAGCCGCTGTTGCGCTACCTCGGCGTCCAGGCAACCGAGCCGCGATTCGGTGCGACGAAGTTCCCCCGCGAGCGCGCCGTTGCCGAGCTCGAGCAGATAGCCGCCCAGCCAGGCGCCACCGACAAGAGCCGGGTAAGCGTGCTGCTGGCCAACACGGCGCAAGAGCAGACCCTGACCATCACCCACGTCCTGTGGGCCATGTTCGGCCTGCTTCCGGCCGGGCAGGAGCAGCGGCCCCACCGCCACCAGTCGGTCGCGCTCGACCTCATCCTGGACGCCCGGCCCGGCTGCTACACGCTGCTCGGCACCCGGCTCGACGACCGGGGCGAGATCACCGACCCCGTCCGGGTGGACTGGGAGGCCGGGGGCGCGTTCGTCACCCCGCCCGGCATGTGGCACGCCCACCACAACGAGTCCGGTGCCCCGGCTCACCTCATCCCCGTCCAGGACGCGGGCCTGCAGACCTACCTGCGCAGCCTGGACATCCGGTTCACCGCCCGCAGGTAGCGGCCCTGGGGGCCGCTGGTCCTCCTCAGGCGGCTGGGAGTACCTGGGTGACCGGGTAGGTGACCTCCGCCTTGCCGCCCGCCAGCGCTTGAACCGGCGGCCGCGACGAGGCCGGGAAGGTAAGCGTGAGCTCGGTGTAGGCCCGCTCGCTCGAGTGGCCCGGCACGCCCTTGCTGCCCCAGGCGGTGACGACGACCGGATAGTCGCGAACGTGCCCGCTGGCGCAGTTCGGCTCGCAGTCGTTCTCGGAGAAAGTGCCGTACGCGCTGGCGAAATGCGACGACCATGTGGTCCAGCGCAGGCCTTCGAGCCGCATGCCCGCGTCGGCGCACGTCATGATGAAGGATGACGGCTCCGTCTGCCCCTGGTCCGAGCAGGTGAGAAGCAGGTAGGCCGGAGCCGTGGCGGCCGGGGCAGTCGCGGCGGCCAGGGTCGCCTGGCCCGGGCGCGCAGGCAGCGCCAGCCCGACGGTCAGGCCGACCGCGCCACTGGCAAACGCTGACGTCATCGTCGCAATCAGGCCAAGCTTCATCGTCATGCAGCTCCCTGCGGAGTAGTAGCTCCATGCCTAGAGACGCCTCGTCATGGCCGGAGGTTGCGCGACTCGCCGCCGGATGCCGCGCGTGCCGGGACGGCCGGCGCAAACCCAGGGCATGATCTTGCTCACTTCCCCGCAAGGCGGCCATCGCCGTCGGCGCCGGTCGCATCATCGGCCAGCTGGCGCGATGGGCGCGGCTAGCCGGGCCCATCACGCCAGCGCTCCTGGCTGGCGGACTCGAAGGGTCGTCGCGGGATCGCTAAAATGGAAGGGAGAGGACGTGTCCCACGCATGGAAGGGGGCGCGAGATGAGCTGGCAGGCACCGGAGTCATCCACGCACGGCTACTACGCTATGACCAACGGCGACCGGTCGAGGATCCGGGCCGCGGACGTCGACCGCGACCACGTGGCGGGCATTCTCGGCATGGCCTTCGGCGAGGGACGGCTGTCCAGGGACGAGTACGACACCCGGCTTGAAGAGGCCCTGCACGCCCGCACCTATGGCGAGCTGGACCTGCTCTTGAGCGACCTGCCCGTCGCGCGGGTCGCCCCAGCCAGCCCGGTGGCCCGGCCGCAGGACCCCCTGGCCGGGGTGAACCGGCTCGCGATAGCGAGCATCATCTGCGGGATCGCGCAGTTCATGATCGTGCCGCTGGCCATCCCGGCGATCATCCTCGGCCACAAGGCACGGTCCCAGATCAGGCGGACCGGCGAGCGCGGGGGCGGGCTGGCGCTTGCTGGACTGCTCCTCGGCTGGCTGGTGGCGGTCGTCATCATCCTTTCCATCGCCGTCGGCCTGGCCGCGACGATCGGGACGCACGGCGGCCCCGTTCCCTCGCACTGACACGCCCGGCGATCGCTGATCGCGCCGGGCACTGCCGCTGCCCGGCCGGCCTGGCGGCCGTCACCGCTTGCGGCCCACTCCGCACCGGAGCATCGTCTCGTCCGCGCCTTCGGCGACTGGGCCGCGCTGCCATTCCCCGACCCGCACCAGCCCGGGCTCCACGAGGCCCATCCCGGCGAAGAACCGTCCTACCTGCTCGCGGGTCCGGAATCCCGGCGCGAGGTGCACCATGTTCGTGACGATGTGCTTGAGGCTGTCCAGCGTCCGCTTGTCCAGCAGGTCCGATCCCGCGTGCGAGACCGCGAGGTAGCTAGCCGAGGGCAGGGCCTCCATTACCTGGGCCACGGTCGCCTGCGGGTTGTCGCTGTCCGCGATCACGTGCAGGATGGCCAGCAGCGTGACCGCCACTGGGCGGCTGAGGTCAAGCAGCCGGCCCGCCTGCCGGAGGATCGTGCCGGCTGACCACTCCGGAGCGCATTGGCCCGGTTTGCTGCACGCGCCTGCTGCCGGAGGCGTGTACAGCGCGTGTTGACGCTTTATTGACCGAGCTGGTCGATCATTCCTTACGGCTTGTCATCCGAGACTGTGTCAGTACTGACAGATGTCAACAATCGACTGAAAGAAGTCAATTTTGGCGAAAATCGTTGTGGCGGCGCCGCCGGTACCTGGCGAGGTTCCTCCGTTGCTGCAAATCGCTCGCGGCCTCGCGGCCCGAGGGCACCAGGTCACGGTGCTGACCGGAAGCGGTTTCCGCGCCGCGGTCGAGCAGGCAGGCCTCACGTTCGTGTCCCTGACCGGCGCGGCCGACTACGACGCCCGGCAGGTGACGTCGGCCCCCGAGCGCAACGCGCTGCCACCCGGGCCGGCGCAGTTCAACCACGACTGGGTCACGCTCTTCGTCAACGCGATGCCGGACCAGTACGCCGCCCTGCAGGAGTTGCTCCGCCAGGACCCCGACCAGTACCTGATTGCTAACACACTGTTCGTCGGTGCCTGGCCGGTGCGCCAGGGCGCGCCCGGCCTCCGCCCGCGGCGTTCAGTGGCGGTGAGCGCCGTGCCTCTGTGTCTGAGCAGCGATGACACCACGTTCTTCGGCCCGGCGCCCGTCGGTCCCTGGGAGGATTCCAAGGCCGCCAACCGCGCCTTCGCCGCCGACTTCGCGGCCGCGATACGGCCGGTCGACGACAGGGTCCGCGAAGTGCTCACGGAACTGGGCGCCGACGGGTCGGCGCCCACGTTCATTGATGCCATCTACGGCATCGGTGACGAAACGGCGGTGCTCACCGTGCCGGGGTTCGAATTCGAGCGCTCCGACCTTCCGGACACGGTACACCTGGTGGGGATCCTCCCGACTCCCGCGACTGCGGACTGGCAGCCGCCAGCCTGGTGGGGCGACCTCGACGGGTCCCGCCCGGTCGTGGTGGTGACCCAGGGGACGCTAGCCAATGACGACCTCTCGCACCTGATCGAGCCCGCCCTTGCCGGCCTGGCCGATCTGGATGTCACGGTGGTGGCTGCGCTCGGCCGCGACCCGGCGGCCCTGCAGGTACCAGTCCCGGCCAACGCCCGGGTCGCCGAGTTCATCCCGTTCGGCGCGCTACTGCCGAAGGCGGACGTGTTCGTCACGAACGGCGGGTCCGGCGGCACGCATCAGGCGCTGGCCGCCGGGGTGCCGGCCGTCGTAGCCGGCGAGACCGAGGACAAGCCGTTCAACGCCGCCCGGGTCGCCTACCACCGGCTCGGCGTCGACCTGCACACGGCCACCCCCACGCCGGAGGCCGTGGCCGGGGCGGTCAAGAGCATGCTCAAGGACGAGGAAGTGCGCGAGAATGTCCGGCGGCTCGCCAAGGTGTACGCGCAGCACGACGCGCTCGATGCCATCGAGCGCCTGCTGCTTGGCTGAAGACCGGTTCCTGCCGCCGGCGAACGGCTAGCACGTGGATTCTGAACCTTGACCGTGTCATGCCCAAGGACATTCGCATTAATGACACGGCAAGGTGGCAGCAGATCAGCATAAGGGAATGGTGTGAGTCGCGAGGAGTCGATGCCAGGCCGTGGGCTGGGGGCGACCCGGCAACGATGCCGTTCGCCGCAGTCCCCTAAGAGTAACGACAGTAGTACCGCCACTTTGTCAGACCCTGACACTTTAAGAGGCCGCCTCGCATGGACAGAAGCTCCCTAGAGATGGCTAGGGGGCTTCTACTTTGTGCTCTCAGTCTCATCGTAGCGCCGGGGAAACGTTACGACATGGGCTGAGGGACGTTACATTCGCATGATTCCGGCGCGGTGGTCCGCCCACCTGCGCGCGATGTCGCCCCAGGTCCGCAACCGTTCGTTGTCCGGTTGCTCAACTGCCGCTTCCTCCCAACTCGGGACACTGGAAATGGCGTGTTCGGTGATCGCGCTAGGGGGTGCCTCTGCCCAGGCGGGCACGCTGGCAAGGGCGTGCTCAGCGTCGGCAGGCTCCCACCCAGCTTCTATTAGATACAGCACGAACCTAACGGAAGTCATCCATGCCGGGCCACGTGCCGCCCATCCCCAGTCAACGAGCCAGGTCCGATCACCGTCCAGAATAAAGTTCTGCCCGTGCGGGTCGGTGTGAACGAGTGCGCTGCCATCGAGAATGCGGGGATTGTCGGTGTCGCGGCCCCAGTAGTCGGCTATTGACCACATTCCCGGCAGGTCCGGGGCCGTGATCGCGCCAAGCTCGGCAAGCACGGCGGTTACCTTCGGGATGTCGGGTGATCCGGGCGTGAGATCTGCGGGCCGCCCCAGGACAGCAGCCCAACCGGTGATGTGCCAGCCGTCCGCCTGGGTCCGGAACAGCAGGGGCGGGGATAGTGTCGGCACGTAGGGGGCCAGTTCCGCGCCCAGGGCGAGCCTTTCCCTGATGAGCTTGCCGGTGCGCGGGCCGGTTCCCTTGATGAATACGCGGCCGTCTGGGGTGTCAAGGATCAGGCGGACTTTCGTGCTCATTCCCTCCGGGCCCGGAGAGGACTTAGCTACTGGCCCGGTGTGCTGCTCGATGGCGTCGCGCACTGCGGCGGGAAGCTCATCCCATGTCGTGTTCACGCTGTCGGCCATGAGCGTGGGCCTCCTCAGCCAATGGTCGGCTTGCACGGCGGCGTCGGCGTGCATAGCGGCTGGCAGAATGCGTCCGGGGCGCAGTCGTCCGGGTTGCATGCACGGCTGACGGGACTGGACTGCGCAGCGCTGCTGTCCGGGCTGCACAGGTCCGGCTTACATGGCTTCCAGTCCGGAAAGCAGGTGTCAGGCTCGCATTTCCGCATCCGGGCGGGAAGCGTAGCGGACATCTGTGCCACGGTGCCGAGCGTATCGGCCAACGGCGTGTTCATGACGTTGCCCGCGCGCATCCAGCGCGTCAGGGGGCAGGGGGTCACGCTGCCGTCAGGCAGGACCGCCGCCCGGTGGTGCCCACAGTTCCCGCATGCCTGCGAGGGGTCCGGGTTGGTGCCCCTACCGAATTGGCGCACGAGGTCGCGCCCCGTGCTTGCGACGCCGAGTGCCTGTAGGCCCCGCTCCGCTTCGTCGGCCTGCTGACCGGGGACGATCCCATCGACTAGGCCCGCGCGGATGTGGATGCCCCGCCTTACGGCTTCAGCGATGTTCGCCCGTGTTTGCCGCCACGTGTCGTGTCCGCCGGTAATGGCCTTGTGCTGCGCGCGGTCGCTGGTGTACCAGCTTGCCGCGAGCGAGACGCCGGGCGACTCGAACAGTTCCCATAGGGCCGGGGTGACCCGCACCATGTTCGTGTCGGATTCAGCGAGAATTCCGAAAGCGGAGAATGGACTCCGGGGACGTTCGGGCGGATATGGGCGAAGCTCCGCACGGTGTCACTGCCCGCAGCGTTCCGCCCGTTCGCCGAACGCGAGGCAGAGGCAACCGCGCTGCGGACGTTCGAGCACAGCTTTATACCCGGCCTGCTGCAAACCGCCGACTACGCACGGGCGGTCGTCGCCACCAAGCCGGGCGCGACGGAAGCCGACATTGAGACGGATGTATCGGAGCGGATCGCGCGACAATGGATCTTGACGCGGGCGGAACCGCCGCCGCCGTACCTCTGGGCGCTGATCGATGAGGGCGCGCAGTACCGCCCGGTCGCACCGGTCCCCGTCATGCACGAGCAGTTTGAGCACCTGATCGCGATGTCCGCGCGGCCGAACGTCTCGATACAGGTAGTGCCGTACGCGGCGGGCGGGCACACTGGGCTTCTGGGCGCGTTCGTGATGGCGGAGACGCCGACGGCCCAACGTATCGTGTACGTGGACGAGATCTCTGGTGGCCACGTGGCGGAGGATGCCACGGATGTTGACAAGGTCTCGCTTCGCTTCGAGACGATCCGCAGCGAGGCGCTGCCAGTAAAGGCAAGCCGAGACGTGATAGCGAAGGTGGACAGAGAGAGATGGACGGCGTGAGCGCCGCGTGGCGCAAGTCGAGCCACAGCGGGAACGAGGGCAACTGCGTGGAGGTCGGCCACGTGCCCGGCCTCGTGGCTGTCCGGGACACGAAGGACAACGGGAACGGGCCGGTACTGCGGGTCAACCGCGCGGACTGGACCCGGCTCGTGAAGTCGATCAAGCACTAGACCCCATACAACGGCAAGACCCCCAGAGCCTCGCGCCTGGGGGTCTTCGCGTCTCTGAGGGGCCTGCGGGCCGACAACTACCGCTCAGCCCGCTAGGGTGTAAACAACATCGATTTTCCTGCCGAGGAAGTAGTCATACATCCGGGCCTGGTGGGCCACAGTGGTGTCGAACGGCAGTGGCCTGCCGTTGCCTGAGGTGGCGGGCTCGTTCCGCGCCGGTGGCTGGTCGGCTGTCATGGGACGCCTTTCCCGCGAGGGTGCTCATGTCTCGTGCACGGCCTGCTCAATGAGGGACATGCTGGCCGCCGGGGTCAGTGCCAACCCGCTGAGCCGGTCAATGACGCCGAGGTAGTGCTCCACGTCCGGGCGCTGCTCGACGTAGATGGCGCTGGTGAGGTGCTCGATGTAGACCACGTCGGGCAGGTCGGGCTCGGCGAAGCGCAGCAGGCTGAAGGACCCGCTCTCGCCGGCGTGCCCGCTGCGGGCGAACGGCATGATCTGGATGGTCACGTGCGGCATCCGGGCCACCTCGATGAGCCGGCGCAACTGGGCGCCCATCACCCGCGGGCCACCGATGGGCCTGCTCAGCACCGACTCGTCCATGACCGACCAGATCCTGGGCGGGTCCTGCCTGGCCAGCAGGTCCTGGCGCTTGAGCCGGATGGCCACCCGGTCCTCGATCGCGGCGGGGGAATCGGACTGGTGACCCAGCCTGATGACGGCCCGCGCGTAGTCCTCGGCCTGGAAGAGGCTGGGAACGAACTGGATGTCGAAGCTGCGCATCGCGGTGGCCACCGACTCAAGTCCCAGGTACGGCTCGAACCAGTCGGGCAGCACATCGCCGTACCTGGACCACCAGTCTGGCTTGCCCGACTGCCGGGCCAGCGACGCGAACCTCGCCCGCACCTGCTCGTCCGTCACGCCATACAAGCTGAGCAGGTCGGTCACGTCCCGGGCCTTGAACCTGACCCTGCCGGTCTCCATGCGGCTGATCTTGGACCGCGATCCGCGGATCGCCGCGCCGGCCTTTTCTGGGGTGATGCCGGCGGCCTCGCGGAACCGGCGCAATTGCGTACCAAGCAGCATCCGCAGCACGATCCCGTCAACGGGACCATCTCCCAGGCCGGGAAATAGCTGCTCGCCACCTGGCGCGACAGTATCCATTACTGCTCCGATGCCGATCAGCCGGTGCCCAGCACATCCGCCAGCGGTAAGGCGCGCGGTCAGGTAACGCGCCCCTTCGGTATATTACGCAATTGCGCGGCTAAAGATCTTGATACGGGGCGAATGGATCGAGAACGGTGACCCGCCTCCCGGCCGGGCCGCGTTACCTAGTAGCCCCCCGGGGAACGTCGCGGAACGGGATGCCGCGGTCTGCGGTCTGCTCGCGGGGCATGCCGAGGACCCGCTCGGCCAGGACGTTGCGGGCCATCTCGATGGTGCCGCCGCCGATCGCGGAGCCTTGCCGCATCAAGAAGCCCTCGCCGATCCCGGCCGCCGCGCCATCGCCGGTCCCCCAGGCCGCCGCGTAGTCGCCGGCGATCTCGTACCTGATCTGGGTCGCCCGCAGGGACTTGGATATGAGGAGCACGCGACCGACGGCGGCGGAGTCGGCCGTCAGCGCGCCCGACCGGACGCCACCCGCGACCCGGCGCTGCAGGGCGTCGGTGACCAGGTCGAGCATGCGGGCCTCGCCGATCAGGTTCCTGGCGATCGGGTCGGACAGGCGGCCGGCGTCACGGGCGACCTGCACGAGGGCCGACTCGCCCGTGGCGCGCGGACCGCTGACCGGGCTGGTCACGTAGGGCGAGTTGTGCATCATGCGCTCGTGGAACAGCAGCCGGGTGGCCACCGTCCAGCCTCCGTTGACCTCGCCGATCCGGTGTGAGTCCGGGACCCGGACATCGGTCAGGTACTCCTGGCAGAAGTCCCGCGCCCCGTTCAGCATCTCGATCTGGCGCACCTCGATGCCAGGCTGGTGGATCGGCAGGGCGAACACGGTCAGGCCCTGGTGCTTGGGCACGTCCCAGTCGGTGCGGGCCAGGCAGATGGCCCAGTCCGCCCACCATGCCCCGGTTGTCCAGACCTTGGAGCCGTTCAGTACCCACTCATCCCCGTCGCGGACCGCGGTGGTGAGGACCCCGGCGAGGTCCGAGCCGCCGCTCGGCTCGGACATGAACTGCATGAAGATCTCCTCGCCACGCAAGATCGCCGGGATGTGCCGCTGCTTCAGCTCCTGCGAGCCGAACTCAAGCAGGACCGCGCCGCACGGGGAGATCGTCGGAACCTGGAACCGGGACGGCCACTCGTAGCCGGACAGTTCCTCGTTCAGTGCCCGCTGGTGGGCCGGCGAGAGGCCCTGCCCGCCGTACTCGCGTGGGATGACCAGCCCGTTCAGGCCGGCCTCGTGCAGCTTGCGCTGGACCGCCCGGTCGTGCGCGACGCCGGCCAGCTCCACCTCCGCCGGGACGGCCCGCAGGCCGGACTCGTTCTCCGGCGAGGCCGGGCTGAGGTTCGCCCGGATCCACTCCCGCGCCCGCAGCCGGAAGCTCTCGACATCCTCGACGTCATCCGCGGTGCCGGTCAAGAAAGTTCCCCTCGCTGCTCGACGAGATCGGCGATCCGCAGCCGGTGGTCGGCTGGCGTGCCGTACAGCATGGCGTTGGTAGTGACGCGCCGAAGGTACAGGTGCAGGTCATGCTCCCGCGTCAGGCCGATCCCGCCGTGCATCTGGACGCAGTCCTGCATCAGCTCGGGACCGTACTGGCCGACATATGCCTTGGCCGCGCTGGCGAGCTCGGCGGAGCGCTCCGAGTGCTTGCCCACTGCCGCCGCGGCCGCGTCGGTTATCGCGTGGCTGGCCTCAAGCCAGGTCTTCATGTCGGCGAACCTGTGCTTCAGCGCCTGGTAGGAGGCAAGCGGCCGGCCGAAGGAGTAGCGGTCGAACGCCCACGCCAGCGTCATGTCGAAGCCCGCCTGCATCGCGCCGACGGTCTCGGCCGCGGCGATCACCAGCGCCAGCTGCAGCTGCCGCTCGGCCTGCTCCGCCGCCCGTCCCGGTGTCCCGACCACCGACTCGGCCGCCACCCGGACATCGCTGAAGCCGACCGCCGAGTAGTGGCGGCTGTAGTCGGCGGTGCGCAGCGGCGTGACGGTGACGCCGGGGGCGTCGGCTGGCACGAGCACCTGGGTGAGCGCACCGTCGGTGCCGCCGGTGACCAGCAGGTACCGTGCCTGGTCCGCGGCCTCCACCGGGCGCGCGGCCCCGTTGAGCACGAGGTCGCTGCCGTCGGCGCGGATGTCCACCGCGGAGCTGGTCCACGCCGCGGCCGCCGTCCCTGCCAGCAGTTCCTCAAGCACCGCGCGATGGGCTCCGGTGTCGCTCAGCGCCGCCGCGACCACATTGGCGGGCAGCAGCGGGCCTGGAGCGGCGTGGCGGCCGAACTCGTGGGCGATGACGCACAGGTCGGCAAGCCCCTGCCCGCTGACGCTGCCACCGCCCGCCTCCTCGCTGACGAGCAGGGAGGTCCAGCCGAGCTCGGCACCACGGCGCCAGTAGCCGGCCTCCCAGTCGGCCGGGATAGTCCCGGCCATCTGCTGCAGCAGCCGTGCGGGCACCTGGTCCTCGAGGAACTTGGCGGTCGTGTCCCTGAAGAACTCCTGGTCCGGTATCAGGTCAAGAAGCATGCGTCTCGGGCTCCGCGCTGTCGGGTTGGGCTGAGAACTGAATTAGCTGAATGTGGAGAACGTCATTCTATGTCTAACAGCAGGCCGGTCCTCGCGTCAACGGGCTGGCCGGCGGGCGGGCGCAGGCGCGGGAACTGGGACATCACCTCGCTGGCGAACAACTCGAGCGTCTGGGTGCTCGCCCGGTCCTGGGTGAAGAAGATGAACGAGGAGAACCCCTGGCCGGCCAGCTCGGCGATCCGGCTGGCGACGCGCCGCGGCGTCCCGGTGAAGCCGCCCTCGGCCAGCCCGTATCCCGGCCCCCCGTAGTGCCGCCGGGCGCGCGCCATCGCGTCGTCAAGGCGGTCCTCCTCCGCGACCACCAGCACGGCCTCGACCGACCGCCGGATCGACGCCGGGTCTCGCCCGATCCGCTCGCACTCGGCGTCCAGCGCGGCCGCCAGCTCGCCGATGCGGTCAAGGGCGTAGGTCGGTATGTTCCACACGTCGGCGTAGCGGGCCACCAGGGGCAGCGTGAGCCTGCGCCCGGCGCCGCCGATGTGCACCGGGGGCCGCGGCCGCTGGGCAGGCGGCGGCAGGTTGGGCAGGTCATGGACGGCGTAGTAGGCGCCCTGGTAGGTCGTGCCCGACCCGGCCGGCGACGAGTCGAGCATGCGAGTGATGATCTCCAGGGCCTCGCGCAGCCGGTCGCCGCGCTCGCGCGCCGATCCCCAGGGCAGGCCCGCCTGGTCGTGCTCGCCGGGGACAGAGCCGCTGCCAAGCCCGAGCTCCAGCCGGCCGCCGGAGATCACGTCAAGCGTGGTCGCCATCTTGGCCAGTACCGCGGGATGGCGGAAGTTGTTGCACAGCACCAGGTGCCCGACCCGCAGCCTCGACGTGCGCGCGAGCAGGGCGGTCGCCAGCGTCCACGGCTCGAGCGACCCCGCGCCCGGCAGGCCTGGCGCGTAGAGGTGGTCATAGAGCCAGAGCGCGTCGTAGCCGAGCCGCTCGCACTCAAGTGCCCGGCCGAGCATCCGCTCGAAGGTGAGGTTGACCTGCGGCAGGTACACGCCGAACTCGAGGCCGGCGGCCGCGCCGGTGATGTCAGGCATGTCCCGCATTGTAAGAGAGCGTCATTGGCTAAAGCTAGTCTCCGTCTACTTTCTGATCGTCAAAGTTGCCCAATACAAGGGGCAGCAGTCAGCCCAGCGGGAGCAAAACTAGACAGCGTCTAGCTTTGAGCCTACGCTGGGGCTGACATCCAGGACATCCCATCAGCACCCCCGGAGGGCGACCGTGGCCCGCAAGCTGGACTTTCCTGTCTTCGACGCCGACAACCACATGTACGAGACGACGGACGCGTTCACCAAGTACCTGCCCCCGGCTTACGACGGGCTCGTGAAGTACGTCCAGGTCAATGGCCGCACCAAGATCGCGCTGAAGAACGTGATCAGCGACTACATCCCCAACCCGACGTTCAGCAAGGTGGCGCCGCCCGGGGCGCAGGAGCTTGAGTTCAAGCTGAAGAACCCGCACGCCAAGCCGCGCGCACCGAAGGAGGGCGACAAGGTCCTCACCGCGCCAGCGAGGTACATCGAGTCACCCCCCGCCTTCTTCAACCCGGCCGACCGGCTGGTGCTGATGAACGAGCTCGGCCTGGATTACGCCATGATGTGGCCGACCCTCGCCAGCCTGCTCGAGGAGCGGCTGTCGGATGACCCGGAGGGGACGCACGCCGTCGTCCACGCGCTGAACGAGTGGATGCACGAGCACTGGACATTCAACTTCGAGGGCCGGATCTTCCCCACTCCCGTCATCACGCTGCCGATCGTCGATGAGGCGATCCGCGAGTTCGAGCGCGTGGTCGAGCGGGGCGCGCGGGTGATCCTGGTCCGGCCCGCCCCGGTGCCGGGGAACAACGGCAGCCACCGGTCCTTCGCGCTGCCGGAGTTCGACCCGTTCTGGAAGGTCGTGGAGGAGTCCGGCGTCCTGGTCGGCATGCACTCCTCCGACGACGGCTTCCAGCGCTACCTCAACAGCTGGGAGGGCAACGACCAGGAGTTCCTGCCCTTCAAGAAGAAGTACAGCGCGTTCTACCAGCTAGTGCACAACGAGTACCGGTCGATCAAGGACACCGTCTCCTCGATCATCGGCCATGGCCTGGCCACCCGGTTCCCCCGACTGCGCTTCATGCCAGTGGAGAACGGCAGTGCCTGGGTGCTCCCGCTGATCGAGAACCTCAAGAAGGTCTACGCGGTGTCCCCGGGCGCGTTCGACGAGGATCCGCTGGTGACCCTCAGGCGGGCCATCTACGTCCACCCGTTCCACGAGGAGAGCGTGCTCAGCCTGGTCGACGCCGTCGGGGCCCGCAACGTGGTCTTCGGCTCGGACTACCCGCACCCCGAGGGCATGTTCGACCCCGTCACCTGGGTCGACGAGCTGGAGACACTGCCGGTGGCCGACCAGGCGGCCATCATGGGCGGCAACCTGGCTAAGCTCATGGGCGTCGACCCGGCCGCCAAGGCGATCTGACTCCCTTGAGCGACGCTTTACTTCCCAGGAGCGAGGGACAGCCAGCAGTGAGCGAGCCGAGGAACGGGCCCAAGCGCTCACTGCTAGCCCAGGAGCGGTCCAGAGACACCCGGCAGGCCATCATCAGGGCCGCGCTCGAGCTGTGGAGCGAGCGCGGCTACGCCGAGGGGGCGGCCGACCCCACCGCCGAGGAGATCGCCGAGCGCGCCGGCATCTCCAAGGCCACGTTCTACCTGCACTTCGCGCGCAAGGACGACATCCTCGCCGAGACCGCGTGGGTGACCACCAAGGTCTTCTACGAGGACGCCCTGCAGGCACTGCTGCGCGGCGGCCCGGTCGAGGAGGTCGTCGACGACGTGACCGTCCGGCTGTGCCGCCGCATCGAGAAGGTGCCCCGGGTCGTCCAGCGGCGGATCCAGCGTGCCCAGGCGATCTCTGCCGGGCCGCGCCCCGATGACGCCGAGCACTTCGGCTTCGACCGCGGATTCGCGCTGATCTTCCTGCAGGCGCAGCAGGCCGGGCAGTTGCCTCAGGTGGTCACGGCTTCGGCCCTTGGCGCCATGTTCGAGGCGATGCTGTACTCCTCGCTGCGCGAGTGGGCGCACGACGAGGCGGCTGACCTGCTGGCGATGCTCCGGGCCCGGTTCGCGGTGCTGCTCGCCGGCGCCCGCGCCATCACGCCCGGGGCACCGCACGGCCCCGGGTAGCCCGGCCCTTCATCCACCCTCGCGGCTATATGAGCAATATCGATCATGATACGATGAGCGATATTGCTCCCTGTCAGCGTGAGGGTGGCCTCCAGGGGCGTGCAGTTGGCCAACCGGCCTGTCCATCCACCTGATCCGCGCGGACGACCGCGCCATCGTCACCAACCCGGGCACGATCCCCGAGCTTCGCGCCGAGGACATCGACGCGGACCTGATCGCCGCTGCCCGGCACGTCCACGTGAGCGCCTACTTCCTGCAGTCGGGACTGTGGCCGGGCCTTGCGGGCCTGCTTCGCCGTGCCCGTGCCGCCGGCACCACGATCTCACTCGACCCGAACTGGGACCCGGCGCAGACCTGGGACCAGGGACGGCAGGCCCAGCGCCTGGATGAATCCCCCGATCGCTGACCGCCGACGCTGGCCCGGTTGGTCGCCTGGTTCTCATGAGGGGTCCTCTCGCTGTACCGCTGCCGTCGCCGTCAGTCCCACGACCGGTCCAGCGACGCTCTCGCCAGTCGTGATCGTTTGAGCGCATTTGGGCAAAAATAAATCTGACAAGAGCGAAAGTGATCAAATCCGCGATCAGGCCGATCACGGCGCGGCCGGGCTAGGATTAGCGTCACTATGCACAAGTCAGCACGCCTGAGTGCCATACTCGAAAGGCTCGCCGACGGGGGAACCGTCGACGTGGGCGAGCTCGCGGAGCAGTTGTCCGCCTCCCCGGCCACGATCCGCAGGGACCTGGCGGCCCTCGAGCGCCAGCGCCTGCTGGCGCGCACCCACGGCGGCGCCGTCGCGCACGCGGTCAGCTACGAGCTGCCGCTGCGCTATAAGAGCGTGCGGTATGCCGAGGAGAAGCGGCGCATCGCCGATGCGGCCGCCGGGCTCATCTCCGAGGGGATGGCGGTCGGGCTGACCGGGGGAACCACGGCGACCGAGGTGGCGCGCGCCCTCGCGGACCGCCAGCAGCTCACCATCGTGACCAACGCGCTCAACATCGCCTCCGAGCTCGCGGTCCGGCCCAACATCAAGCTCATCGTCACCGGCGGCCTGGCCAGGAACCAGTCCTATGAGCTGTCCGGGCCGATCGCCGAGGCCAGCCTGGCCGGCCTCAATCTCGACGTCGCGTTCATCGGCGTCGACGGCGTCGACGCGCGGGCCGGCTGCACCACCCACCAGGAGGTGGAGGCGCACACCAACGGCGTGATGATCGCCCGGGCCAGGCGCGTGGTGCTCGTGGCGGATAGCTCCAAGATCGGCAAGGTAACGTTCGCGCGGATCTGCGAGGCCAGCGCCATCGACGAGCTCATCACCGACGCCGGGGCCGACGCCGCCGCGGTGAAGGCGCTGTCTGACGCCGGCGTGCACGTGACCCTGGTCTGAGCGGGAGGCCGCGCGGCCGGCGCCTTGGCCTGGCCCCAGCCCGGCGGGGTTCCCCGGCCAGGCAGATCGCCGTGCGCGGATTGATCACATAGGAGCAGCCGATTGTGATCTATGCTGCTCATTGGAGCCGCAAGTTTGACAGAAATGATCATCTTGAGTGATGATCGTTGACATGCCCGAAATTTCGCTCCGCGCCGAGATCTACTCCCAACCCGACTGCTGGTCGATGGCCGTCGAAGAGTCAGCCCGCTACGCGGGCTACCTTCCGGCACCGGGCGAGCGAGTCGGCGTCATCGGCTGCGGGACGTCCCTGTACATCGCCCGCGCGTACGCGGTCCTGCGCGAGCAGGCCGGGCAGGGCGCGACCGACGCCTGGCCGGGCAGCGAGGCCCGGCTGGGACGCGGCTATGACCGGATCGTGGCGATCACCCGCTCCGGCACCACCACCGAGATCCTGGCCACCCTCGATGACTACCACCAGGCAGGCGGCACCGCGCCGGTCACGGTCATCACCGCGACCGACGGCAGCCCGGTGCAGGCCAGGGGCCAGGCCGTCACGCTGCCGCGGTTCGACGAGACCTCCGTTGTCCAGACCCGGTTCGCCACCTCCGCGCTCGCGCTGCTCCGCGCGCACCTGGGCGAGGACATCACGACCGCGATCGCCCAGGCCAGGCAGATCCTCGCCGAGCCGCAAGCCGAGCAGGAGCGGTCGCTGGCGGCGGTCCGCGCGGCGGACCAGATCTCCTTCGTCGGCATGGGGCTGGGCGCCGGGCTGGCCGAGGAGGCGGCGCTCAAGCTGCGCGAGGCCACCCAGTCCTGGTCGGAGTCCTATTACGCGACCGAGTACCGGCACGGCCCGATCAGCATCGCCCAGCCCGGCCGCGTGGTCTGGGCGCTCGGCCCGCTGGTCCCCGGCTTCGAGCGCGACGTGGCCCACACCGGCGCGCACCTGGAGCATCACGATGTCGACCCGATGGCCGAGCTCGTCCGCGTTCACCTGCTGTGCCTGCTGCGGGCCACCGACCTCGGGCTTGACCCTGCCAGCCCGCGGAACCTCACGCGCGCCGTCATCCTCGCCTGACGCCGGCCGGTGGATGAGGCATACGACGATCCAGCCAGCGGCCAGAACGGGCAGGGCCGGCTGTTGATCGCCACCGTTACTCCCAACCCGGCCTGGGACGTGACCTATGAGGTGCCCGCCCTGGTCCCCGGTGCGGTCCACCGTGTCGCCCGGGTGCACAGGAGGCTCGGCGGCAAGGGCGTGAACGTCGCCCGCGTGCTGCAGGCCGCTGGCCACGACGCCGTCGCCATCATGCCGGGCCCAGCCGGCCTCGCCGCCCAGGCGGGCCTCCCCCAGGCTCGCTTGTCCGAGTCCCGCAGGTCCGAGGCCCGCCCGTCTGAGCACGGCCATGACACGGCCGCCGGCGGTGCGTGCCTGGCCTGCGATGTCGTCCCCGGCCTGCCAGCGATCAGGCAGACGCTTGTCGTCCAGGGCGGTGACGGCGTCACCACCTCGCTGTGGGAGCCCGGAGCCGAGCCTGAGCCAGGTACCGGCCCCGCGCTGTCCGGCCGCGTCCGCGCGTGGCTGCGTCCCGACGGCCCGGCCCGGGGGCTGGCTGTCTCGGGCAGCCTGCCGCCCGGGCTGGATGCCGGCCTCCCGGCCGCCCTGGCGACGCTGGCCGTGGCGGTGGCCGTGCCGGCCGTCGTTGACACGAGCGGCGAGGCGCTGCGCCGCGCCGCCCTGGTCCGCGGGGTCGTACTCAAGCCCAACGCCGCCGAGCTCACCCAGCTCACCGGCCGCGACTGCCACGACGTGGCGGAGGCGACCGGTGCCGCGCGCACGCTGCTCGCGGGCGGCCCGCGCGCCGTCGTCGTGACGCTCGGCGCCAGCGGCCTGGTGGCCGTCGCCGATGACAGCGCCTGGCACGGCCGCCTCGGCGAGTCCCTGGCCGGCAATCCAACCGGCGCGGGCGATGCCGCCGCGGCGGCGCTGATCGCCGGGCTCGCGGCCGGGGCCAGCTGGCCGCGGATCGTCGCCGACATCGTGGCGACGTCGGCGGCCGCCGTCCTGTCCCCCGTCGCCGGCGACGTCGCGGCCGCCGACGTCGGGCGGCTCGCCCGTCACGTACAAGTCAGCGAGGTTCCCTGACATGCCCCTCGTCCCCATGGCACAGGCCGTGGCGAGCGCCAGTCCCGGCGCCCTGGCCGCGTTCAACGTGATCGAGCTTGAGCACGCCGAGGCGATCGTCGCGGGCGCGCGGGCCGCGGGTCGCCCCGTCGTGCTGCAGATCTCGGAGAACACCGCCGACTACCACGGCGCGCTGGCCCCGCTGGCGGACGCGTGCCTGCGGATGGCCAGCCAGTCGGCCGCGGCGGTGGTCGTGCACCTGGACCACGCCGTTCGCCGTGACCTGGTGACCGAGGCCGTGGAGCTCGGGCTGCGCTCGGTGATGTTCGACGCCTCGGCCCTCGATTACGGCGAGAACGTGGCCGCCACCGCGGAGGTGGCCCGCTGGTGCCACGAGCGCGGCACCTGGGTGGAGGCGGAGCTCGGCGAGGTGGGTGGCAAGGACGGAGTGCACGCGCCCGGTGCCCGCACCGACCCGGCCCAGGCCGCGGCCTACGTCGCCGCCACCGGCGTGGACGCGCTGGCCGTGGCGGTCGGGTCCTCTCATGCCATGCTGACCCGTGACGCGAGCCTCGACAACGCGCTGATCAGGGCCATCGCGGCGGTGGCCGGCGTGCCCCTGGTCCTGCATGGCTCCTCCGGCGTACCCGACGAGGGCCTAGTCGAGGCGGTGCGGCACGGCATGGCCAAGATCAACATCGCTACACAGCTCAACAAGGTCCTGACCCGCACCGTCCGTGATGTGCTGGCCGCGGACCAGACGGGCGTGGACCCAAGGCGGTGGCTGGGACCCGCCCGCGCGGCCGTATCGCACGAGGTGGTGCGGCTGCTGCGGCTGCTCGCCGAGCCGGAGGCCGGGCGGCCCGGCCGGGGCAAATCAGCCTGAATCCGCAAGGGTAATCACGCTACGCTATTACGGGGCGTGGCCGGAATGCACGGCGCCCGCGCAGCACTGGAGGAGACGACCGTGACGCAGGACTCAGCGGAAGCCACGGGGGATTACGGGAGCGACAGCCTCCCCGGCCTCGACGCGAACGCCGCGAACGCCGCCCGGATGTGGAACTACTGGATCGGCGGCAAGGACCACTTCCGCGCTGACCGCGAGGCCGGGGACCAGGTGCTGAAGGCGATGCCCGCGCTGCCCTACATCGCCCGGACGCTGCGGGGCTTCCTGACTTCCACGGTCCAGGAACTGGCGGCGGCGGGCGTGCGCCAGTTCCTCGACATCGGGACCGGGCTGCCCACCGCCGACAACACGCACGACGTGGCCCAGCGAGTCGCTCCCGAGTCGCGCATCGTCTACGTGGATCATGACCCGGTCGTGATCAGGCACGCCCAGGCCCTGCTGACCAGCAGCCCGGCAGGAAAGACGGACTACATCCAGGCCGACCTGCGGGACTGGGCGACGATCTCGGCCGGCGCGCGGCGGACCCTGGACTTGCGCCGCCCGGTCGCCGTGATCCTGATCGCGGTGCTGCACTTCATCCTCGACGAGCAGGACCCGCACGAGCTGATCTCGCGGATGATGGCCGACCTCGCCCCCGGCAGCTACCTGGTCATCGCGCATGCCGCCAGCGACATAGAGGCCGATACGGCCGCGGCGATGGCCCGCAGCTACAACGCCACCTCATCGCTGACGATCACGCCCCGCGACCGGGCAACGGTGAGCCGGTTCTTCGACGGCCTCCAGATGACAGGCCCGGGCCTGATACCGCTAGCTGAGCTGGGGAAATCGACCCCGGACAGCGCGGCCGAGCGCGGCCTGAGCTGCTACTGCGGCATCGCCAGGAAGCCGTAGGCCTGCTAGTCCGGGTCGTAGGCCAGGCTGGGGCGCAGCCACTGCTCGGCCTGCGCCAGCCGCACGCTCCGCCGGGCTGCGTAGTCCGCCACCTGGTCGCGGCCAAGGCGGCCGACGGTGAAGTAGCGCGCGCCCGGGTGCGCGAACAGCAGGCCGCTGACCGCTGAGGCGGGGGTCATCGCGAACGACTCGGTCAGCGCCAGGCCGAAGTCACCGGCGCCGAGCAGGTCGAACAGCTCCTGCTTCTGGCTGTGGTCGGGTGAGGCCGGGTAGCCGAAGGCGGGCCGGATGCCGCGGAACCGCTCGGCGTGCAGGTCCTCAAGGACGACCGGGCCGTCGGCCTCGAACCAGTCGCGGCGGGCGCGCAGGTGCGTGTGCTCGGCGAACGCCTCGGCCAGCCGGTCGGCCAGGGCCTTGACCATGATCGCCCGGTAGTCGTCGTGCTCGGCCTCGTGGCGGGCGGCGAGGTCCGCCGCGCCGTGAATGGCGACCGCGAACCCGCCGATGTGGTCACCCGCGGGGGCGATGTAGTCGGCCAGGCTGCGGTTGGGCCGGCCGTCCGGCTTGACGGTCTGCTGGCGCAGCATCGGCAGCCGCACCGGCGCCGCCGCGGCGGGCTCGACGATGATGTCATCGCCGTCCGCGTGCGCGGGCCAGAAGCCGTACCCGCCCTCGGCGGTCAGCAGGCCGCCCGCGATGATCTCGTCGAGCAGTGCGCTCCCGTCGGCGAACAGCTCGCGGGCCTGCGGGTTGTCCAGGATCGCCGGGAACTTGCCCTTCAGCTCCCAGGCGATGAAGAAGAACTGCCAGTCGATCATCTCCCGCAGTTCGGCCAGCGACGGGGAGACCCGGCGGACGCCGGTGAAGGCGGGGATCGCAAGCCCGGCGAACGAGGCGTCCTGCCGGTTGCGGCGGGCCGCCTCAAGCGACAGCATCGGCTGGGCGCGGCGGGCCTCGTGCTGCTCGCGCAGCCGCTGCTGCTCGGCGCGGTTGTCGGCATCCAGCGCGACCGCCCGGTTGGGGTCGAGCAGCCCCTGCACGACGCCCACGACCCGGGAGGCGTCAAGCACGTGCACGGTGGAGCTGCCATAGGCGGGGGCGACGCGGACCGCGGTGTGCTGCCTGGAGGTGGTGGCGCCGCCGATCAGCAGCGGCCGGGACATGCCGCGCCGCTCCATCTCGGCCGCCACGTTGACCATCTCGTCCAGGGACGGGGTGATCAGGCCGGACAGGCCGATGATGTCGGCGTTCTCGGCCACGGCGGTGTCCAGGATCCGGTCGGCAGGCACCATCACGCCCAGGTCGATGACCTCGTAGTTGTTGCAGCCAAGCACGACGCCGACGATGTTCTTGCCGATGTCGTGGACGTCGCCCTTGACCGTGGCCAGCACGACCTTGCCGTTGCCGCGCGGCCGCGTGGCAACGGCGCCCTCCGCCATGCCCGCCGCCGCCAGCGCCGCCTTCTCGGCCTCCATGAACGGCTCGAGGTAGGCGACGGCGCGCTTCATCACCCGGGCCGACTTGACCACCTGCGGCAGGAACATCTTGCCCGCACCGAACAGGTCGCCGACCACCTTCATGCCGTCCATCAGCGGCCCCTCGATGACCTCAAGCGGGCGGGCGAACTGCTGCCTGGCCTCCTCGGTGTCGGCCTCGACATGATCGGCGATGCCGTGCACCAGCGCGTAGGACAGCCGCTCGGCCACCGGGGCCTCGCGCCAGGCGACGTCGGCCTCCTTCCTGGCCCCGCCGCCCTGCGACCTGACCTGCTCGGCGAACTCGACCAGCCGGTCGGTGGCGTCCTCGCGCCGGTCGAACAGCACGTCCTCCACCAGCTCGAGCAGTCGCGGCTCGATGTCCTGGTAGACGTCAAGCTGGCCGGCGTTGACGATGCCCATGTCGAGCCCGGCCCGGATCGCGTGATAGAGGAAGGCCGCGTGCATGGCCCGGCGGACGACCTCGTTGCCGCGGAAGGCGAAGCTCAGGTTGGAGATGCCCCCGCTGGTGCGCACCCCCGGGCAGCGCCGCTTGATCAGCGGCAGCGCGTCGATGAACGACCTGGCGTACCCGTTGTGCTCGGCGATGCCGGTGGCGACGGCGAGCACGTTCGGGTCGAAGATGATGTCCGCGGGCTCCAGGCCGGCCCGCTGGGTGAGCAGGTCATAGGCGCGGCCGCAGATCTCGACCTTGCGCTCGGTCGTGTCGGCCTGGCCACGCTCGTCGAAGGCCATCACGACGACCGCGGCCCCGTAGGCCTTGACCTTGCCGGCCTGGGCCAGGAAGGCCTCCTCCCCCTCCTTCAGGCTGATCGAGTTGACGACGCCGCGCCCCTGCACGCACTTGAGCCCGGCCTCGATGACGCTCCACTTGGAGCTGTCCACCATGACCGGGATGCGGGCGACCTCGGGCTCGGTCGCGATCAGGTTCAGGAACGTGGTCATGGCCTGCTCGCTGTCGAGCAGGTCCGCGTCCATGTTCACGTCGAGCACGTTGGCGCCGCCACGCACCTGGTCCAGGGCCACGGTCACGGCGCCCTGGTGGTCATCGGCCTCGATGAGCCGCCGGAACTTGGCCGAGCCGGTGACGTTGGTCCGCTCCCCGATCATGACGAAGCCGGTGTCGGCGGTGATGTCGAACGGCTCGAGCCCCGACAGCCGGGTCACGCTGCCAGCCGGGCGGGGCAGGCTGCGGTGGCCCACCGCCTCGGCGATCGCCGCGATGTGCGCCGGGGTGGTCCCGCAGCAGCCGCCGACGATGTTGACCATGCCCTCGGCCGCGAACTGGTGAAGGTGGTGGGCGGTGTCGGCGGGCGCCTCGTCGTAGCCGCCGAACGCGTTGGGCAGGCCCGCGTTGGGGTAGCACGCGGTGTAGGTGCCGGCGATCCGGGCCAGCTCGGCGATGTGCGGCCTGATCTCCTTGCCGCCCAGGCTGCAGTTCACGCCGACGACGAGCGGGTTGGCAGGCCGGACCGAGTTCCAGAACGCCTCGACCGTCTGTCCCGACAGCGTCCGCCCGCTGAGGTCGACGATGGTGACCGACAGCCACAGCGGCAGGTGCGGGGCCGTCTCCAGGGCCGCCTTGATGGCCGCCTTGCAGTTGAGCGTGTCGAAGATCGTCTCGATCAGCAGCAGGTCCACGCCCCCCTCGGCCAGCGCGGCGATCTGCCCGGCGTACGAGGCGACCGCCTGGTCGAAGGTAAGCGCCCGGTAGGACGGGTCCTCGACCTTGGGCGACAGCGACAGGGTGACGTTGAGCGGGCCGACCGAGCCGGCGACGTACTTCCGGTTCCCGCCCGGGGCCCGCTCGGCCTCGTCCGCCGCCTGCCGGGCCAGCCGGGCGGCCCGCACGTTCATCTCGTGGACGCGCCCCTGCAGGCCGTAGTCGGCCTGGCCGAAGCTGGTGGCGGTGAAGGTGTTGGTCGTGGTGATGTCCGCCCCGGCCGCCAGGTACTGGCGGTGCACGTCCAGCACGACCTCGGGGCGGGTGATGTTCAGCAGGTCGGGATCGCCGCCGGTGTCCCGGTCATGCCCGGCGAGCCGGTAGTCCTCCGGGACGAGCTGCTTGGACTGGATCATCGTGCCCCAGGCACCATCCAGGACCGCAATCCTGTGGTCGAGCAGTTCCGCTAGTTCCCGTGCCACGCGTCCTCCTCTTCACAAGGAGGCGCCCTTGGTCACCGCCGGCCATGCGGGACACTCCCGCATGGGGCTGAGCCGAGCGTGGCGGGCGGACCGCCCGTTGCAGCGCCTCTCGGCCGACTCTAAGCATGCTACCGTGTGCGGCCACAAGATCAAGGGCGAATTCTTGTCATAGCTCACAATCATCCGTCCAGCTGGCCGCGGGGAAGGCCCGGCGGAGGGCAAGCTGGGGCGCGTTATTCACGCTAACATTTCGCGTTCGTGAGTGCGCGGGCGGCACGCTGTGGCCGCAGGGCAGGGCGGCACGGGTGTGGCGGCACGGGTGTGGCGGCACGGCGGGCCAGGCGGCCGTCCCGGGTGCCCGACGCCGAAGGGAGCCACGAGGAAGCCGATCGCCGCGGCGGGCATCGAGAAGACCAGGGCGGGCTCACCATCGTCGCGTTCACCTGGTACCCGACGACGGCAACGGCGAGGCAGGCCAGCAGCCACCCCTGCCTTGGGGACGTTTCCGCCGTTGGCGGCTGGCCCGTCAGGCTTTCATGCGTATCGGCCGCGGCTTCGCGGCGAGGGCCGACAGCAACGCCGCGAAGCGCTCGTTGTCAGACAACCCTCAGATCGAGGTAGGATCTTGTCAGACAACCCCGGAAGGAAGGGCGCCGTGGCCACGGATCGCCCTAGGCGCCTGGCGGCCCGCGTGCGGGTGTACGAGCAGATCGTGGACGCCATCCATGACGGGACCTTCCCGCCGGG